>SMTZ1_10004691_pt1 | contig 13725 bp, 13 predicted proteins | sample DeeMarSWOR136_30_FD_25667 | JGI IMG/M metagenome (IMG submission 25667) | reverse complement strand
ATTTGCCTTTTCTTTTCTTGTATTTCTTCAAAAACCGTTTCTTCGGCAACTTTGGCTTTTTAACACGCTCTGCATCAGTAACAGCCACAATAATCCTCCAAAATAAAACAATTTAACGTCTTATAACTGTCTTGTGCTAATCTAGAATATTTCCAGAAGAATCTTCTATAGAAATTCAGTTACTACGCATTTATACCACCACGCCAAAAAAACATAGAGAGGAAAACAATAATGAGAAAAATAGTTGTCACCAAAAATTTCGCGATCATCGCACTTATTATGGTAGTTTTGTCATCTCTATCCGTTTCAGCAATGGTTGAAACGCCTGCTTCAATGACCACAACAATTATTATTACGGAAACTGCGGAAACGGATGAAGAACAGCCCCTGCAAAAATGGTTCGACACGAATGGATATGCTATTAACGTAACTGAGGACGAATTAGGAATTGAAACATTTGAAGCAGGGCATTATCAAACCACTATCTTAGCAGAAATCGCTGAATACGCTTCTTCAAACAATTTAAGCTGGTATCCAACATCATCAGGCGAGTTGCATCTAATCTTTTCAGAAGCCAACAGCACTGGAGACGCAATGGTCTTTGAGGCGACGGAAACCTTCGGATTGTGTTTAGGTACTCCAGATGGCCTATTTTATAACGAACCAAATTCACATCTATTCTACACCGAAACAGACCGTAACCCAGACGAATTTGACCACGCATTAGTCTTTGCCCACCATTATCTGCCAAATGGATACATAATTGTCTTGGAAGACCTGTGGGAAGGTGGCGACATGGACTTTCAAGATATGGTTCTATTGCTAGCCCCTGTCATAGAAGCAAAAATTTGCATTTGTCCACACACGTTGAACCTGAAAAGCAGAGGAAGATGGATAACAGGCTTTATCAAGCTGCCTAAAGACTATGACGTGGAAGATATTGATGTTTCCACAATAACACTGAATGGCACAATTCCTGCTGAACCAAAACCTACTGCGATTTTCGACTTTGACTGTATCGATGTTAAAGTGCTTATGGTGAAATTCAACAGAACAGCTGCCATAGAATACATCAAGAGTACACTTGCGATAGATGGAGATTCTGCAAAATGCATCAAGATTACTTTAACAGTCTCTGGAAAACTCTACAACGGTCAAGTCTTTGAGGGAAGCACAAAAATTCGAATAATCCACTTTCAAACATGTACTAGAAGTAAAGCTGACGATTAACAACCAAAACCCAGTGTCCCAAAGATTCTATGTAGGCTTCACGCCGCGCTTCTCATACACAAGTCTTTTCTTAATCAAGTCCTTAACTTCCATAAGAAAATCTTCATTTTCCTCTAAGTTAAGAAATTGAGCGCGAAGATCTTCAAAACCTTCAGGAATCTCTACTTTTATGTGAATGAACGGCTTTCCGATTGCCATTTCGAATTCTCTTTTAGCCTCGTCATATTCAGCTTCTGGTTTTTTTATTCGTGATTCAATCCATTTTTTTACTTTAGCCAATTATCACCCTCCTAATCCAAATCTTGCAATTAGATACAGGCTGGAGAAGCCTAATTGAAGCATTGACGTTATCACACCTATTTTAGTAAATTCGCTAAAACTCATTGAAATTCCTTCACGTTTAAGAGTGCCTACAGCCATCATGCAGACAGAACCACTTAGTGGTGTGGTGGCACCTCCAAGATTTGTTCCAAGAACAAGCGCCGATGAGACTGATGGACGAAGGGTAGGGTTCAAGGCAGAAAAATTTGCGACTATTGGCACAAACGTTAGAGCGACCGCAATGTTGCTTACTATGGCACTCGCAAGTCCACTGAACCACAAGGTTGTAAGAGTTGCGTTTAACGGACTGCCGCCGACCAATTGAAAAAGTTGTGTTGATATATCGCCTAAGATTTCAGTTTTTTGTATACCCCCTACTATAAACATAAAACCTGCTATGAAAAACACTGTTTCCCAGTCGAGTCTCTTGAAAATTTCAGCTGGATCCAAATTGCTTAGAACCAACGCTAAAATGGCGCATCCTAAAGCAACAGCTTCAGGACCAACCCCTAAGTTTTCTAATGTTAGGAAAAGGAATACTAAAAGAAAAAGGATGAAGATTGATTGGTAGAAAAAATTCTTGTTCTCTATGCTCTGCCAAGGACTGTATTCTGGGAGAGCTTTTTTCTTTCCCAACCTTGACTTGAAAAGCATGTAAAGCGCAAAAATTGTTAGCGCCCATAGAGCAACTTCACATGGTGTTAGATAGTTGATAAAGTCTGTAAAACTCATTTCTGAAGAGACGCCGATGATCATGTTACTTGTTGAGCCGATTAACGTACTCGTACCGCCGAGGTTTATCATGATAGTTGCTGAGAGAAAATAGGGTATGGGGTCATAATTGAGTAGTTTGCTTATTGTCACCGTAGCCGCAGCCATAAGCAACATTGCTGTTGGGTCGCTTAGAAACATGGAAACAGCGGCAGAGATTACGCAAATAGAGACAAAAAGTCTACCTGGGTTCCCTTTCGAAAGCTTGACAGCGTACAATGCTCCGAAGCGAAATAAACCACTTTTTTCAGCCACTTCCACTACAATCATCGTACCAATTATTAAAAAAAGAAGTTTCATGTCTATGAAACCTAATGCGTCTTCATAACTGAAAACTCCGTATTGTAGCCCAAACCATGCAGTAAGCAAGGCTCCCCCTAAGGCTGCAATAGACATGGGGACAATTTTAGTTGCTGAGAGAAGGACTGTTAGTAGATATATTAGAATAAAAATTATTATTGTTGGATCCATTCTATTCACCATTATTTTTTTGCTCAGCTATCTTAGAGAGGCGATCAGCCAACGATTCGGCTCTTTGTTCAACTATTCTGTAAAGAATCCGCCCAATATCGTAAATCAATACAAGGATTACTCCAAGAGCGCTGTATATGGTTACCATTGATAGCCAAGATTGTGTACCTCCCTCTAGGTAGGTAGTTATGATTGGTAAAACTGCCGTTGCTATCAGAATGATGACGATGATGTATATGAAGTCTCTTGCTGCTCTTTTTGGCGATCTTTCTTCCTTTATGCCAATTCGTCTAATGATAATATCTGTCACTATGTCGCCTAACACCAACGCATCTGACAATGCCCGTATTATAAAAATCGCTGTGATAACTATTGTTATGATCCAGATTAGGAAGTCAGCGTCCATTTCAAGACCAGGAATTATAATGTTGCTGACCGTTGGTGGAACTACGACACTTATCACAAAGAAAATAACAGCCATCACCAAGCTCATTGTAAGCCGAGGGACCCTGAGACGTACTTCTTCCCTGATCTTACTCATTTCCACAGCCTTCTCCGTTGCGAGATATCACGTTTTATATTCAAATAAACTATTAAGATTATAGCCTACATTTTATTTGGCGCCAAATAGGTTTGCCACTTTCTAACACAATTAGTTAGCAATCGTAAATTACTTTCTTATTTGAATGTCGATAGCCACTTGATACCAATTAGGTCCTGTTTGCCGCACTATACGACTGAAGAGTAATTCAAAGCTAATGTTGTGCTGCTGTAGTTTTTCCGCAACTTTCGCTTTTACTTTGTCAATTGGATTTTCTGGCTTTCTTGCGTGTTCAAAATCATAGTAGTGAACCCAGCCGCCTTTGGGTATGACCGCAGATAGTGCGGAGTCTATGTATTCGTATGCTTTTTCAGGTAGCGGCATTAGGACTCTGTCTGCCGTAGTTTTCAGCATGTTTTCAATAATTGTTCTTGCGTTGCCTTCTATCGGAAGAACCTTACCAACTACCTTGTTCAGCAGAACGTTTTCCCGCATATATCTTACTGCGATTGGGTTTATGTCAATAGAATAAACCCTAGCAGCTCTCGAGTGTTTAGCGATTGTTATCGAGTAGCAGCCTACGCCAGCAAACATGTTCACAACAACCTCGTTATCCTTAACCATGTTGGCAACTCGCATTCTTTCAAAAGCAAGCCTAGGAGAAAAATAGCATTCTTTTATATCAACTTTTAACAAGCATCCATGTTCTTTGTGAACCGTCTCAGTCCTTTTCTCTCCTGCAACTCGTTCAAGTTTGCGCAATCTAAAATCACCAGAAACTGGGCTTGACTGGTGCCAAACAGCCTTAACATGCTTGTGCTGTTGCATTAAAGCTTCAGCAATCATTTTTCTAAGTGGCGATAGCTGTTCTGGAACACGAATAACAGCAATGTCTCCAATGACATCATAAGATTTGTAAACCAAAGCAAGTTCTTCAGGCGAAACTTTTCCTCGAAGAACCGATTTCAAATCATTTTTCATAGTCTACACCATTGCACTTGCAAGTATGATGATTACTGAACGATGATTTAAGTATCAGTCAATAGATTTAAATTGCCCGTTAGCTACTCATCGTAAAGAAGGCGAAGCTATGTCTGAAGGAACTGATGAAGGACTTGTTTATGAATGTGTGCGATGCGGTGCAAAAGTAGTTACGAAGGAGTTGGAACTGCGCGGTGGGGGAATAAAATGCACTTTCTGTGGTTACCGCATTTTAAAGAAAATTAGACCACCTGTCATAAAGCGGGTTTCAACAAAATAACGTGCTACTTATTCAAGGGTTTTTAAAGCCAGTCTAGCCAACTCAATCTTATCTTGTAATGACCGCATAATCGTATTAGCTGTGACAACCACCACTCCCAGCCTTTCAATCTTTCCTTTCTCTACGCTGTCAACTTCGTCCAATATGAATACGTCAAGAAAGTCGCGGTAGAGAAAAGCAACAGAATAAGCTGAAACCTCCAAGCCTAACCCTTGCATCAACTTGTCTGCAGGACCTTTAACTGTAGCACCTCCTACAATGGGGCTTATGGCAACCACTTTCGCCGTGGTTTCCTTCAAGGTCTCTCTGATTGGCTTTACTGCCAGAATTGGTCCTACGCTTACTATGGGGTTGCTGGGGCAAACAATAATGCCATCGGCATTTCGTAGGGATTCAATAGTCCCCGGAGCTGGCTGTACCGATTTGACGCCTTCAAAAATCACGTCTAAAACCTTATCCTTTGCCCCTCTTTTTACAAGGTATTCTTCAAAGTGCATTTTGCCTGCATCGGTTATTATTTGAGGCACAAGTTTCTCGTTGGTCATTGGTAGAATTTTGACTTTAAGCCTAAGAGCTCTACAAAGTTTCTGTGTAACTTCGTCTAAAGAGAGCCCATTTTTTAGAAGTTGTGTTCTATAAATGTGTGTAGCGAGGTCCTTGTCGCCAAGCTTGAACCATGTTTCCAAGTCGTATTTCTGGAACATGTTGAGGCAGTTGAACGTGTCACCTTGTATTCCCCACCCTTTTTCTTCATCCACAATTCCAGCTAGAGTGTACATCACGATGTCTGGATCTGGAGAAATGTCCAAGCCATACAGTTCTATGTTGTCGCCGGTGTTGACGATTACCGTTATGTTTTCTTGTGGAATTATCCTAACGAGCCCTTGAAGAAATCTGGCAGCGCCCACTCCTCCTGCTAGACAAGTCACCTTTTTGATCAAAGGAATTACCTAAGCATATGTCTCGGTTGTTAAGGTTTAATGTTAACGGTTTATGGCTTTGCAGAGAGTTTTTTAGAAGACTTCCTTTTCACCTACTCTCCTCAGCGTTTTTCCACGAAGCTTTATGGGGGGTCCAACGGTCTCTTCCATTCGTCTTTCGGTTGTTTTACGCTTCACGGTTTCTCCACATATACCTCTGGGCAAAAGCCTTCGTTTTATACATGTTGCATAGTTACAGTTCGCGACGTTACATTTTTCATCAGCTAATCCGCACCAGATATCTGTGCTTCTATGAATTGCAGCGTTTTTTGCGCATTTGAACAAATTACATTTTGGGGAACAATATTTTACTTCACCCAATATAGACACTTCCTTTAGTGTTGTTTATACAAAATTTTGGTTGAACTCACTTTCAAACGAGGATGGCTTAGGTGCTTGAGTGTTATAAACTTTTCCAATTGTTATTCTGCTTTTTGTCTTGATCGGATTCGGCGATAAATAAAAGCCAGCAGAAAAACAACAACGATTAATAGTATAAAGATTGCTGTGATGAAGTAACCAGTTTCTGTTATGAAGCTGCCTATCGACACGATTTCCTCTATTTTTAAAGCAACAGTTTTTGGCTCTTGAAGATATATCGTAGTAATTTTGTATGGCTTTTCTGCAATGTAAACAAAGATTTTATAGTTGCCACCTATGAGTCCAGTGAATTGAGCAAATCCATCTCCTCCAGTATTCAAAGATGAAATAACGATTCCTTCACGTTCTATCGTAACGTTCGCGTTCGATACTCCTTGTCCAAAATAGTCCAGCACATTAACAGAAAGCGTTAACCTGTAAAGCTTGCAATAAACTGCAAGAGTGGTCGGCTGGTCTATAAGAAGAATTGTTGTCTCGTTTAGGAGCATGCCTACTTTGTATACCCTTACTGTGTATTTTCCGAAAGTAGAATTGAAAGTAATTTCTCCAATTGCACCCGTGTTTCCTGTTCCCACTAGGCCGTTTAGCCCAATCCCCCAATCATAAACATTTACCACTGCGTCCTCCAAAGGCACACTGTTTCTATCGAAAACTTTTATGGTAAATTCACGTGTTGGGCATGTTATGTTGAACCAGTCAAACCAAATTGCAGATGTAAAGTTTGTGGTGGTTGTGCTAAACGTGTAGTCGTATCGGCTTGCTTCTATTGTATAATTGATGTTTGTGAAGAGATTCCGAAAGGTGGCAATGCCTGTTAGGTTGGTTTCAGTGGAAACAGCAGACGTTGTAATGCTGTCTGTTCGTGTCATATATGTGAAGTTTGCGCTGACGCTGACAAACGGAAGCAAGTTGCCTTCTGTGTCTTTTACTGCTATCGTGATGTGGGCAAGAGAACAGCTAATATTTAGTGCGACAGTTCCGTTAAGCCTTATCTCTGCTGTGGTGTTACTTACTTGTTTGTTGTTAAAGAATGCGGTGAAAGTATAGTTGGTGGCTTCTAAATAGAAGGATGTAAGTCCATCTTTAGTGGTGGTGTTAGTGCTTACATTAAGGGTGGTCGTGTTATTTGCTTCAACAACGATTCCTTCCAAAGGTTCATTTTTTAAATTGACCGTTTTTACCTCGCAAGAAAAAGATTTTGAAACGATTGTGAAGGTTTGGTTTTCTGGCACGGGTTTCCCTGTTGGCGTTACATCTACTCTGTAAAGTCCTAGACTGGCGTTTGCTGGAATCGTCCAGTTTGCTGCAATTATACCCTTAGGTCCTGACGCATTATTCGGAGCAGATTCAAACACTATTTTATCATTATAAGTTATTTTAATCTTCAAAACGTCGTTTGAGGTGTAATTTAGGGCTTGAACATAAACTGTTTGGAATCTGTGATATTCAACTGCGTCTGTCAACCCTATGGTGAAGTTTCCCGCGGCGGTTTTGCTTAATGCTGTTAATGACATGTTATATGTGCCGACGTAAAAGGTGTGGGGGTTCCCGTCAAAATCTGTAAGATAAGCTACGTTTGCTTCGCCATAACCGTCTTGAAATACTGGGATGGAAATGTTTAGGGCTGAATGTGTTGTACTCGCAGGGTCTGTCACTGTTATGTTCGCGAAAGTTGTGACATTCCCACCAGTGACTATTGCGCGAATAGTAATGTTAGAACCTTCTTGTAGCTGCTTGGGATAAGGCGGTGTCACGGCTTTAACGATGTAGTCAGTTTGGACGGTGAAGTAGTCAGTACTATTTTCTTTAGTGTTAACGTCATTCAGTTTCACAGGATAGCTGCCATAGGTTTGGTTTTGAACAACAAACGTGTCTGACACGTCGTAGTCGGTTGCAGTTCCGTTTTCAACTTCCTTATTGTTGAAGAAAATTTTGTAGGTGCCATTTGGCGTGCTAATTTGACCACTTACTGAAACAACAGTTCCTACAGGTCCTTTGGTGGGAGAAAGTTGATTTATTGAAACTTCAGCCGAAACTTTCGGCACAGGTAAAGGTACGAAAAAGGTTAAAACAAGTAGAATCATCGAGAAGATTAAAATTTTTCTTGCTTGCAATTTTTTGTGCAAATTATTCCCTCTTTTTCTGACCATGCATGGAGGCTTGATATTTCATAGTAGAAGCGCATTTTAAGCTTTTATCTGTTGTCTACGTTCGCTTATATTACCATTTCCTTTTCCCTTTCATTCTCATATTTTTGAAAAGAAAGAGATTTGTAGTCTCTTTTCCACAAGCAGTAAATATGCGAGATGCAAGAAACCTTTGATTACAGGTGAAGTAAATGATTACAAATATTCTAAGCATGGTGCAAAAACACGAAAAGTGGCGCGGAAAACAATGCATTAATCTTATTCCTTCAGAAAATATTATGAGCTCTCAAGTTCGTTCCTTGCTCTCTTCAGAGCTAGCCCACAGATACACCGCACCGGACCATTTCTACATGGGCACCCATTTCACCGATGAAATAGAAAGGTATGGAGAAAAAATTGCTCGAAATCTCTTCAAAGCAGAAATTGCAGATTTGCGGCCTCTTTCAGGACACATAGCGGATTTGGTTTTTCTAGCAAGCTTCACAAAGCACGGTGACACTCTCATATGCATCTCACCTGAAGACGGCGGATATCCTGGGATTTGGAAAGAAGGATTACCCAGAATTCTAAGAATAAAAGTTGAGGCTTTTCCTTTTTCTAAAGAGAAAATGAATATACTGGCTGAAGAGGCGACAGAAGTTATAGCTAGAATTAATCCCCATTTGGTGGTTTTTGGAGCGAGTATGTTTCTCTTTCCCCATCCAGTTCGCAAAGTAGCCAAAGCAGCAAAAACAGTTGGTGCACATGTGGGATTCGATGGTTCACATGTCATGGGTTTGATAGCTGGTGGAAAATTTCAAACCCCCTTTCAAGAAGGAGCTTCAGCCCTTTTTGGCTCCACCCACAAAACTTTCTTCGGACCTCAAGGAGGCATAATACTTGCAGACAAAGAACATGGAGAAGCTATGAAAGAGAAGATTCACCCAGCTTTTGTGGACAACGCTCATTGGAATCGAATAGCTGCTCTAACTTTAGCGTTGGCTGAAATGGAAAGGTTTGGAAGTGTCTATGCTGAGCAGGTCGTTCGCAACTCGCAGGCTCTTGCGAAAGCATTAGACGATTACGCGTTTCCTGTTGTTGGTGCAAGTCTTGGCTACACTAGATCGCATCAAGTTCTATTAGATTATGGAGGCTATAAACAGGGGCGAGAAGTGGCTGAGCAGCTTGAGAAGGCAAACATAATTGCTGACTGTGGAGTAAGGTTTGGTACCTGCGAAGTAACGAGGCGAGGAATGAAGGAAGCTGAGATGGAGCAAATCGCCGAGTTAATCAAACACGTAATAATCGACAAAAGAGATACCAACAAAGCTAAACAAGACGTAGAAACGCTGACTAAAGAGTTTCAAAACATAGAATATTGTTTTCCAGAATAAAGAATGCAAGTTATGTCTATCAGCTCAAAAATCTTCTTCGACCGCTAAAACCAAAACGCTCCATAGTAACCTACACTCGCGATCGCCTTCATCCTGATATTCAACAACAAAGACACAGTTTTATTAGTGCGAAAGGAGCTTGATTCTCTAAAAGTTCGAGGATTCGTCGTTGCAGCCAAAGATTCCTGACCAACTATTACAACTGCTCAAAACACAGAAATATCACATGGTAGGTCAACACTCAGCTGTTAAACGTTGCCGATGGCTTTACAACACGTTAATCCACGATAAACCTTGCTACAAACAGAAGTTCTACGGAATAAAGACACATCAATGCATACAGATGACGCCGACAGTTTTCAGCTGTACGATGCGGTGTCTTTTTTGTTGGAGGGCTCAAAGTGGAGACAAAGGATTGAAGTGGGAAGAGACAGCGTTGCCAATTTGTGATGAGCCTGAAGATATCGTGGAAGGTTGTATAAGAGCGCAAACGCGGCTTTTGAGTGGCTATAAGGCAAATCCAAAAGCCAACAAAGAAAAATACAGAGAAGCATTGAAGCCGAGACACGCTGCCATAAGCCTAACAGGAGAACCAACGCTCTACCCGCGGCTCGGAGAGTTAATTGAATCTTTCCACAAAAGGAACTTCACAACATTCCTAGTGTCCAATGGCACCATACCAGAAGCACTGTCTAAATTAAGCGAAGAACCTACCCAACTATACATTTCAGCATGCGCTCCAGACAAAAAAATCTTCACCAAAACTTGTCGACCTCAAGTCCCAAACGCTTGGGAAAAGCTAAACGAAACTCTTGCTTTGCTGCCAAGCTTCCAATGCCCTACTGTGATGCGTATAACGTTGGTGCGGCATCTCAACCTTGAGCATCCGGAACTTTACGCAAAACTAGTAGAAAAGGCCAATCCCACCTATGCGGAGCCGAAAGCCTACATGCATGTTGGATTGTCACGCCTGAGATTGACCTATGCAAATATGCCATTGCATGAAGAAATTCAAAGCTTCGCTGCTTCGCTTGCTGAGAAAACAGGTTACAGGATGCTTGATGAATCAAAGGAAAGTAGGGTGGTTTTGCTAAGTAGACTGGAGAAACCTATCAAACTAAGATTACATCAGAAAGCCTATTAAGACAACTTGCGAATCACTTTGCAAAGTAATTCTGGAGTCTAGATACATGACGCTAAAAAACATTCTAAGTGAAATCGAAAAAGAGTTGAAGGAAAGAGAAGAAGTTAAAGATGAACTTTATGATGAAATGAGAAAAGCAACACGCCTTTCAAAACAAGCAATTTTCCTAGTGCATAAAGGACAGCTTAAACAAGCAAAAAAGATTTTGAAGGAGACAAAGAAGCTTTTTACTATACTTGAAGCTTCTGCAGTTCACCAGAAATTTGCCTATACAGGTATTGTGGATTTTGCTTTTCAAGAATACGCCGAAGCCAACATTTTTCTCAAGTTGGTAGAAGATAATAGGTTTATCGGTCCTAAGAAAATTAGTGCACCATCGACCTCGTATTTGCTTGGATTAGCAGATGTTATTGGCGAGCTTAGACGCAGAGCCTTGGATTCTCTTAGAAAAGGTAACGTGGGAGCTGCTGAAAAAAGTCTTGAGAAAATGGAGCTAATCTACGACGAGCTTATGGTTATTGATGAAGCTTTACGTGTTGTTTCTGAGCTGAGGCGAAAATCTGACATTGCAAGACGAATTATAGAAGCCACTCGTGGAGACGTTACAATTGAAGTACGGAGAAGTTCGCTGGAGCATTCGATAAAGAAGCTTGAAAAAGTTTTGAAGACGGAAAAGAAGTAAGGTTGCAAAGTTTGTCTTTACGGAAGCCTAGACGTGGGAAGATTTCAGCGTGGTTTTCTGTCAAAAAGGCGCATGCCGCACAGTTGAAAGCATCCAAACGAATAATTCGGCAAGACATGCTTCCTAAGGAAATACGTTACGTTGCTGCAGTGGACATAGCTTATACGAGTGAGTTGTCAATTGGCGCTGCTGCGGTTCTCGACTACGACTCGCTTTCTCTCGTTGAATCAAAAATCGCTCACGTCAAAACGGAGTTTCCCTATATCCCTACATTATTATCTTTCAGAGAAATTCCGCCAGCAGTTGCTGTTACCAAAAAGTTATCCTTGCAACCAGACGTTTTCCTTGTTGACGGACAAGGGATAATGCATCCTTACAGGTTTGGGTTTGCTAGTCACTTAGGACTTGTTCTTAGCATGCCGACTATTGGTGTTGCAAAAAGCCCGTTAATAGGGGAAGTTGGCGAATTTAATGAGGAAAACTGGACGCCTATAACGGACAAAAAAGAAGTTGTCGGAGTAGCACTTATTGCCAAAAAAGGAAAAAAGCCTGTTTATGTGAGCATTGGGCACATGGTTTCGCTGAAGAGAGCCATAGCTATTGTTAAGCATTGTACCCCACGCTATCGGATTTCAAAACCTATTCGCTTAGCTCATAGTATAGCAGCGTATGAAAAACGGAAAGTTCAAAATAGTGAGTTGAGCATGAGAGAGTTAAGCGATGCATGAAAAGAAGGAACCAGACATGGAAAGACTCAGTTTTTGGATAGTAGATGTGTTTACTGAAGAAAAATATGCAGGTAACCAACTCGCAGTCGTAAGAGATTCTAAACAACTCTCCGATAAGGCAATGCAACGAATTGCCAAAGAGATGAACTATTCAGAAACAACATTCATTTTGTCAGATAAAGAACGAGGTGGTGGATATGATGTCCGCATTTTCACGCCAGAAACAGAGCTGCCTTTCGCGGGTCACCCAACACTAGGAACTGCCTACGTGATACAACGTGAAATTGTCAAAAAACCTATCGACAAGATAATCCTAAATTTGAAAGTGGGACAGATTCCTGTTACATTTAGTTATAGTGGAAGACATGCAGATATTTTGTGGATGAAGCAATTACAACCGACTTTTGGTTCCATTTTCGACGCTGAGTCGATTTCACAAGTTTTAAGCCTCGGTGCCAGAGACATAGATAATGGATCCCCTATTCAAGAGGTTTCTACTGGGGTCCCTGACATAATAGTTCCATTGAAAACATTAGATGCCATGAAGCGGGCTAGAATAGACAGAGACAAATATTTTGAATTGATCAAAGATACACAGGCTAAAGGTATACTCATATTTTGCCCTGAAACATATAGCCAAGAAAATGACTTAAATGTTCGATTTTTTGCCGATTATTTTGGTGTACCTGAAGACCCAGCTACTGGTAGCGCAAATGGTTGTCTGGCGGGATATTTGGTGAAACACAAGTATTTTGGAAAAGACCAAGTCAACATTCAAATTGAACAAGGTTATGAAATAGGCAGACCCTCATTACTTCTTTTAAGAGCAGAAGAAAAGGAAGGAAAAATAGACGTATTCGTCGGTGGAAAGGTCATAATGACCGCCAGAGGAGAACTTATTTAAAGGCACAAGATTCTAATTTCGACACTAAAAAGTGGCTTTGCATGACCAAAAATTCTCATTTAAACCGCATTATCAATCTAATAAAAAACAAAAACCTTCGAAAAAAAGTTGCCGAAATAGTTGAGGATCCAAAAATCGAGATTGGCGGAACAGTATATTCCGGTTTATCCCTTGAGACTTCCCCTGCTGGTCTATCACGTCATCATAGCTATCCCGGAGGGTTCATAGAGCACATAGTTGCGACTGCTGAAATTGCGTTGAAGCTCTGTGATGTTGTCAAGAAAATATATAGCGGCAAGGTGAACCGTGATCTTGTGCTCGCAGGCGTTGTGTTGCATGACATTTTCAAGCCTTTAACTTATGAGATGGAAGGCGAAGGCTATTCCACTACATACCTTGGAGAACGCCTAGACCACTTAACCCTTATCACTGCCGAATTAATTCGAAGAGACTACCCCCTGGATTTGGTTCACATAGTTTGCTCTCACCACGGAGGTCAAGCAGGACCAATGTGGCCTAGAACCGTAGAAGCCCTGATATGTCACTTGGCAGACCAAGCTGACTCTCGACTGAATGGAGACGTGCTGCGGGCTGCAAAATATCTTTCGCGAGCAGCCACAGGCGAAGAGCCGGCGTCACTGACTTCGAAGGAAGCCTTCGAAATCGTCAATTCGAAAACAGTCGAAGGATGGAATGGAGTAAGCAAGACTGTGGAGAAGATTAAACGAAAAAGGCAGAGTTGACTATAACTGAACAATCGTCGCTTCTCGAGTTAGCGTGTCTAATAGAGC
>SMTZ1_10007285_pt1 | contig 13727 bp, 10 predicted proteins | sample DeeMarSWOR136_30_FD_25667 | JGI IMG/M metagenome (IMG submission 25667) | reverse complement strand
GACGAAGGCGCATCCCTGGCGAGAGTCACCGTGGCGGATACGGGCGTGGGTATCCCGGCTGATGAAATTGAGCATGTCTTTGACAAATTCTACCGAGTGGGCGCCAACAAGAAGCAGGCGAAGGGAACAGGCCTGGGACTGAATCTGGTTAAGCAGATAGTCGAAAAGGTCCATGATGGGCGTGTCTTTGTAACAAGCCAAGTCGGCGTGGGGAGCACGTTTGGCTTCGAGTTGCCTTTGGCGACAAGGCAATCGGCGGGAATCGTGTGAAGACGACAGGCAACAGAAGAGCCGCGCGCCAAGCGGTGCATGTTGCATTCTGGTGGAGGCAAGAGGATGGCGGACAAGAGAGTTCTGGTGGTGGACGACGAAATCCATATCGTTCACGTGGTGGCCATAAAACTGCGCAACAACGGGTACGAGGTCATCTCGGCAGACAACGGGGCCGAGGCGTTTGATCTGGCGCTCAAGGATAAGCCGGATATTATTGTGACGGACTTTCAAATGCCGATCATGACGGGCATGGAGCTCATAGAGAAGCTTCGACGGCATGAGGCGACGCAGGACATCCCCGTGATCATGCTCACGGCCAGAAGTTTTGCCGTTCCACAGGAGCAGCAGGACGCGTTGCGGATATCGGGCTGTCTGAGCAAGCCATTCAGCCCGAAAGAGCTGTTGGGTCACATCGAGGACATTCTGTATCAGAAGGAATTGGTCACTGATGATTAGTGACAGGAGATGATAGACGATTGGTTGGAAGCCATGCTGGAGACGATGAGTAAGAGCTTGGATCGGTCGCAGCTCCGCGAATTGGAGAGGTTTGGCCGTAGGATCAGCAGGTTCGGCGTCAATTTCGCAGTCTGTAATGTCGAGGGTGAAATCGTTCTGCAGTGCGCGGGCGGCGGGTTCGAAACCGGCCCCGAACAGCTCGCGGAATGCAGCCGGCAAGCCATCGACCGGAGCGACCAGACGGACGGCCCCGATGAGAAAGGCGTGACAATATGGCGATTTCACGACACGAGTTCGGTCCTGGGTGTCGTACTGAAGTCGACCCCCGTGTGCAACACACGCCAAGAGACCGTTGGGACAGCATTGATTGACGTGGGCGGCGCGTCTGCTGATCACGGTCGGATTATGGCCCCTCCTCCGGGTGGCGCCGGTCCCGTTCAGACGGACAGCGAGTACTTTGCAGAGATGCTTGAGCTTCTGGCCGAAAAATTCAGGGCCGAGACCAAGGCGGAGCAGCAAATCAATAAGGTCAGCACGGAACTGGCACAAACCTACGAAGAGCTTGTGCTGCTTCACAGGCTCAGCACGAATATGAGAGTCACCGAAGCCGACTCGAACTTTCTACAAATGGCTTGTGACTGCCTGACTGAAATTGTCTTCGTCGAGGGTATTGCCATATTGTTGGAAAAGACCATCAATGACGAACAGCAATGGGTCATTGCCGCGGGCTCAGGCCTGATAGACATAGACGAGCAGACGGCCGCGATTCTGCACAGCCGGTTAACGGAGGAAATAAACAGCGGCAAAGAAGCACTGTTGGATAGTGAAGTCGACTCGGCGTTTAAGTACGATTGGCCGAGCCGAATCAACAACATCATCGCCGTACCTTTCTTCGGGAAGGAAAAAGCAGAATCTCATTTCGCAGAGCGAACTCACAACGGCCACTGCATCATGGGTTTGATGGTTGCGGTTAATAGGATCGGCAAGCAGGATTTCGACAGCACCGATATCAAGCTGTTCAATTCCGTAGCCGGTGGATGTGCCGTATTCATCGAAAACGGTAGGTTGTTTAAAGACCTCAAGGAACTGTTCATCGGCTCCCTGAAAGCCCTGACGAGCAGTATTGACGCTAAAGACAAATACACACACGGCCATTCGGAAAGGGTGGCCTTTATCTCTCGGTGGATTGCCGAGCGGCTGTCTGAGGTCGAGCCTATGGAGGAAGAGCAGATTCACAAGATCTATCTGGCCGGCCTGCTGCACGATGTGGGAAAAATAGGAATAGACGAAGCGGTCCTGCGCAAAACCGGCAGACTGACGGATGAGGAATTTGCGCGTGTCAGAAAGCATCCGTCCATCGGAGCGGGCATCCTGCGTGAGATAAAACAGATGCGTGAGATTGTACCGGGCGTCTTGTGTCACCATGAACGCGTCGACGGCAGGGGCTATCCTAATGGTTTGACCGGCGATCAAGTGCCGCTGACCGGACGAATCGTCCAACTGGCAGACAGTTTTGACGCCATGACCTCTAAACGTACCTATCGGGATGCCATGAGTGTGGAGCAAGCCCTTGCGGAGATAGAAAGAGGGCTGGGCACACAGTTTGACGAAAAACTCGGCAGGTTATTCCTTGACAGTGATATTGATCGGCTCTGGAACATCATCCGCGACGGTTTCGGCGAAATCTACGGCAGCGGCAAGACCCAGGAATATGGTGCTGCGGCGGTGGGGACTTTAATCAGATGAAAGTGAGCACACAAGACTATAACGATGTGACCGTTGTTGAGTTGCAGGGTGACGTTGACGGCGAAGCCACCGAGCTGCTTGAGAACACGATCACGGACATTATCGCCCGACGTAAGACCGGCATCGTGCTGGACATGAGTGCTGTGGGATTCATTGACAGTCAAGGATTGGAACAGTTGCTGTGGGCGCGCGACTACTGCAGCGAACACAAACGGCAGTTGAGGCTGGCGGGACTTGATGAGAACTGCATGAAGATCCTCGAGATCACGCGACTTGAAAGCGAGTTCGACCACTATGTCGAGCTCGCAGAGGCGGTCATGAGCTTTGCATAGACAACGCTGGGGGATGGTCTGCCCTCGCCCGAGCAGAGAGATAAGGTATGAGCCAGATAGCGGTGGAGAACAAAATGCAGCTTGGCGAGCTTTTGCTGGCGCGTGACGTTGTGACCGCTGAGCAGATTGAAACGGCTCTTGCCGAGCAGAAAGACAAGGGCCACCGCAAGCTCCTCGGAGAGCTTCTGGTGGAGATGGGGTACTGTACGGAGAATCAGATCGCTTCGGCGCTCGCGCAAGGCTACGGTGTGCCGTATGCGCAGGTAGGCCCGAAGATATGCGACCCGAAGGTGCTTGAGATCCTGCCGAGAGAATTCCTTGAAGAACACATCGTCTTGCCGTTGTTTAAAGTTCACGACGTGCTGACGGTGGCTATCAGCGAACCGACAAATGTGTTCCTGATAGATGAAATAGAACGTATCAGCGGCTGCAAAGTCCAGATCGTATGCTCAACAAGCAAGGATATCAAGGTGACGCTGCAGACCTACCTGCCCGCGGCGAATGTCTTTGTCATCGACGACATTATCGATGACGAGGGCCTGGAAGACTTCACGTTGATAGAGAGCATCGCGCAGGACATAAGCAATCTCGAGGAGATCGCCGGCCAATCGCCGGTGGTCAAGCTGGTTAATTATCTGCTCTACAACGCCGTGCGTGAGAATGCCAGTGATATTCATATTGAGCCGGACGATAAGAAACTTCGCGTTCGCTACAGAGTGGACGGTAAACTATACGAGAAGATGTGCCCGCCCCATCAGATGCATTCTGCGCTCGTCTCTCGCATCAAGATCATGGCGGAGCTTGACATCGCTCAGCGTCGTTTGCCCCAGGATGGGGGTATCCACGTCTTGATGGAGGGCCGGCCGATCGACCTGCGCGTATCTGTGATGCCGGGCAACTTCGGCGAGAAAGTCGTTATTCGCGTCATTGACACGCAAAGGATGCTCTTCAGCCTTGAATCACTCGGATTCACCGTCGAAAACCTCCAGTTGTTCAGGAAGGTTATTCAAGCCCCCAATGGCATTGTCCTGGTGACAGGGCCGACCGGCTCAGGCAAAAATACGACCCTCTATGCCGCCCTGTCTGAGCTGAACAGCGAAGATGTCAATATCTGCACGGTAGAGGATCCGGTGGAGTGCAACATATCGGGTATAAACCAGTTTCAGGTGAACCAGACCGCGGGTTTTGAGTTCTCGACAGCGTTGAGAAGTCTGCTGAGGCAGGACCCGGATATCATCATGGTGGGTGAGATTCGTGACCAAGCAACGGCCAACATCGCGGTGCAGGCGGCGTTGACGGGCCATCTGGTCCTCTCCACCCTGCACACGAATGATGCCCCGGGTGCCGTGACGCGTCTGCTCGATTTGGGGGTCGCTCCCTATCTGGTGGGCGCTTCATTGATTGCCGTCCTGGCCCAGCGGCTTGTGCGGAAGATATGCGCCAATTGCAAGACGGAGTATGAGCCGCCTGTAAGCATAAGAAGGGTCGCCGAGAAAACCGGGGGAGAAATCGAAACGTTCTACCGCGGGGTGGGATGCAAGAAATGCCGGAATACCGGCTATGCGGGAAGAATCGCGATTCACGAACTATTTGCGCCAAATGACGAAATAACGGAGATGATCAACGAGGGGGCCAACCTGAAGAAGTTGCGGGCGAAAGCACTGCACAACGGAATGGTCTCGCTGCAATTCGACGGCATTGGAAAGGTTCAGGCCGGTATTATTTCAATCGAGGAGGTGCTGAGGACGGCGCAAACGGTACTGTAACAGTTGTGGCAGTGGACGGTATTGTAAGCACGGGGAGGCATAAAAATATATGGCGGCTTCGACACCCAAAATCTCGGAGGAGCTTCATTCCGCCCAAGGAAGTGGCGATTTGCCACTCGGCGGGCGGGAACAAGGCAGAGAACGCTCCGGGGCCTTTATGAGCGCCGAAGCCGGCGCGGTGTTGCAGGGGCAAGGCGATCGCAGTATCGGTTGGCAGCGGGAGGCAGCGACTGCGACTGCCGAGCTGTACAAGGCGAAGGTAAAACAAGCGGATCTCATATTGTTCACGACGCAGTTGTCGGTGATGCTTGACAGTGGAGTCGTGCTCAGTGATGCGCTTGATGCTATAGCCGAACAGGCTGAGCACGGCGCATTTAGAATGATCATTGCCGACGTTGGTGAGAAGGTCAAAGGCGGCGAGAATTTCTCAAAGGCCCTGAAGGAGTATCCGAGGGCTTTCGATGAGATGTTTATCAGCATGGTCAAGGCGTCGGAGGCGTCCGGGAAAATGGCGGAAATGCTCAATGTGCTTAGCGGCTATCTTGCCTTCGAATCCGAAATCCGAAAGCGCATCAAGGGAGCACTCACCTATCCATTTATTATGGCCCTCATGGCCGTAGCGGCAACAGGAACGCTGATGTTCTTCGTGTTGCCAAGGTTCATGAAGATCTACGAAACCAGGGGAGCGGCGCTGCCGAAACTCACACAAGTCCTCGTGAGTTTCAGTAAATTACTGGGCAATATGCCGGCCATAACGGGTCTGCTCACGGCAATGGTTTTGGCCTCACTGGGACTATACTACTGGGCAAAGACCGTGGCAGGTCGGCGCGTGATTGACCTTGTCAAAATCCGCACACCGGTGTTAGGTACAATGTTTATCGATACGGTGGTGACTCGAAGCATGCGCATCATGGCGACGATGATCAATACGGGTGTGAGCCTGCTGGACTCGATAGATGTGATCCAGGGAGCGTGCCAAAATTACTACTTCCAGCGGCTTTGGGCGGAAGTGGATGCGAGGATTCGGGACGGCTATCAGCTCTCGGAATCCATATTGATTTCGCCGGGCGGCGACCTGATTGCCCCCGGAATCATCCAAATGCTGCGAGCGGGCGAGAAAAGCGGTAAACTTGGTCAGGTCTGTGACAAAGTGTCGATCTTCTACGAGAAGAAGCTCGAAGCATCCATTCGGAGCGTTATGACGCTTATAGAGCCGATCATGATCACGGTCATGGGCGCCATTATTGGAACAATCGCGATAGCACTACTCCTGCCGGTATTCAGAATATCGAGTGTCATTGCACAATAGGATGAGAAGCGATCGAGGCCCACACCGTGTAATCCGGCATGGGCCCCAACCCGATTTCCATCCTAATATCGCTCCAAGACCTGCCTTTGCAGATCCATACCGTTACCGGCCAAAGCAGCAAGTGGCAAATGACGTTCACTCACCTACAGCGTCTCACGGCCGATATAGCCGGATGTCGTCGATGTACATCGTCCCCGAACCACCAGCCGCTGCCGTGCCGGCTTTGGTGCCCAGGCCAATGGCAATCTTGTCCACATCCGCCAGGTCGATGCCTTGATCGGCAAAGGCCTGCAACGGGACACGCCACTGGGTCCACCTTCCACTTGCCGCGGCCGCCGCATCATCGTGGGCCACCACCGCAGGGGCCCCGGCGCCGTTGGAGATGGCCACATACGCCGGTTCCGTTGCATTAGCCGAATCGCCCCTCACCCAGAGCGACAATTCCGCAACGCCCGCCTGCGTCCAGTCTCGCGGCGCCGTCAGCGTCATCGCCGCCTCCGAGTTTGTGACGCCCGCTTCATTGACATAGAAAAGCGGCATCGACTGCGAGCCACCATGGACAATCGTCTGCTCGGCGTACGGGGGCATTAGATTACCGACCTGCGCGCCATTATCCGGAACGCCGAAGCCGTCGATCCACGTCTGCCAGATCGCCTCGCCCGCCGCGTCGTCATCGGTATAGCCCTCGAAGTCATCCACAAGAAGGAACTGACCCGTCGTGAAGATCCAGAGGGGACCTGTTGCCGTGTTCCCCTGGCCATCGACTTCGTCCACACGCCAGTAGTAGGTGGCATCCGGCTCAAGCAATCCGGGATCGTAGCTCTCAGCGTCCAGCGCCACGGAGCCCTTATACTCCGGCGCGCCCGTATCGGCCGTGCGCACGGCCGCTTTATCTGTGCCGAAATAGAGCTGGTGTGAGGCGGCAGAATCCGCCGGCGTCCAGCTCAGAATGGCGTTGATCTGCACATCCGCGGCGTCATAGGCCGGCTGCGGGTTCCCGACGGCGCCCGGCGTCGTGAAGCTCCAGACGTCGCCCTTGTGCGTCGCGACGACATCAAACTCATCCACGCGCCAATAATAGACCTTCTCTAATTCGAGAGGGCCGGGATCATAGGTTTTGAGCCCCTGGGGGAATCCGCCGGAGGCGCTGTCTACAGCGTCGAAATCGGTATCCAGATAGATGGTATGCAATTTGGCTCCGAAACCCGGCGTCCAACTCAAAGTCACATTATCCGGGCCCACGAACTCGGCCCCATCCGGGGGGTCGGGGTTGTATGCCGTCTTAGGCGGAACGCTGAAGCTCCAGACAGAACCCTGGTGTTTCGTGGCGCCGTCGGCCTCGACTTCATCGACGCGCCAGTAGTACGTCGTACCCGGAACGAGACCCTCCGGGTAGAGGAATCCGGGGAAGCCGGCAAGCAAATCCGTTGTGGTCTGGTTGCCTTGGAACGCATCGCCGGTGCCGTCCTTCACAGCGTCGAAATTGTCGCTGAAGTACACGTCGTGCGAGACCGCCGTTTCTCCCGCTTGCCAACTGAGGCTCACCCATGTATCGTTAATCATGGCGCCATCCGGCGGGTTGGGCGTGTGGGCAAGCAAACTCGTATACTCGACATGCAATACAATCCCACTCGTAGCCGCCAGAACACTTCGAATGGATTTGGAAGGAGCGTCAGGATCGTCCCCGATGATCAGCGCCAGCGCATTGCCAGTGGCCCAGCCTCGCTGGTTAACCAATTCCTCTATGACAACAGAGATGTCCGACGTCTGCTGGTCGGGACCACGGGCGCCGCTCGTCCAATCGGGCAGATCGCTCCACTTGGCGTGCACCGACGTCCTTGGGACCGACGATACCGCTCCCGAGCCTGCGAAAGAATCGGGATTCGGCTCCAGCCGACCCCAGATGGCAAGATTCACAGGTCCACCCGTCAAATACTCATTATCCGCGGTGAACTGTATCCAAGCGCTCTGTATGATCGCACGGTCGGGGACACCGACATTCTGAAAGCGAAGACCGATCAATTGTGGATCTGAGGGGGGGGTGCCTGAATCATCATAGGGCATTTCCAGGTCGGAGCTGCCCGTATCTAAGTTCCCGTTATCGAGATGCTCTTCGACACTTTGGCTGCCTGAGGCCTCCCACACCACGCCGGCAAGGGCGGTATTTGCGCCGGCCAGAGCCAGTACGAGGGCAACAGACGTTGGTAAAACCAATTTTTTGCACATGATGGTCCTCCTTCAGAAAAAGAGAATTGATAATGGCACAACTAATGATTCTTGCCTTGCCCACACTGCATTTGTGTCGGCTCGGGATGAGTTCTTATGGCTTGATGCCACCTCCTTTCTTCATACCTCGACACCCCACAGATGCCGGCTGACAAGGACGCGAATTTCACTACTACTATTTAACCAAATTGACCAGCCGAGTTTCAACAAAAAAAACGTTTTCGGCGAGATAATTTCGTGATTTCCCACGCAATCCCCGGTTACACACCGGTCATTTGTACGGCGCTTCCGAGCGATAGGTGACCGGAAGAGAATCGCACACGGTTTTCGTTAGTGCGGTCGGACGCTTGACAGGGGTGGTTTTCCCTCTACAATCACGGCCTATGGCCCGATTACGCCCAGGAAAGAAGAAAAAGAAGAAACACAATCCATTCAAAGACTGGCTTGCCTACCTTGGGTTGCGGATTCTCATGGTCTTCCTTAACCTGTTCGATATCGAGACCAATCTTGAGACGGCATGTTTCCTCGGTCGATTGCTGTGGAAGCATTATCATCGAGGTCGAGCCAGAGCCCTGGCCAATCTTCGGGCGAGCTTTCCGGAAAAAAGCGAGCAATGGATATGGCAGACGGGCCGGCGAAGCTTCGAGCACTTAGCCATGTTGGTCATTGACGTGTTATTTACGCCGCGATTGGTGGGAAAGTACAACTGGCGCTACTACTCCCGATACGAGAACACGGAGAGGATCAAATGGTTGATACAGGAAGAGCGAGGTCTGTTGCTGGTCACCGCCCACTACGCCAACTTTGAGATCATTGGTTACCTACTCGGTCTGTTTGGCTTCAACATCTACAGTATTGCCCGACCGCTGGACAATCGATTCCTCAACAGGTACTTATACGGCGTCCGCCGAAGAGTAGGGCAAAAGGTCATCGACAAGAAAGGCGCTGCTGAGCTCATGGATAAGCTGGTCTCAAACGGCGCAACTCTCTGTTTTATCGCCGACCAGGATGCCGGAAGGAAAGGGATATTCGTTGATTTCTTCGGCCGAAAGGCCAGCACGTACAAGAGCATCGGCCTTCTCGCGATTACCGAAAACATCCCGATAGGAATAGGTTGCAGCAGGAGAATAGACAACCGTTTCTTCTTCGAGATCAGTGTGAACCGTATAATCTTTCCCGACGAATGGGCGGACAAGGACGACCCGTTGAGATGGGTGACGGCGGAGTATACCAAAGCGATCGAGGAATTTGTACGAGAAGACCCAACCCAGTACTGGTGGCTGCACCGGCGGTGGAAGCATCAGCCGCGAGGTGAAAGAGACGGATCTTAGCTCCCCGGACTGCATGCGGTGTGAGCACTCGGCCTTCGGAGACGAAAACATCCTCCAGACGGCCGGCGGACTAATTGGGAGGGATTCCTATTGCAAATGACGGAATAGTCGTGATAATGTCCGGAATCAGCGTCAGAAACAATATGGAGGCCGCTCCGTGGGAGTGAAGACCTCGTTGGAGCGGTCGTTATCCAGTGTGTGACGAGGCCGAAAAAGCAACCACAGATATTCGTGGAGAAGGTCGAATGATAACGAAAACGATACGTGCTTTACTGCTTGTCGTCTCATTGTTGCCGGTGCGATGTCTGAATGCTGCACGAAGTGAAATCTCGAGCGGGGGACAGACGGTTTGGAATCATCCGGAGAGCGTCGTAACTGAGTCGGCACGGGACATTCCCGTTGCTTACGATGTCGATGTAGTGGTTGTCGGTGGAACTTCAGGGGGGGTGGCCGCCGCGGTTGAAGCCGCGCGACAGGGAGCCAGCGTCTTTCTCGCCGCATCGCGCCCGTATCTTGGTGAGGACATTTGCGGCACGTATCGGCTGTGGCTGGAGCCGGGTGAGGTGCCGCGTTTGCCGCTCGCAAAGAAGGTTTTTGCCGAACCGCCCGGTTCGTCACTTTTACAGAATCGGATCTCTTTGACCTATGAAACGGACAAGCCCTCCGCCGCCATTCACAAAGATACTGATCCACCATCTAAACTGACCGATGGCAAGTGGCATAGTGCGTCCGGTCAGAGCGTTCAGTATGATGGGAATGTATCCATCATTGCGGATCTGGGCATGAAACGTCCGGTGAGTAAGGTCCACGTCATGGCTTATCAGCGGCGTAATCCCGGAAGCAATGATGACTTTGAAGTGAAAAAAGTGACGGTGTTCATCAGCAACAACAGACGAGAATGGAAGCAGGTAGCGGTCATCAGGAATGAGAAAGCGGGTGAATCTGTCCCCGAGCCGTGGGGTCCGATTGTACTTTCGGCATCCGGGATCGGTCAGGCCCGTTATGTGAGGTTTTTTGTCGAGCAAAGTCCGGATGTTCGTCGGGTGCTGCTGGGTGAGATTGTGATCGAGGATGAGCCTTCGTCCTCAGAGCCGGGCGGAAGCCTTCGATTGTCTCCAACGCCCATGCAGGTCAAGCGCGTTTTGGATGAGGCACTGCTCGAAGCGGGCGTCCAGTTCTTATATGGATGTTATGCCACCGATGTCCTTCACGATAGTCAAGGAAAGCCGGCCGGCATTGTGATGACCAACCGATCCGGCCGACAAGCGGTGAAAGCCAAGGTTGTCATTGATGCGACGATTCGTACAAACGTGGCAAGAATCGCAGGCGCTGATTTCACGCCCTATCCTTCAGGATTTCAGACTTTCAAGCGTATCGTTGTCAGTGACGCGATACTCCCCGACGAAGATATCCAGGCGCGGAAGATGCCAACACCGATCCAGGTCGGAACGGGGCCATCGCGAAACGCTATCGAGTACACCCTCGGCATACCCATGAAGGATGGCTCTTTTGCTTCATTTGCACGAGCCGAGCAAATTGCCCGTGAGACATGGGACCCGACCCTCGTGGATGCCGCCGAAACACTTTTCCAGATTCCGCCCGATTTAATGAGAGGGCAAAAAAGTGTACCGGGTTCCTGGCCCGGCGTCGAAAAGGTCAATCTGGATGCATTCAAGCCTGAGGGTATTGACCGTTTCTTTGTGCTTGGTGGCTGCGCGGATATATCGCGTCATGCGGCGCATCGGCAAGGCGGCGGCGGCTGAAGCAAAGAGAATACCGCAATCTCGAACCGTGAGACTTCGCGGCGAGCCAAAGCATGCTGCGACTGATGGAGATGTCCGTGAGAATCTCAGTGGCATACGTTCGAAACAAAAAGAACTCGGAAGCGTTTCCGCTCCAAAGCGTGACGTGCCCGTGCTCGGAGAGTACGACGTTGTCGTCATTGGTGGCGGAACGGGTGGTGCGCCGGCCGGTATCGCTGCCGCGCGTCAGGGGGCAAAGACCCTTGTGGTGGAATATCTCCATGGTCTCGGCGGCGTAGGCACGATGGGTTATATCAGCAGTTACTATTACGGTTACATTAAGGGATTCACGGAAGAGGTTGACGAGGGTGTCGCTCGTTATGGAGGATATGGCTGGCCGAAACGCGGCAGGTGGAATGTCGAGTGGAAGAAACAGTGGTACCGCAGCGAATTGCGTAGGGCCGGGGCTGATATCTGGTTTGGATGCCTCGGAGGCGGCGCGTTCGTTGATGACCGGCATGTCAAAGGTGTTGTCGTCGCCACACCAGAGGGACGCGGTGTGATTCGTGCAAAAGTCGTCATTGATTCAACGGGCAATGCGGATATAGCCGCGGAGCCGCTTGTGTTTATACAGATGGAGCGAGTGTCGCGGTCCAGGGTTCGGGGCTTCCCCCGCTTCGGCTCGGTGCGGGTTACACGAACACAGACTGGACGTTTATCGATGATGGGGACGTCATTGATATCTGGCGGGCGTTCGTCACAGCCAAAAAGAAGTACAAAGATGCTTACGACTTGGGTCAACTGCTGGACACGCGCGAGCGTCGTCGGATCGTGGGTGATTTCACGATATCGCCGATGGATATATCCATCGGGCGCACGTATCCGGATACCGTCGTCATCGCTCGGAGCAATTTCGACACACATGGTTACACGATACATCCGATCTTCATGATTAAGCCGCCCGATCGAGAAGAAATATTCGTCGATGTACCCTATCGCTGCTTATTACCGAAGGGCCTCGACGGAATCTTGGTCACGGGACTTGGCGTCAGCGCTCATCGCGATGCCATGCCGGTGATACGCATGCAGCCGGACATCCAGAACCAGGGCTATGCCGCAGGTGTCGCCGCGGCGATGGCCGCCGAAAGCGGTCAATCCGTGCGGGAGATTGATATCAAAGAGCTTCAGAGATACCTTGTTGAAAAAGGCAATTTACCCGAACGCGTTCTGACCGATGTGGACTCGTTCCCATTATCTGAGGAAAAGATTGAGGAGGCCGTGGATCGTGTGGCCAGTAACTATGAAGGGTTGGAGATCATTCTCACGCAGCCGGAGGTCGCGGTGCCGCTATTGAAGAAAGCGTATCACGAAGCTCAAACGCAAACGCATCAAATTGCCTACGCTCACATTCTTGGGATGCTGGGCGATCCTGCCGGTGTCGGCTCGCTCGTTCGGGCGGTACAATCACGCGATTGGGATAAGGGTTGGAATTTCACAGGGATGGGACAATTTGGAGCGAGCTTGAGTGAGCTTGACAGTCTGATTGTTGCTCTTGGCCGAACACGCGATAAGAAGGCATTGGAGCCGATTCTTGAAAAGGTCGAGCAGATCGATGCCGAAAGTGCATTCTCACACTGTCGTGCGGTGGCAATGGCTCTCGAAAGCCTGGGTGAAACCAAAGCGGCGGAACCTTTGGCCAGGTTGCTGGCGAAGCCGGGCATACGAGGCCATGCCTTTACTGATATCAACCAGGCCAGACAAGGAACGCCGGACAATCCGGTCGATAACACGACCCGGAATAAGTCACTGCGTGAATTGATTCTGGCGCGGGCGTTATATCGATGCGGCGATTATAACGGGATCGGCGAATCCATTTTGAATCAATACGCTAATGACCTCCGCGCCCATTACGCCCGTCATGCTTCTGCGATACTTAAGAAATGAGAAATGAAAAGTATGCCTAACTTCAATTGTTCAGAACTCGTTATTTAAAAGAGTAAAGGAGAAAAAGGATGCCAGGAAAATATCGTTTTTCATTCGGGCCGTGGAATATCCACGAAGGTGCGGATCCATTCGGACCAACGGTCCGGGATAGTATCACGTTTAGCAAGAAGCTCAAGATGTACAAGCGGCTTGGTTTTGACGGTGTGCAGTTTCACGATGATGACGCCGTACCGGACATGAATGATCTCGGCCCTGAGCAGATTATCAAGAAAGCCAAAGAAGTGAAAAATATGCTTGACGGCGAGGGCTTGGTCGCCGAATTTGTAGCGCCCAGGGTGTGGGAAGATGCCCGAACTATCGACGGGGCTTACACCTCAAACGATCCGGCGTGTCGAGAGTACGCCAAAGAGCGAAGCCGGCGGATGTTGGATATTACCGATGCGCTGGATTCGAAGCTGGTTGTCCTCTGGCTGGCGCGCGAAGGAACGTATATTCGCGAGGCCAAGGACAGCAAGGTCGCCGTCGAACGAATCGTGGAGGCGATCAATGATATGCTGACGTACAACCCTCGCGTAAAGATCGCCATCGAGCCCAAGCCTAAC
>SMTZ1_10008124_pt1 | contig 13729 bp, 17 predicted proteins | sample DeeMarSWOR136_30_FD_25667 | JGI IMG/M metagenome (IMG submission 25667) | reverse complement strand
ACTGGACGGTGAAAGCCGTATCTTCCCTGCCGGCAATATTCTTCATCTGGATGTCTATCTTCGGACCGTAGAAAGCAGCCTCATTTTCTGCCTCGAAATAGCTGGTCTTCCTCTGTATCAGTACGTCCCGCAGGACAGCTTCGGCATAATCCCAGGCCTCGTCATCCTTATAGTACTTTTCCTCGTCTTTCCTATCGCCAAGAGACAACCGGTAGCGGTATTCCTTACCATGTTCAAATCCGAAAACTGAAGCCACATGCTCTATCAGGTCTATCACCTGGTGCAATTCATTGATAGTCTGTTCTTTCTGACAGATAATATGCGAATCCGCCAGGCAAAACATGCGGACTCTCATCAGCCCAAGTAGTTCCCCCGACTTTTCATAGCGGAACTGTTTTGCCAGCTCTGCAATTCTGAACGGAAGTTCTCTATAAGACCTCGGCTGACTGGCGTAATACTGGTAATGGTGGGGGCAGGTCATGGGTCTCAGGATAAGCTCTTCTTCATCTATTTTCATGACTGGATACATTGTGTCTTTATAGTAAGGGTAATGACCGGATGTTTTATATAGTTCCACTTTTGCCAGGTCGGGCGTGTAAATGTGTTTATACCCTCTTTTAATCTCCTCATCGACTACGAAACGTTCCAGCTCTCTTCTTATTATCGACCCCTTTTCAGTGAGGATGGGCAGACCCTTCCCGACTAAATCAGAGAATACAAAAAGGTCTAAATCCTTACCTATCTTTCTATGGTCTCTCTCCTTCAATGCCTCCTGGTATTGGAGATATTCCTCGATTTCACGCTGTGTATTAAAGGCAGTACCGTATATCCGCTGGAGCATCGGGTTCTTCTCGCTGCCCCGCCAGTAGGCACCGGCAATACTGATAAGCTTAAAAGCCCCGATTTCACCCGTGGAACCAACATGCGGACCACGGCACATATCGGTGAACGCGCCCTGCCGGTATATGGTTACCATCTCCTCAGGAAGCTCATCAATCAGTTCCAGCTTGTACGGCTGCCCCGCGAACAGCTTCCGCGCCTCAGCCTTGGTCATTTCCTCGCGAACAAAGGGCGTGTCCGCCGCCACAATCTCCCTCATCTTCTCTTCGATAACAGGCAGGTCATCCGGTGTCAGAGTACGCGGCAGGTCAAAGTCGTAGTAGAAGCCGTTCTCAATGGTCGGCCCGATGCCGAATTTCGCATCGGGGAACATAGACAGGACAGCTTCCGCCATCACATGTGCCGTGGAATGACGCATCACATCCAGTTTTTCGTTTGCTTCCGCTTCTTGCTTGCTCTCCGGAACCATCAGTCTGAACCCAGTTTAATAAAAGAAAACCTCCCGCCCACTTCGGAAACGAAAGGCCAGTAACCAGTTATAGTATAGCAGTGACCACTCGTGAGTGCAATCAGTGTGCTCATCTATATGACAAAGGAAGAGACTGCTCAGCGATTAGTGGCATATGTAGAAGTATCTTCAGCTATGGCGATGGCTGTTATAACCGATGTTCACTGCCAGGGGGCGGGTGCCTACGCGTTCTCTTCTATGATGAAAACGTCCTCAATGGTGGATTTCAGCGCCCTAGCCACTCTATGAGCTAACAGCAGCGAGGGATTGTACTTACCTTTCTCAAGATAGAGCATTGTCTGCCGGGTAACGCCAACCATTTCGGCCAGCTCCTCCTGGGTTATATCACATCTGGCCCTGAGTTCTTTAATTCTTGTTCTGAGAACGGTCATATCTTTATCCGGTATGGAGTCTATGAAGACGCCCTGAAATAATAGAACAAGCTTGACGCTAATAACACGAACAGACCGCTGCCAATTGTTATGGACAACCAATCTGCATCCAGCGTACCCAGTTCGGTAATGGTGGGATGTAAAAATAATACCAGGTAAGTGGCAAACAGGGCGTTTCGGGCGCTCTTGGCGTAAATCATCTGCATTCTCTCGTCGAAAAGCCCTATGATGGGTCTGCCTATTTTGGCCCTGCGCACTACGACAATAACAAATAGAACGATTAACAACACGAGAATTATCGACCACCAAGGCTGGTCTGGTAATTGCACACTGGATGCCCTCAGCGAAGACGCCAGGGCTACGCCACCGAAGATAGAAGCGAGATAGGTTATCCAGTCGAGACTTCTCGCATATTTTTTCGCTCTGTCAAACTCCCCCTTACGCGTGAAAATGAATATATATATGGTTGCTAATAGCACGATAGGCAATAGTGCCCAGATAAGATTGCTCATTTTTCACCCCTCCTGCTTGCCCGATAACTGCCCTTACAATTCTAGCCGGCACGGTAACGGTACAAGTAATACGATGCGAAGTGAATAACTAAGCTGGCACCGGCTACAGCCAGCAGCGCAGTCGTGTCCAGCTTGTCCATTAATACCACGATTAACAGACCAAGGTAGATAGCGACCAGACCGTTCCGGGCACTTCTATCGGTGAGGGCTATTACTCTTTCGTCAACCTGCGTGCTCTGTTTCCCCGGCCACAGTATCTGGTACAGAATAACCAGTATGAAAATTAGACCGACTATCACCACCACTATTATCCCGACAAGCGTTGAGGGGAAAATCTCTATCCCGCTCGCTGAAATTAAATTGCCGATTAAGAGGCCGCCGATTACGCCTATGGCCCAGTCTCCCAGATAAAAAATGCGTTTCATTCTTAGCCTCCAGCAGGCACAGTATGTATGAAATAGTTTACAATATATCTGAAATATATTACATTCAATAAGAGTTGTCAAGGGATCAATGGACACGGTTGCCTAGGAGTACGTGACTGCGTGAAGGCGTCTCTTCGGCTGCTAAAGGGTTTTTATAACCGATGTTTACTGTCAGGAGATGGGCGCGACTGCATGTCGATAGCCCCGGCTGAACCAGGCAAACAGCAGGGTGCCGATGCCGCTCATGATTGCCCCGAAGTAGAACACCCAGCCGACGTTGATTGCATCATGGATGCCGCCGGAGATTATCGGTCCGACCGCTGCACCGATAGCCTGCGACAGGAACAGCACCGACATCGTGGAGCCCATGCCGAACTTTCTGCCCTCATCAACCGTGATAGCAGTGGCCGCCGGCATGGAAACGGCAGCGCTCAGTCCCTGCACCAGCAGCAATAGCAGCAGCAGCCAGAAATTACCACTCAGGGGGATACCTACCAGAATTGCCGTGAAGATTATGCTGGAGACGATAGTCAGCATCCTGCGGTCGAACCTGTCGGCCCGAAAGTATATTTATCGTAATCAACACTCCGATAGGGCTCGTGCTCAGACCTATGGCGGCAGCGTAGATTGGCAGGAAGGAGCCGATACCAGCCCTGCCCAGCGACTGGGCCATACGAAAACTGAATAAAGCCCGTATCATGCCACTGGCACTCATCTCCCGGTAAGATAAACGCGGGCCTTCCTCCTGTTTCTCAACCTTTCTGTCCCTGACCTCCGGAAGGAAGAGAAGGGCCACCAGAAAGGCGAACAGGCTGAGACTTATCAGGATAAGGAAGGCGGTTGTCATGCCGAGGTGCTCGGTGACTACCCCGCCGATGAGTGGCCCGAAGCCAAAGCCACTGAAGAAAAAGGCGTTGGCATAACCCATCCACTTGCCCTCCTCACCCACCGGGGAAAGGTCGCCGAGATAAGCGATGGCAATGGGAATCGTCATCGCTCCGGCAATACCCATGCCGAAACGCACCAGGCTGAGTAGGACAACATCCATGGCATAGATATAACCCACCGCAATCAGGCTATACATCAGAAGACCAGCGGTGAGGAATATCTTTCTGCCTTTTCGGTCCGAAAGACGACCGGCAATCGGTACGCACAGACTGTTAGAGATGAAGTAGGAGGCCATAATCACGCCCAGACCAACACCACTGGCCCCTATCTCGTCGAGATAAAGGGGAAGCAGCGGGGAGATTATGCCGATGCCCAGTGTTGCGGAAAAAACGCAGAGGGCAAGAATGGGGAAGACCTTTTTAATCATGAGTTCACCAACCATTATAGAGGTTGTGCTTCTTGAATGGAAATCTGCGTCGGCCTGATATCACTGGCCTGTGGTATAATATTGCCAGACATACCCGAGGGGTTCGCCTACTGAACACAATAGAGATAGCAAGAAAGGCGGTAACCGCCGCCAGCGAGAAACAGGCCTCTGATGTCGTACTGCTTGATGTTAGTGAGGTCTGCAGCTTCGCCAGTTACTTTGTTATCTGCAGTGGTGAGAGCGAACGGCAGATAAGCGCCATTCATGATGAGATAGAGCAGACACTGAAGAAAGAAGGCATCCGGCCCCACCACCGCGAAGGCACCCTGGACTCAGGCTGGATGCTGCTCGACTTCGGCGATATTATCGTCCATATATTTGCCCCCACCGAGCGGGCTTTCTACCGGCTGGACGAGCTCTGGAGCCAGGCAGTCCCGGTTGTCAGGATTCAGTAGTCGAATATCTCATCGTCAGTGAAAAACAGCCCAATCTCCTTGCGGGCGTTCTCCTCCGAATCAGAAGCGTGGGTGGCGTTCCTCTGGATATCCAACCCGAAATCAGCCCTTACCGTGCCAGCTTCCGCCTTAGCCGGGTCTGTGGCCCCCATGACCCGCCTGATTAAGTCAATAGCCCCCTCACCCTCAAAAACACAAGCAATGATGGGCATTGACGTGATGTACTCCACCAGGTCGTTGAAAAACGGCTTATCTCTGTGAATGGCGTAATGCCGTTTCGCCAGGTCTTCGTCCACGTGTAGCAGCTTCAGCGCCAGCAGCTTGAGTCCCTGCTGCTGCAAACGACCAATAATGGTCCCGCCGAGCCCCCTCTCCATTGCATCGGGTTTTATGAGAACCAGGGACCTCTCCATGTCAAACTCCTTTATTTGCCCGTCACTCATCTAACGGTGTCTGGCTTTGGTGATTGAGGGCCGACGTAAGTAGACCGGTTGCAGCGTGGCCGGTTCATCATTATCACCTGCCTCAAGTCGTTTAAGGCCAAGCTCAGCCAGGAAAGCACCCCGCCGCAGACTGGTAGTGGCCGACGGTATAACCGCTTTCTCTGCAAGCAGCTGCGTTATTCGTGGTGCAATGGTCGGCGTGTACTCGCCACAAAAAATGGTCTTCGTATTAATACCCGAACACAGGACATCTACGGTGGTAATACCCTCGTCGGTAAGCTGGACCCACTCCCCGCCCTGCTGCCGGTACATGGCGGTGGCAATCTCCCCCCGCCCGGCGTTGAATACCGGGCAAACAGGCAGACCGGTCGCAGCATGCTGGTAGGCCTCCACTTCCAGACTGCTGATGCCGACTATCGGGACACCCAGACTGAAAGCCAGCCCCTTGGCAGCGCTGATACCGACACGCAGTCCGTTGAAGCTGCCCGGCCCCCTGGCAACGATGATGCCGGTTATTTCCGCAGGGCTCATTTCAAGCTGGCGAAGAAGATGCTCCAGGTTCGGCATTAGCTGGCGGGTATGGTTCTGCCCGCAGCGCCAGGTCAACTCGGCCAGTACGTGCCTGTCACGGACAAGTGCCAGGCTGGCGGTATCGGTCGAGGTATCTATCGCTAATTGCATGCAACCTCTCTAAAGCTCGGGCATGGTCTCTTTCAATTGCTCCAGCAAATCCTGGTAGTGCTGGTTACCGGGTTTCAGTTGAAAACTTCGCTCGTTTTCACCAAGATGGTTTATCTCGACCAGAAGGTGCTCTTCCGGCATCACGCTGAGTCCCTTCTCCGCCCATTCCACCACGCAGATACCGTTGCCGTAGAGGTAGTCGTCCAGCCCCAGGTCGGCTATCTCCTTGATATCGTCAAGCCGGTAGAGGTCGACGTGATAGAGGGGCAATCGACCGTGTAGTTCGCGTATGATAACGAAGGTTGGACTCAGCGTGTACTCTTCAATACCGAGTCCCCAGGCAATACCCTGAGTAAGACAGGTCTTTCCCGTCCCCAACTCGCCAACGAGAAGGAGAACATCACCGGCCTGGGCCAATTTTCCGATGCCCCGTCCCAGTTCATAGGTCTGCTCCGGACTGTGGGTAATCAGGTTAAGGTTATTCATCTCCGACCCCTTTCCACCCTGAAATGGTCCCAGCCTTTCCCTGACAGGCTCACAGGGTTACCACTACTATCGACAACTTGTACCCGACGCTTATCGTCACTGATGACCTCGCCAATTACATATATCGGGCATGAGAATGTCTTGCTTATCTTTTCCATGTACCCGGTACTGGCGGTAAATAGGAGCTCGTAGTCCTCTCCGCCGGTCAGTGCCAGTTCCAGCGCGCGCTCACCAAAGCTACTTTTAACGGCCGGCGCCACGGGTACAAGGTCAGCCTCTATCCGGGCACCGACCCGGCTTGCCTGGCAGATATGCTGAAGGTCGGCAATCAGCCCATCACTAATGTCAATCGCTGCTTTCACGCCGTTCTCTACCAGTAATTGCCCTTCGGGCACTCGCGGGACAGGTCGGAGAAGGGCCTTTCTCAGGGCAGCAGTTACCTGTGGTTCAAATTTCAGACCCTTACCAAGCATCTCAACCCCGGCGGCGGCAGCCCCCAGTGGGCCGGTAACAGCCACTTTTTCCCCCGTGCACGCAGCGGAGCGGGTCAGGAGACTATCCCGGCTGATGGCGCTGCCAAAAACAGTGACATTAATAACAAGCTGCGGGGCACTTACGATATTACCGCCGACTATACGCACCTGAAACTCCCCAGCCAGAGAAATCATCCCCTGGTAGAGACTGGTGACATCCTCAACATCGGTATCGCCGGGCAGACCCAGCGAAACCAGAGCATATTCTGGCTGGCCGCCCATGGCAGCGATGTCACTTAGATTGACCGCCAGAGATTTCCAGCCCACCTCTTCCCAGGAGGCCGTTATAAGAGAGAAATGTACATCCTCCACAAGGGAGTCGACGGTAGCCAGCTGCACTGCACCGTCGCACTGCCAGGCAGCAGTATCATCTCCGATACCAATGATGAGATTACTACCCTGCTCACCCCGGGTACTGTTGACCATTTCGGCAAGCCGGTCAATCAGCCCGAACTCCCCCAGCTCCGAGACCTTCATAGTTCGAATTATATCACCCGCAAATTCAGGTTGTATAGGAAAAAGGAAGTGCTGGCTAATTACGTGTTCTACCTGCCGTTACCTCGGTATCATGCGCTATTGTCGTCATTGTGAGTGCGGGCTATAATGAGAAAAAAGGAGCATTTCTTAGATATCTGAGGTGCGAAATGCGCTACGCAATTATTGCAGATATCCACTCAAACCTCGCAGCCCTGACCGCAGTACTGGACGATATCAAACACACTGGAGGGGCTGACGAGATATGGTGCCTGGGAGACATTGTCGGCTACGGTCCGGACCCACGGGAGTGCCTGGATATCATCCGCCAGACTACAAATATATGCGTTGCCGGTAACCACGACTGGGCAGTTATCGGTGGCAAGAATGAAGTAGACATTTCCGAATTCAATCCCGACGCAGCCTACGCCGACCAGTGGACAGCGCAACAGCTCAGTAATGAAGATATGGAATACCTCAGTAATCTGCCCCTAGCGATCGAAAAGGGTGATTTTACACTGGTCCACGGCAGTCCCCGAGAGCCTGTCCGCGAATACCTGCTTTCCTCTGGAGCTGCCCGCGAGAACCTTTCTTACTTCACGACGCGGTTCTGCCTGGTTGGTCACTCCCATCAGCCGGTGGTTTTCTACTGCAAGGAAAATGGAGACGTCTCTGCGCGATACTTTCTGCCGGATAATCCGGTGACGACAGATGAAGGCCGGTTGATTATCAATCCCGGCAGCGTGGGGCAGCCCCGTGATAGCAACCCGGACGCTGCCTACGCCATCTACGACAGCGAGCAGCAGCTGATAAGGCTCCACCGCATTCCCTACGATATCCGTGCCACGCAAAAAAAGATGCAGGCGCACGGTCTACCCGTGCGCCTTGCAGCCCGTTTGAGCTATGGCGTGTAGAAACACTGGCCAGAACTACAGGTGACACATAGCAGCCCCATCAACATAAAGGAGCTGACCTGTAAGAAAGTCCGTGGTGTCAGACACCAGATATACCAGCAGCGAACCCACCTCTTCGGGACGACCGTAACGCTTCAACGGTATGTATTTCAGAAGGAGCTCCTCCTGCGGCGCCCCGGTTTTTTCGGTCTCGGACATCCAGCCGGTACCGATAGCATTCACCGTTATACCGTGCCTGCCCCATTCGATATCCAGTGCCCGGGTCAACTGCAGCACGCCACCCATGGCAGCGCAGTATGCAGCAAAATTCGCGACCCCTCTTTCGGCAAGGCATGAGATAAGGTTGATAATCCTGCCTTTCTCCTGCTTAATCATCTGCCTGCCCACTGCCTGGCAACCATGAAACGCAGAGTTCAGGTTGACATCAATCATCCGGTGCCACTCACTTTCCGACGTCTCGAGGAGAGGTTTGGCAAGCAGCAGCTCATTGGCATTTACCAGAATATCTATCCGGCCAAACCCGGCCACGACCTGGTCAACCATCTTCTGTACCTGTGCGGCATCGGTCATATCTGTTTTCAGGGTCAATGCTTTCTGTCCGTGTCGGCTTACCTCTCCGGCAGCCTCTTCGATTCTCTTTGCGTTCCGAGCGGCGAAGGCCACATCGGCACCGGCCTCAGCCAGAGCCGCCCCCGCATATTTGCTCCAGTACTTACTGTCCCCGGCAACCAGGGCTTTCTTACCTTCAAGTCTGAAATCTCCAGCGACCATCTTAGTCCTCCTCCATTGCAATAACTGGCGCGTATCCGGTCGGTGAGACACCTCCAGCCAGTCCGCCGCCGTCGTTGGCAAACAGTGCACCTGTGATATAGTCAGAGGCATCGGAAGCCAGAAACAGTGCCAGATGCCCGATATCTTCTGGTACGCCAATGCGCCCCACCGGGATGAAATCGCTGGTGAGGAACGACCCTCTGGTGGACGGCTCCGGCTGTAATTCCCGTACATTAACAAAGCCAGGGGCAATGCAGTTTATCTGGATATTGTCCTGAGCGAATGTAGTCGCCAGGACACGGGTGAAGTTGATTACCCCGGCCTTGGCGGTACCGTACATGAAGTCGCCTCGATTACCCCTCATGCCGTTACCGGAGGCAATGTTGATGATTTTACCGTGTCCTTGGTCAACAAAGTGCTTTATCGCCGCCCGGCAGCAGTAGAAGGCGCCACTGAGATTAGTGTCAATCCCAATACGCCACTCCTCGTCAGTAACTTCCCAGAGCGGTCTGCGTTCCTGGCCGCGAACGATGCCGGCGTTGTTCACCAGGATATCGAGCCCTCCCATCTCTACCAGCGTCCGTTCCACCAGATTGTTGACCTGTGCCGGGTCGGTGACATCGGTAGGAATTGCCAGCGCCCGGGGACCAATCTCCCTGACTTCATCAGCAGTCTGCTCAATAGCACCGATACGACGAGCAGCCACAACGATATCGGCCCCTTCCTTCGCCATGAGCAGCGCCATCATCTTACCGAGGCCGGTACCACCGCCGGTAATAATCGCCACCTTCCCCGCCAAGGTACCATTTCCCGTAGCCATTACGTGCACCTCCTTTTTTAGTTCGGTACCCCAGACAGTACCAGCACCGCTTTAATCAGGGAAGCGGTGCTGGTGATGCCGTACTAATTCTGGAGCGGAAGACGAGATTCGAACTCGCGACCTCCTCCTTGGCAAGGAGGCGTTCTAGCCACTGAACTACTTCCGCATATATTCTGGTGCCGAGGCCCAGAATCGAACTGGGGACACGTGGATTTTCAGTCCACTGCTCTACCAACTGAGCTACCTCGGCGTAAGGGCTATTTTAGCCGTTTGCCAGAGGGGGTGTCAAGGATGAGCGCCCTCCTGAATCACCGGTGACACTTCGTCATTATCTCACCTGCATCACGGTCCTGTCTGGTAATTTAGGCCCCATCCCCTGTATCCCCTTCCCCAGAGGGGAAGGGGAAGATATGAAAAGAGGGGCTTCGCCCCTCTTGAACTCCCCTTAAGGATTCAGAAATTGAACCTCTCGCGAACTTCGTGAACTCCCTCATAACATTATGCACGAGCGGCATATTGTCACGCTGATCTCCGTCCATTTTTAGAGGTGCAAAGGCGTTTGCCTGAGAATTACCCTCCCACCGTTCTGGGGTGTCCAGAGGGGTGTAACCCCTCTTGGCGGGGGATTCCAAGGGGGTGTCCCCCTTGGCCCGTCTCCCATTCACAGAGAGTGAAAATGGCCGACCACGTGAATGGCTGGCTGAAAGGGTATCACAAGATTACAGATCTACGTGCTAGGGAGACTCGTTTATTAACCGCGATAGCTCGTTGGCATCAGCAAGACTCAAACCAGATATCACACCTTTATCTGTAATCACAGCCTTGACAACTGGTGCAATTGGTTGTCCTTCCTTATCCAGTAAGGGCTCGGCATCATCGCCCTCACCTCTGAAGATGGCCAGCGGCTTGTCTAACAACCGGCTGGTGATTTGCTCGCACAGTATGCTGCCCTCTTCCGTGAACTCGAAACATAACATAGGTCCACCACCATGAGGATTCTCCTCAACATAGGTGTTCTTTTTAAAGTGATTACTATTTAGCACCACTTCTTCACCGTCAATTACACCAGTGGCAGGCACCCATACGAGTATGGTACCCGACCCTCCTTCATCCTCTACTTCCACTTGCTCTCGAAATTCAAGCAATGGTTCTGCAGGACGGCATCCTATCATCGTCGATAGGACAAGTAAAAGTATAACACCATGGGTAACAAATGCTCTCATGCCACACCTACTTAGGAGAATTAATCTACTCTTTAAAAGTCTCGTAGCAGACTATCTCGTCCAGGGACTTGCGGATTTTTTCACGCCTGTCCTGTTTAGGAAAGCCCAGTGGAAGCAGCACCACAACTTTGCAATCATCCGGCACCCCCAGCACAGCCCTGGCCTCGTCCTGAGAGGAGGCACCAATCCAGCATGTCCCAAGCCCTTCATCAGCGGCCGCCAGGGTCATGTGGTCCACGGCGATAGCCAGGTCAACGGCATACGCTGGTACCCCACATCGCATGACATACTCCGGCATGGTAGACACCGCCGCAATCACCACGGGAGCTTGTGCAACATGACGTTGCCCTCCGGTAGCCGCCGATAACTCTCTACGCCTTTTTTCGTCCCGCACGACGATGAATTTACATCTCTGCCGGTTACTTGCCGAGGGGGCTAGTCTGGCTGCCTCCAGCACTTTTAGCAGCTTGTCTTCCGGCACAGGTCTATCCTTGTAGTTGCGGACACTTTCTCTTTTCGCAATGGCTTCCATCACTTCCATCGGTACTCTCCCACCACTTCGTGTTGTGCTTTCAGCAGATTACAGATATCATACCACTAAATTGTATATCGAACAGCCCCGGCTGTTTGTGAAAATATCAGTACGTAAAAGATACAATGCTCAAATTGTTGAAGACAGAACTCAGAGAGCTGTACGCCTTCCTCCGAAGGCACGGCAGGGAGATACTCGTTGTTTGCATAGCTTCTTTGTGCCTGGCCCTTCAGGAGTACCACTCATTCCGACCTGACTGGGCCAGTTCGCTGGTGTACTACGCAGTCCTACCCATTCTGTCGATTATCTTCCTGCTGCGAAAAAATCCCCTCGACTTCGGGTTGAGATTGGGTAACTGGAAACTCTGGGGAGTCCACCTGGCTGTTATCGTTATCCTGGGACTCCCAATCCTGTACGGGGCGTCCCGTATGCCCTCAGTAGCAAGATACTACACACAAACGGAATTTCAACTGGTCAGGTACTCCCTCGAGATAGCCGTTGCCCTGTTCGCCTGGGAGTTCATCCTGCGCGGCTTTATGCTCTTCGGGCTTAAGGAAAAGCTGGGAGAGGTGAGTATCCTGGTGCAGATGGTGCCGTTTGTCATACTCCACTTTGGCAAGCCGGAAATAGAGATGATTAGCACGATAATAATGGGTATCTATTTCGGCTACATAGCCTACCGGAGTAACTCCTGCTGGCCGGCGGTCATTATGCACATCTATATCAACATCACGGCACGGGTCTTCGTGAATCTGCTGTAACCGGTGTTACCCATTCGTGGAACCTGTATCTTTGACCCTCTCAAGGACGAGAAACCAGAGCCTGCCACAGTAACGGCACCGCCTGAGGATAACCTTCTTCCATGAAGCCGCCTTGACGCGGATAATCCCCGATTCAGCCGCTGGCCAAGTCGCACCACATTTCGTGCAACGTAATCGCCACCCCGGGGCGTAGCCCTTCATCAGCTACTGCCCCTTGTCAGGGCCTTGTTAGCCAGTCGGTCTGCCTCGGTGTTCTGCTCGCGGGGGACACTCGAAATGGTGAAGCCTTCCAGCTGGCTTAGAAGTTGTCCTACCTTCAGGTAGAGCGGCCGGAGTGCGGCATTTTTCACGCGGTACCTGCCCTTCATCTGCTTGACCACCAGCTCTGAATCGAGCCGGATGTCGACCTGTCTCGCACCCAGCTCAATTGCCTTCTCCAGAGCAGCAATCAGAGCTTGATATTCCGCCTGATTGTTGGTCGCCCGCCCGATACGCTTGGATATCGAAGTCAGCAGACGACCCCGCTCATCCTTTATCGTGGCACCAATAGCCGCCGGACCCGGATTGTGCCGGGAAGCGCCGTCAGCATTTATGATAAGTCTGTCTGCTGTCATGATATGTTTTCAGGCAAGGAAGAGGATGCGTCCGCAACTGCCACAACGCACCAGTCCGCCACCCCTGGCCTGCTGCAACTCGGTGGTGGTCAACGCTATCTGGCAACCCCGACATGTCCCCTGCTCCACTCTGGCCACAGCTGTCCCTTTCCGCGACCTTAGCTGCTCATAGACACTGACAGTTCCTGAGGCAATCCCGACTACCATCAGTTGTCGCTCCCGGGTAAGTCCGGTATGCGCCGCCTCGAGCTCATCCAGCTCCACCGATAGCTTCTCCTGCAGAGCACGCCAGTCAGCTTCCAGCCTGCCAAGCTCCTCGGTTAGAGCGTTAATACTGCCGGTTGTGGCCTCGGCCTGGTCCATCACCTCCAGCGCCCTGTCTTCCAACTCGTTACGCCGGGTTTTCAATTCGTCAGCCTCGCGCTGGAGATTAGTCAACTCCTTGGGATTCCGTATCTTGCCACCGAACAGCTTGTCCTCGGTGGCTATCAGCTTAGTCGTGAGGTCCTCGGCCTCCCACTCTGCGGCATGTTGTTGTTTCTCCAGCTCCTCAAGTCGTTTCCGCTCGGTCGCCAGTTTGGCCCTCACCTGCGTTACTTCCTGACTCTCTCCAAGCTGTCCTTTAATTTTAGCCTGGTTCCGCTCGTTGGCAGCGAGCGTCAGGTCAAGCTCCTGTAACTGGTAAAGCTGCTGGGCAATACTCATCCTTCTCTTCGGTGTATTGTACAACGGGCATTAGCCAATATCAATTTCAACCACACGCTGAGATGATTGGTGACACTCTAAGGCTTTTTTACCTGTTCGATGGTGGAGGCCCCATCCCCTTAGTCCCCTTCCCCAGAGGGGAAGGGGACATAAATAGAAAAGAGGGGCTTCGCCCCTCTTATACACCCCTCATAGCTTAACCTGGGTAAAACACAACCCTTCCTGATAGTCAGGCCCGTCCATGAGGTGCAAAGGCACTTGCCTAGAAACAGCCTGCTCACCGTTTTGGGGTGTCCAGAGGGGTGTAACCCCTTTGGAACGGGGG
>SMTZ1_10004688_pt1 | contig 13731 bp, 32 predicted proteins | sample DeeMarSWOR136_30_FD_25667 | JGI IMG/M metagenome (IMG submission 25667) | reverse complement strand
CTCGGGAGTGTGCATCTTGACCAGGGATATCTCAAGATTATAGGCAAAGGATCCAAAGAGGCGATTGTCCCCATTGGGAACCGTATGAGACGGGAGCTTCACCGGTACATTTTCCGATACCGGAAAGCGGTGCCTGGGGAGAAGGCTCTGTTCGTAAATAGATTTGGTGAGCGTCTTGAATATCAGGGAATGTCGACGCTCATCCGCCGGCTGTTCCGTGCCTGCGACATCTCGGGACGAGCCCACAAGCTCCGTCATACCTTCGCTACCGAGTACCTCCGCGCCGGCGGAGACCTCGCTACTCTTCAAAGGATCCTTCGTCATAAATCCCTCCTTGTCACACAACGATACTTGCATCTTGTCAATGATGACATTATCAGTCAGCACTCTCGTTATTCTCCGATGGATCGAGTTTAAGTAGATTGGCTAGATACCCTTTCCTGTAACTGTAATGAATACAACTAAAGTCTTCGCCGGTGTCTGGTCTTGAGAAATACAAATACATTTCATTACACCTCATACACTGTCCAGACTGGGTACCCTCGTGCCTCTTCCAGTACTTACAGGTCTTGCATATCTTTTTCATGACCATCCCTCCACTATGGTGCCCTACCTTCACAGACAGGACAGGTTTCAAACAAATTTCCCTGGGCTTTGTAGTATCTGCCGATAGGTGTATCTTCACTTGATGTCTCACAACAGGGATCTCCCGCGCAAAACGCGCATTTTCCGCTGTGGTTTCTAGGAAATTCTGCCCAATAAGAGACGAAGCAATACTCTCTTACGCCAGTACCAGGTAGAAATTCAATGAGAAATTCCTTCACTTCTTATTCTCCCTCCACAATTGAGCGTGAAATAGTGGACACCCAGTTGTTACATACTCCACATCAAAACTCAGCTCCGGTAACTCCCAAGGTAAGTTCACAACAACAGCACTGGGTTCACCGTATTCACTCCGGTGCATCCTGACCACGAATATCAGCGCAGCAGCCACAGCTTCCTTCTTTATCCGTGTACTGCGACTGTCATGTGGATGCTCTAAGTAATAGAGCCTGAAGTCCCAGTTATCTACCATGTGTGCTCCCATGTACTTACCCACTCAGCAATCTCATTTCCTGCCTCTGGGTCATTGAGGATCCACTCATCAAGATCTTTGAAATCAGACGGTGGGTATCTGAGCTGGCCACGAAATGTAGTTGCCCTATTTGTAGCCTCCCTTACACCGGTCTCGTCATTGTCCCCGACAACGATGATGTCTGCGAACGCTAGTACCCGTAGCCAGGAGGGATCGAAGTGTGCCTCGCCCATGACAGGTGCGCACGCCTTGTGTCCCATCTGGTGTAGGATCATCGCCGGGATTTCTCCTTTAACGTAGAATACAGGACCACGGGTGTATTTCACTTCATCGTAATTAAATAGGGATGCCTTGGATCCTTCTTCGCAGAAGAAGCGTAGATCACGCTTCCTGAATGCTCGCTTCTTGATCGCCTTTAGCCTGCCGTTCTCGAAGGTGGGTATTGTTATGTAGTATCCATCCTGACCAATATTGAAATGATCAATTATTTCATCATGCAGCCCACGCTTGCGGCAATACTGGCGAGCCTCCTTGCCAATAGGTAAATACTCTTTCCATTTGCCAGGGCTAAGCCCTGGATCTACCGGGATTTCCGGTGTCGGAAACGAGATGCCGTGTCTCATCTGGAGAGCATCCACTGCACGTGAGACATGCTCAGGGTTACGCCCGTCATACCCCATAACCCACAGGTATCCAGCCAGGTCAATTACATCTCCCTGTGCACCACAATTCCCATGGCACTTAAATCTCTGTATACCATCACTCCCTGTGAATACAGAAAACGATGGGGTATTATGTTTATGCTGGTGTATAGGCAAAGGACACACAATATACTTTCGCCGGCCCATATGAACGCCAGCCCTCTCCAATGCCTCCCGGATATCATAAAGACGGCGTATATCCCGGAGGTCACTCATTGCACAGCACCTCTCCGATGTCCGCCAGACTTTCAACACTGTGTGAGTTGAACATAGTCCCATCAGGATTAAGTACGATGAATTTCACACGCCCATCACTAAACACACTAAAGTGCATATCGCCTACTGCCAGACGGACCGCGCTTTCTTTAGCGTGAAGTAACTTGATGTCATAGTTAAACTCACCGTTAGGGTCAATGACTTTGGCCAGGGCTTTCCTGGCGCTGTCGATGGTCCTTGCAATACGAGCCTGTCTCTTTGAGCTCTCCAGTGCAAGCTTGAGCTCATGGGCTTCAATTGCCATTTGCTTTAACATATACCCTCCTAGTATGGGTGAACTCCATAGCCGAGCCCGCTCTTTACCTCGCCTCTCCTACCGACACACACAGGACATATACAGACGCCCATGATATCTGTGTACCAACCGATGGCTTGCTCATTGAGCAGAATACCCACGTCCTCTATACCATTGCGCTCAATGATCTTCTCTCTTCCGCAGAAGCATCTCAGCACCACGGTCGCATCTGTAACTATAGTCTTACACCCACGCTTCTTTCTTTTCCGCCGGGCCACTACCATTCCTCCAAGTCGCCAAACTCATCCAGTAAGTTGCTTATCCTACCGGTCAGTCTCATGGTCTCCTTAAGGATCTCCTCCTTAGTGTGACGAACGTAGGCATTATGGAGCGTGATCTGGCCGGTCTCAGTTCCTACCCACCGGAGCATCACTTTTACATCGTGTTTCTGCGTTGAAATCCAGGTTTCCTTTAACCACGCCTCTAGTGCTTCTGGTATGTAGACTGACCAGTCATCAACATCGAACCACCGTCCCTCGCCCTCGTCGAAGTTCAGGTTAACACGGCGCTTGCCGATCTTGATAAACACGTTGATACTTACCTGGCTACTGTCAAGCCAATTAAATTTACCTCTCTGGACCCTCACCCTTATCTCCATCTTAATTCTCCTCAAATGGATCCTCAGCCCACCATTCATCCTCATGGATACCCAGGTACTTCACATTGGGCATATCCAGGTCCTGTAATTCCTGATCCACCTCAAGATTGTCCAGGGCCTCCATTAGACTGGCGGTATTCCCTTTAACTACTAGGTCAATGGTCACATGTATAAGATCACTCATCTTGCTCCTCCAAAAAACCGGCAGCAAATGGGCCGACAGAAACATCCTTTATGTCCCTTACAACTAGCCAATACAGACTATCGGCCTTGAACGCATCAAAAGCACGATGCTCTCTTGCCATCTGGTCGACGCTTGCCTGAAAGAAGAATGGGCCTACCAGACGAGGCTCGGTATCTCCCTCGACAATAATTAGATAGTGCATTTTTCACCTCACGGTATAATCAAACTCATATTCTTGATATCATGCTGGAGCAATTTAGGTTGCTCCTCGTTCATCAAGATCCTCTTCACAGCATGTGCAATATGCCCTGCCGCGAAGAAGGCTGTATAGATCGTGGCCTTCGCCGTGCAGGGCTCATCTGGGACATTATCATCTGTTAAGTCTGCAAGATTTCTTGCATACCAGGCGTGGTTGGTCATGTCGATTGTGTAGAGCTGAAAGAGCTCGGCACCCATACGGGCATCAAGATACCAGTTACATCTGACATTGGCCTGTATGTTTTCCCAGATCTCTTTGCGTGCCTCGATGCTGTCGACAGTAGTGATATAGATATGTTGAAAGTCCAGTGAAGTATTAGCTTCAATCTTGGTACGGTGCATGACACCCTGGGTATCTGACAATTGCTTAATCAGAGACATCAGGCTCGCGACCTTCGGCTTTCCGATATCGGAAACTCGAAGCAACTGATTTGGGATATTCACGTCCTCGATAGTGTCAAAGTCATAGACCTCCAACCACTTAATCCCCATCTTAGCCAGGGCGATTGCCGTTGCCGCACCTATTCCGCCGGCACCAATCAGGCCAACAGACACATTCATATTCATGGGCGGTAAGATACCCATCTGTCTCATGAAGTTCATACCTCATCCTCCCAGTAACTCAGTTGGTTCCTCTTCCAGCTACTACCCTCTTCCCGGTCATACTTGTCTAAGAGAGCGTCCTCCATCTCGGTCCATGTGATCAGCCCGATGTCCCTCAATGTAAACAGGTCGTACCCGAAAGCCTCGGACACCTCAATGGGTCCTATCCCTCCCTCTAGGAGTTCACTCATATCCTCATAGACCTCCTCTTCGATACCATAGAAGCTCAGCTTTCTATATGTCCAGTCCTTGCTCTGCGTTCCGCGCCGGACCTTGCCTCCGAATAACCTGACGGCATGATCTACAATGCTTATCTTCTCTTCCTTGGTAGCCATGGGGATATGTTTCTTCGGCGCAAGTGATTTGTTTGCTACCGAGGCGTGCTGAAGGTAAGTGTAGATCTTGTCGTGGCCCTCGACGGTAAGAGGTTGTTTTACCTCAAGGTGAACGGTCTTTTTCTTAATATAGTGATCCACTCTCCCTACCCAACCATACGGGGTACGAACCATGGATACAGACCACTTCACCTGTTCTGGAGGCGAGCCTAGAGGCCGGTTCTGGATAGTGTCTTCGTCAATACCGCTCCAATTCTGCTGACCTGGAACACCATTCCCAACAGGATGACGGTGCCACCAGAGTTTCAGCGCTGACGGATTGACGCCGGTACTGTACAGCTCCGCTATCCTCTCAGGTGGAATGTTGGTCAATACCTCCGATCCCGCATCGAGAAGGAAGACATCGGTGACAATAAAGTTTCCATCCTCGACCTTGATGGTTCCTAAACCAGACACCTCCCTGCCTCTAGCAGTAGCGCACCAGCTCTCAAGTTTGGCCATTAATTCGGTGGGGATATCAATAATCATCGTACCTCCCTGCACAGGCCATAGCTAATTAGGGTTTCCATGTCTGTAAGAGCATCATCCAACACGAGAACTTCAGCGAACCTGTGCAAAAGCAAAAATATCTCTGGGATGTCCCCATCCATGCAGAGATTTTGAATAATTCCATTGAACGATCCCCAGCATGTCCTTTGCACGAAGTCAAGAGGATTACTGGCACCGGTATGGCCATTGACTGACGTGTGCATATGACGACATCTACTCTTAGGATCAGGGCTGGGAATGATATGCCAGATGAGCTCACTGTCACCGAGACATCGTTTGTCTACACAGATGAAGTAGGGACCATGCTCATACTTCTTGCCAATGAAATCCTGGTACCTGTATTGTGATCTTGAGTTTTTGAAGTTCTCTTGCCCGATAGTGGTGGTGAGTTTGTGAGTTTCTCCAATAAGGAATGTGTGTAGGGTGCCCATGCTGTCTTTGTGCAACTTAACAAGCAGTCTCTTGTAAGGTAGTTTGCGTAGCCTGGAGATCTCGTAATCCAAACCACATCTACCTGAGTGAATATCTGCCTGAGTATCTAGTAGCTTCATGTACCGGTTACGCAAATCTGCAATCTTTTTCATGATCAGGCGCTTGTTCCATGTACCTATATCTGAACGTTGCAGCTCTCTTTTGTGTTTTCTCACCTCGCTCATGATCCGCGCTCGCTGAACCTCTCGGATCTTCTCCATTTCCTCAATAAAGCTAGGTTGCACAGCAACCCGGCCTTCCTTTGTGCCTAATCTAATTGGCATAGTTATCCCTCCGCGTTTAGTCTCAGTAAAATTGCGAACAACAAAGCATAGATAGCTACACCTACATGGCCATTAAGTAGACAAGCGACTGAAAGGAATACACTAATGAGCATAAATATGTACATACCTACAGTAAAAGTTAACATAGTTGCCTCCATAGAAAGCCGGCCCGCCGTATCGCCAGGAGGTGCGTGCGCGTGGTCCGCAGACCTTTCGCCCAGGCACTGTCGCGTTCGCGCACGGGCCAGCCAAATCCCGCGGAATTGAAATATGTTATTTGGACTAGTTAGACCTTACTTGCCGCCTTTGACATTACCGATGGCAGTGATGGTCATGTTGGATGCGATGAGGGTCGAATTGGGGTTGACCTGGACATTATCTGTCCAAAACTGCGTCCCCGCGGGGATGGAAAGACCAGCTTCGAGAGCCGCTTCCATGATGCTTTGAGGGATTACCTCACCATCCTCATTCCGAACAATCGGAAGATAGACGCGGTCGCCGCCGGTCAAGAGCAGCGATGCGAACTCGAACTCGGGGGTTGCCTGAGCTTCCTCCGCGACTGCGAAGTCTTCAGGTTCGAGATCGAACTCCTCTGGTAAATCAAATCCTTCTGTCATTGTGTTGCCTCCTATTTTTATTTACAGACGCCGTTAGGCTTCTGGGTCTGCCTCAATTATTTCTGGCGACCAGTAGTAGATCTTTTTACCGGCACGCCCTTTCTTAATCACACCAAGGTCTATTTGCTCACGTACCCACTTATAGGTCTTGTTGTCACCCCATCCAAGCATTTCCTTAATTTCCTGAAACGTTTTTGCACCATCGGGAACTAGGGCACTTTGCTTAGTTCGCTCAATTAGATCTTCTATGCTCATGCCGACCTCCTCTAATTCACGATCAAGCACGGCTCCAAAGCCGTGCCTGAGTGCTTTCTTAACTAATTGGTCTTTCCTTGCTGCGAGGATTTCCTGCTCTCTTCTCAGACCCTGCGCGATTTGCTCCGCAGTGAAGGGTAGCTTGACTACAGTGACACGAGTTCCGGCACCAATACAACGGGGTCTAATATCTCGCTTTTCCATGTGTAGTCTCCTAACTCGTAGATATCGAAGATGATGAAACCGAAGTGGACAATGTCACCCTTGGTTTGCTCTCCGTAATCTGAGCTCCACTGGAGTGCCGGTGTCGTCATTGCAAGCCAGCCATGCTCACCCAAATGAGTGTGGTAATGGACATGAGATCTGACGAAAACATGTGCGCCATGAGCAGACCCTTCCTTCTCTTTCAGAACGTTCCATAGTCTTTCCCGTGCTGCGGCAGTGAAGCGACCGTGTGGAATTGAGGATCTGGAGATATGGTGTTTATAGTCAAAAACTAGCCCATTGACTTCAAACTGACCTGCATTCCTGAACTCAAATGCTTCAACCTCATCAGCAATGATCTCTTCAAAGTCCTCTTCCTTGCCTGTGTGGTAAGGGGTACCACGGCTCATGACAATCTTCGGAGCACCGATAAACTTGATGATGTCGATCGCCATTTTTGCCTGGCGATAGCGGTTCGTGGTAATGAGCTCATTGGAGCCACTCTTTTCACCACGGCCATCGATCAAGTCAGCGTTTGCGAGCAAGATGTCAATTGGCTGATACTTCTCAACTTTTTCAGTAAACCAGTTCCAGGTGGTTCTGCGGATGTCACGGGGAATATCGGTGGTTCCTTCGGGGTACTCGGGGTCATACTTTGGTGGCGTTAGCCCAGTCTCATGTCCACAATGGGTATCTGAGATAATGAGCGTTCTCTTGAAATCGCGTGCCATGCGGACCTCCTTAAGGTAAAGCTATTTTACACTTGGATGACACATTTGTCAATAACGTGGTTGACAATTTTGCCATTTTGTGATATCTTCAAACTGGAGGTCCCCCATGCCAGAAGATATCTTTGACGAACACCAGACCGCAGATGGTCGCCGGCGCATCCAACTAACGACCCAGGAGAGAGAGGATCTCGCTGAAAGTCGGCTTATCGAAGGAGCGGTAGCTCTCTATCTCAACTTAGACGATAGATTGACCAATGCTCAAATTGCTGAACAATTAGGAATTACCCCAAAGCAACTCAAGCGCTTAACGAATACAGAGCTTTTCGCCAGGGTGTACAATGATCATTTCATAGAGCTTGGTCACGACCCTCGGTTAAAAGCGGTCAGATCAGCTATGACTGATCTATTACCTGATGCTTATAATCAAATGAAGGAACTTTTGACTGATCGGGATACACCGGCAGGTACCAGGCATCGCCTCATCATGGATATATTTAAACTCTGTGGGATCCGGCCGTCAGACCCACAGGTCTCTGACAAGCGTGAGCTGGCAGAGTTTCTCAAAGAGCAGAACATTAATATTCAGGAACTTCACGTTCACAATATTCCTCAAGATTATCGGGTTGCTCTCGAGCGAGCCCAAGAGGGTGAGGTGGAAGAGTACGAGGTATTTGAAGGAGAGGTTACTGAAGTTTCCGATACCGGAAACGAGAACTAGTCTTTCCCTGCGCCTGCAAGAGCCTTTGCCTCCCAATTGATTGGGTTTCCTATGCAATCGTACTCGGCAAATGTGAGTAGTTGGCCAGTTAAGAAATTAAGTCTCGTTTGTGCCTGTTGGAGTTTGGTTTCAAGTTGAGTGATACATTCTTGCTGTTCTTCCATTGTTTCCCAACCCGCAAACGTACCATCGTTGTTGTTTATCATGTCGAGTTGAGCACCTTGAAGAAACTTATGTATATTCCCTTCCTCAATGTTGAAATATAATGCTATTTTAGGCATCTTCGCCTCCTATCATGGGATATCTATCATAATACCCCAGCCAATTACCATAAGGCAAATCCCTAAGAACAAAACAGCTAGACCGAACCACAATTCTGGATCATTATTAATGCTCTTTAACATTATCTTTGCCTCCTAGCCCTCTCTTATAAAAATGAGAGCGGCAATAACTATCACCACTATGATTGCAGATAGGTAGCTCATCTTTGCCTCTTTCTAATGCCGGTGCCTTTACAGTCGGGACAAATTGCTTCCAGATAAGCCCAATATTCACCAAAACGTCTTAGGAGTATAATGCCTGTTCCACGACACCTTGGGCACTTCGTTAACTCATCCATCTTCTATTTCCTTTCGGGTGGCTATCTCATCCCATAACCCTTCCCAAGTTGGATCGCCATTGATTACATGCTCTTTGAATTCCTCCAGCGCATCACGCTCTTTCACCAATGCGTCAAATTCCTCTGCTAATCCTGCCATCTCACAAGCGTCTGACATCAAACGTAAATCAGATTTCATCCTCGCCTCCTAACTGATGCTCCATCCTTCGCAATACCGACTTGCTACAATTGGCTCGCAGGAATTTATTTTCCCGCACCAGCGCATCCCGCTCCTCAATCAACTGCGTTATAGTTACGTTCTGTTGTCTCAATCGTTCTCGTATAACATCAGGTAGCGTATCCTGTTCCGCTTGTGCCTGTTGGAGTAGTCTCTGTGTCGCTACTAATTTTTGAACGGTCTTTCTATAGTCGGGATCATATTGCTCCAACTCCGCTTCGAGTTGGGCTATCTTTATTTTGGCTATCTCTGTTGCGGTCAATCCACTACTGTCAACAGCAATCCATTGCCCGCACTTGGGACAGATATTCAATTTCGGATCAAGGTCACTCATCTTCGCCTCCAAGACTACTTACCCACCAATAAAGGGCAAGTGCTCCCATAAGATATATGACGTACCAAAGCGCAAGGTTAGTCATCTTCGCCTCCTAAGAAGGGAATAAGCTAAAGATAACACCAAGAATTATGGTTCCTATAATAGCTATCCCGAATAGTATCTTCCAAAAAGCACAAGGCCAATTGTTTTCAAATAATTCCATCTTCGCCTCCAGTCAGGAGTGCCGGACTTGAACCGGCCATTGCGGGGCCACAACCCACCGTGTCGCCGGCAACACTTACTCCTGAGAAAAAGTGCCTAGCACACTGAGATGTGGTCGTCCCTAAGTTTTTTTTATTCTGGGCAGAGGCTAGGATACCCAGTTTTATCTCTCTAGTTCTTCCTCTAAGACATCGTACAACTCGCAAAATGCATCCTGCCAATGTCTGCCATCGTACCCCCACAGCACGCGAGACTGCTCAAGGGACCGGCGCAAAGTTTGGTGCTTATGCAGGACCTTCTTGATCCTGTCTGTTCTTGAACTTCTTGGCCTCTTCCTGCTCACGGTGTTCCCTCAGTTCCTGGAGAAGAAACACACTCTTCCCGCTTATGCGCATACCGTAGCGGCGCTTCCTGTGCTTCCTTTCTCTCCTCTGCCATTTCATCTCTTTCATGTTTCCTTCCTGTTGTGGTGATCACAGGCTCATCATCTGGGTCTGGCCAGATAAAGGGGCCGGTGACTGTCAGAATGCCATCATCCTCGTTGGGGGCTCTCCCAAGGATGTACTCCAACACGGCATATTCCGAGGGCTTATCCGGGCTCTCTACCAGAAACGCATCCACGAATGGTTCACCCTTGCGCTCGCCGGTGTAAATCGCTACCCAGAGCTTCGCCAGGCCCTGGTTTGCTCTAATCCGCCGGATGAACTCAGCCTCCTGGGAGAACCCCAGCTCATCCATCCACGTTGCGCACAGATTAAGCCGATGGGCTCTTGTAATACGACGTTTACCTTCACGTTCTGTCCTGCACAGCTCGCATTGACATTCCATTAGTCTTCCTCCGGTCCAGTAATGTAACCATACTGATTAAGTACCCAGACACCATGCTCAAAGTCTATACAGAGATAACCACCACCTTCAGTATCATCGCCGACACATTTAATACGGCCCTCATCCTCGTCAAAGTACCAGAGCATCCCATTGTCGTCTCGAATATAGCTACCATGGTTGATCTCATCAATGTCTTCCTCGGAGATTGGGTCATCACCGAAATAGACCTGGAGGTATTGATCCCCGCTTGACCAAAGTTCACCAGACGTGTAATCCAGCTCTTCCAGGACAGTCTTTAGCTTTGCGATTGCATCCTGTGCATTTTCAGCCTCAACACGGGCACAGTATCCGACCGGCCCACTTGTGCTGTTACCCCGCGAGAAGTGATATGATTTTTTCATCTTGTCACCATGCCGTCACTTCTGCATACATTAGCCAGAAAATAGCGCAGCCTACAACATCCATGGATGCAACTACAAAACATACAGCATGAATGGCTTTTAGCTGAGCAGGGTCTCTCCAACTTGCCGTGTATAGCGCTGCCGCATATACCAGTACCGGTATCAGAACAGTAGTTAGCGTTGCCAGAAAGAACCTGACCAATCTCTTTGTCTTTGGCTTCATTCTCTAATCCTCCCCAGTAATCCATTCTTGCGGGCTGACAGGATGTTACGGTAACCGAGGCGGGCATTGGATCTAATCCAATTTAGAAGAAAATGCACGGCTTCCTTTTCTGTCTCGGTCATCATTCCGTATCTGTTAAAGAACTCAACCATTGCTGCGTCTGCCCCAGCTTGTCTTTCCTCGTATGTAGACATTAGAACCTCCTCTATTAAGGTGGGCTGACCTGACCCCAGCCAGTACTCCAACGTGTAACCATGCGTCCATGGGTAGCAGAGTAGCACCTCTCTGTTTAGAACCTTCTCGGGATAATCACCGGTAGTCGGTGATGTCCATATTGCGTTTGTTCAGCAGCGTTAGCTTCCCTGGTGAGGATCCTGACTTCGCCGGTGGCACGGTTTCCGACACCGGAAATGACATGTCCGTTAGGAACGTTGTCCCATACGAGCCGTCCTGTGTTTCGATTGCTCTCTGCAAACCGGCCCGCCGGGATATCCAATTCAACATTAAATGTCTCTCCCCAGACAGCCTGGGCGGTCTCAGACCTTGCAAACCCTACCCACTTGGCCCTCCCGGACCTATCTCTTGACTTCACCGGGACGCGGTCGCCTGGTTTCCGCGTTCCGCTTCTAACTACAATTCTTGCGCACATTATTTCCTCCAGAATGGTTTAATCTCGAAAGAGAATGCGACACGCCTAGTGCTGAACATGATGCTGAAGCCATTACGGAAAAAGTTTTTCTTAGTGAGGGCAATAAGCCTCTGCTGATAACCTACATACCTGTACTTGCGATACAGGACCCAGATCCTAACTGGGGCGTCCACACTCGGTAAAAAGATTGAGTAAGGCATCTTTAATCTCCTTTAAAGCCACTTAATTATCTCTGGAAGTGGCTTCTCGTGTTCTGCTTGGATCATCTCTACTGCCTCACGGAGGCTGAGTAGGGGAAGTCCATACCTCTCGCCAATTTCGTATTCTATGCTTGAATAAGCCGGGTTGAATACCTGTTCCCTGTAGGCTATAATTCCCACGCCGGTATAGGTAACCTCGGCGCGTACAGTTGCTCTATCGATAATCCCCATGGCTATTGCATGCTGAGCTCGGAACCCATCGTCCCCGGGGATCACTCTGCCATACCCGTCAACCAAGAGCAGAGCATCTCCAAGGGAAGAAAGCGTATGCTCTTTATCGCGACCATATTCCCAAATTACGTGAACTGTAAGGTACGAGGCATAAATCCCACAGCTACAGCCCTCATAAGGAGTTTCCTTGGGTGGATGAGGGATTACGTCCTTGTCTATCCAGAATTGGATACCGGGGCAGGCTGCGCTAATAGTGATACCGTTCCAATAAGAGTAGATGTTTCTCCAGTGTTCCAGAAGTTGCATGAGCTCTCTAGTCACAGAGACTGGGCGCTGTGTGGGACCGTTTAAAATTCGCCCAGAGTAGAAACCTGTTTCATCGTAGTTTACAGTTTTCAGACCCAACATTATGCACCTACCTTTTCAGGCTCCTTCACCGGTACCCTTATAGGTTCGCGCACGGGCTCCTTTACGGGGATCCGCACAGGCTCTGCGATTTCTGGTTTTTCGATGTGGATGACTTCATGTTCCTTTCCAATATTCATCTTAGTCTCCTTCCCGGCGAGATTGTGCAGCTACAGACTGCTCTCGCATCCAATCTATGTGTCTAAGACACGCCTTAGCCTGGCATATGACATGCCACGACAAACGGGTAGTCGCCAGGAGATCCTCCAGTTCCGTTTCCGAGAGCTTACTCGTCACTGCACAGCGTATTCCTATCGGTGCCCGGCGACCATAGACAACCTTTCCTCTAGCAATATCCATGCGGCGATCTGAGGTGAGATAGATTGCATCGGCGAGATCCTTTAAGGATGAGTTTACGCGGAAATCAACCTCAGTGATGAACTCGGTCTTTTGCTCGTCGGTTACACCTGGCGGTATACACTTTGAGCTCCGATAAACTGAAAGCAGTGCATTGGTAGACAGATTGGGAATATCCTCGGGGTTTATCCTTTTAACCGCTTCCGCTACTTCACTACGATGTAGTTCTGTATTGAGGAGAAACAAGGGACTGAGCTCATCTAATTTCAGCGTATTGGCAAATGCGCCCGCGATGGAAAGATATTTTTCCCATTCACCTGCCCATTCTCCGGGAAGATGATCGACAATTAGCATGGGAGCATTCTCTTTAACCCAGTTCCTGATGCTCTCTTCATTGTTATGATAGAACCAGTTGCAACGTGGCTCGTAGACAGCCACCTCAAAAGTACCGACAGGTTTGTTATCTCTAGCCCAGGGATGTTGCTCGGGAAGATTAAACACATCCCCAATGTTTCCATGGCTGTCGGGATCATAACCTCCAGGGTCTCTTGAAAATATCCTATGTCCCGCTACCTCAGTTAGCGATGATACCTCGGGACGGAGATGGTAGATATTTCCATCACTATCCATACTGAAACTAAAAAACTGACACATGTTGCCTCCTAATTTTTGCGCCGGCTCTTGAAGCCTTTGCCTGATTGGCCCTGGGCCTCCAGCACCTCAGAGCGGGTCTTGTGATAGTTTTCACTGTCGCATTGATGACCCTTGAACATATGCTTGGGGAAATGCCATCCGCACTTGGGACAGCGCCTGAATTTCATTTGACCTTTCATTTCACAATCCTTTCAAGCTCGTCTACCAGATCATTTAAACTTTCCTCGTCGAGCTTCATCACTGTCCTTACACAGT
>SMTZ1_10004687_pt1 | contig 13731 bp, 11 predicted proteins | sample DeeMarSWOR136_30_FD_25667 | JGI IMG/M metagenome (IMG submission 25667) | reverse complement strand
CTTCTGTTTCTGGCTTATTTTTATATCTCCTGCCTGGCGAATGACCTGTTTGAATACATCCATGGCCTCTGAGTATTTACCCAGGTTATACAGACTCGTGGCCAAGAGATATAATGCCTCGATCTCAAGATCCTGGTTGTCTAAATCTGGCATATATTTCTGCAGGGCAACCTGAGTTCCCTCGTAGTTCTGTTGCTGAAACAGCCCCAGTGCTAAACTGTAGATAGCCTGGGGCTTAAGTTTTGATTTAGGAAAATTAAGCAGTAATGTCCTGAAGGCAACAACAGCCTCATCATATCGAGATGACCGCAGGCAGGCCAGTCCCAGTTGATACTGAACATAATCTACATAAAAGCTATCCGGGTAATCCTTGAGGATCTGGTCATAAACCTCGATTGCCCTCTCGTATTCCTCGGTATCCTGATAAGCATCTCCTATCTGGCATAATGCTGTTACCTTAACTATTTCATCCGAGGCAAACGAGGCTGCCTTTTGGAATTCATCGATCGCTTCTTTAAACTGACCGTTTTTCAGGAAGGCCCAGGCTAATTCATAATACAACTCATCCAATAGCTGAGGGGACAGCCCCTCGGCGATACCCTGCGCTTGCTGATAAACAGCGATAGCTTCGGAGTATTGACCTGAATTATAAAGCGCCTTGCCTTCGCCAAGACAAGCCTGCATCTTTATCTCGGGGTGGATGGTTAGTTTTTTTAAATCTGACCAAACTGCCCGGGCAGCCGAAAAGTCCTCTGTCGCAGTAAACAAATTGGCCTTGGCTAAAAGCAATTCTTCCTGCTGTTTGTCGGTTAATCCCTCAGGAATAATGGCCTCAAGCAAATCTTGGGCATCAATATATTTGCCTAATTCAAGATAACACTGGGCAAGGCGTAATTTAGAAAAAACGGATATCTCTTGATCGGGAGAACTGCCGAGGGATATCTGGTATTGCCGGATCGCCTCCGTATAATTGTTCATCTGGAAATTATACTCTCCTAGAAAAAAATGGATTGAGCTCTTATAAACAATATCCTCGGTATATTTTTTTTGGAAAGCAGAGATTTCCTCCTTCAATCCCTCGTAATCATCCAGCCTATATAAACAATCTAATTTTTTAGCCTGCGCATTCTTAACCAGTGGATCGTCGGGGAAATCGCTAATAACCTTGGTAAAATCCTGTATTGCTTTGCGATAATCCTTTAGCTCAAATAAACACCAACCGCGCGAATAATAGGCGTGCACAAGCAGATTTGAATGGGGGAATTCTTCAATAATGCGTTGATAAAATGAGCTGGCCTTGCTGTAGTCATGACCGGCAAAATGCACCTCGCCAGTCCAATAGAAAACTGCATCCCTAATTGCCTCGGCTTTTGGGTCAGAAGATAATTTTTCTAATTGGTCGAGGCAGGGAATAAATTTGTTCTGCTGGAAATAGCATTGGGCAATATAAAGATTTGCTTCGGGGATTTTCTGGCTTTGGGGGAAATTCTTTAAAAAGCGCTGTAAAAGATTCAGCGAAACCTCATAGAATCCATCCCCGTAGGCCTTCTTGGCCACATAAAGTGCCTCTTCCTCACGAGTGTCCACCTGCGCAAATAAGACAGGCGAAAGGAATAATACCGTTGTAACCAGAATGATTAGTTTGCGCCTATTAAATCGATTTTAATGGATTTTTTCGGCAAGCATGCACCAGGCTGACCGGTAATTATCTTAACACTATTAGCCTGTTATTTCAATGCCTTCTTTAAAAACTGAGCGGTATGGGAATTTTTTGTTTTAACTACTTCATCGGGGCTGCCGCAGGCAATAAGCCTGCCGCCTGCCTGGCCGCCCTCTGGTCCTAAATCAATAATATAATCGGCGCACTTGATTATCTCCAGGTTGTGTTCGATTACAATCACTGTATTGCCCTTATCCACTAATCGCTGTAATACTGCCAGTAACCTATCTACATCGGCAAAATGCAAGCCCGTGGTTGGTTCATCCAGAATATAAAGCGTCCGGCCGGTTGAGCGCCGGCTTAATTCAGAGGACAACTTTACGCGTTGTGCCTCACCGCCGGAAAGGGTGGTTGCCGACTGGCCCAGCTGAATATAACCCAGACCTACCTCATAGAGACAACTCAGAATATTCGTTATCCTGGGTATATCAGAAAATAACCGAATTGCCTCTTCTACGGTCATCTCCAAAACATCGGCAATGGATTTACCTTTATATTGAATCTCCAGGGTTTGTTCATTAAAGCGGCGGCCCTTGCAGATATCGCAAGGCACATAAACATCGGGTAAAAAGTGCATCTCGATTCTCTTGATTCCATCGCCTTGGCAGGCTTCGCATCTACCGCCTCTAACATTAAAAGAAAATCTCCCGGGTTTATATCCGCGCATCCGTGCCTGTGGAATCTGACTGAAGATATGGCGAATGTGAGAGAACACGCCTGTATAGGTCGCGGGATTAGAGCGTGGGGTTCGACCGATAGGAGACTGATCTACTACAATAACCTTATCAATGAATTCACTGCCCAGGATTCTCTTATGCGCGCCAGGTTTCAGATGACTTTTATACAGCTTCTGCGCCAGTCCCCGATAGAGTATTTCATCAACAAGCGTGGATTTGCCCGAACCGGATACACCGGTAACGCAGATAAATAAGCCCAAGGGGAAACGCACATCAATTCCTTTTAAATTGTGCTCCCTTGCTTCCTGTACCTCCAAGAAATTCGCCTCCTTCCAGGATTTCCTTTCTGCTGGCGGCTTTATCTTAAGTTCGCTGCGCAGATATCTAGCAGTCAATGAATCGGGATGCTCCAACAAACCATCTAAAGAACCGGAGAATATCACCTCACCTCCGTGCCTTCCGGCGCCGGGTCCTAAATCAACAATGAAATCAGCGGTTCTTATGGTTGACTCATCGTGCTCAACAATAATCAGGGTATTGCCTAAGTCTCTGAGCGCCTTCAGGGTATCAAGCAGGCGCCGGTTATCGCGCTGATGCAGGCCAATGCTTGGTTCATCTAAAGCATAGAGTACGCCCACCAGGCCTGAACCGACCTGAGTAGCTAATCTTATTCTCTGTGCCTCGCCGCCGGAAAGGGTAGAGCTTCTCCTGTCCAGGGTAAGATAGTCCAGACCAACATTGATACAAAAATTAAGCCGGTTGATTATCTCTTTTAAAATCTGTGCAGCTATATGTCTTTCTCTGGCGGTTAATTCTAATCCCTGAGTAAAAAATTCCCTGGCCTCTCTAATAGTAAGCTGGGTAACCTCGTAGATATTTTTATTGTTTAAGGTTACTGCCCTGGCCTCTTTCTTCAACCTCATCCCGCCACAATCAGGACAGGCAAGCGCAGACATAAACCTGCTGATCTCTTCCTTTAAGTAATCGCTATCTGTCTGATGGAATAATCTCTCAAGATGAGGAATAACTCCCTCAAAGGGCTTTCCCCAGATATAAAGCTCAGGCGCACCATAAAGTATCGATTTTTTTTGAGTCGTTTTTAATTTCCTGAAAGGTGTATCCAGGTTAATACCCGCCTGGTCAGCGAATTCACGTATCAAACTGCGATAATAGAGTATATACCCCCGACCACCCCTCCTCCAGGGCTCAATTGCGCCCTCGTTTATGGATTTGTCTTTATCGGGAATTACCAAATCAGGGTCGAATTCCAATCTCGTACCCAATCCATTACAACTGGGACAGGCTCCGTAGGGAGAATTGAACGAGAAGATGCGCGGCTCAACCTCAGTATAACTGATGCCGCATTTCAGACAAGCATACTGTTCGCTGAAAACTAAATCCTTAATTGTTTTGCTGTTCTGACGCTGTTTTGTTCCTTCATCTAAGCGGCTGATAATAACAATGCCCTTACCCACCTTGAGTGCGGTCTCTACGGAATCAGCCAGTCGGTTTTTAATCTCTGGTTTTATTGCCAGCCTGTCTACGATTACCTCAATATTATGAATCCTGTATCTATCCAGCTTGATCTGGTCTCTTACCTCGTGTATCTTGCCATCAGCGCAAAAGCGAACAAAGCCCGCCTTCTGAATCTGCTTAGTAATATCGCGGTATTCGCCTTTGCGGCCGCGGATTATCGGTGCCAAAACCATAATCGCTGTATTAAGAGGTAGACTTAACAGCCTCTGCACAATCTCCTGAGAGGTTTGACGACTTATCGGCTGGCCACACTGGTAACAATGGACTACTCCTATGCGGGCAAAAAGAAGCCGAAGATAATCGTAGATTTCAGTCTGGGTTCCCACCGTAGAGCGGGGATTTCCCCCCGCAGTCCTCTGTTCAATGGAGATAACCGGCGATAAGCCTCGAATTTCCTCTACATCTGGCTTCTGGAGTTGTTCCAAGAACTGGCGGGCATAACTGGAAAGGCTCTCCATGTAGCGGCGCTGCCCTTCTGCATAAATAGTATCAAAGGCAAGACTTGACTTACCCGAACCAGACAGACCGGTAATTACGATAAGTTTATTGCGTGGCAGCGTCAGGTTAATACTTTTGAGATTGTGTTCGCGCGCGCCGCGAATAATGATTTTGTCATCCTGCATAATTTTCCATTATAACAACAAACCCCGCAACTTTGTATTATTCCAATTTGCAAAAATGATAGAATTTATAAGGCATAGAATATTTCAAAGGTGCGGGGTCGTCGTCGGGTATTGCTATCTCTTTCTTTTCTTTTTCTTGCCGCCTCGTTTCATCTTGGCACAAGAAACATCACCGCGCTTGTCAATGAAATAAAGATAACCCTCTTTTCTCTTGATACCACATTTGGCTACCTTTTTGGGGCTACCTCCTTTGGACTTACCACGGGCCATCTTGGCGCAGGAAACATCGCCCTTCTTGTCCACGTAGTAAAGGTAACCCTTCTTTCTCTTGATGCCTAACTTTACTACCTTTGTTGCCATACTGTTTCACCTCCTCTCCTCGTTCGCTATTTGTTTATGTTCCTATTTTTATGGGTTCCAAAATCTGCCTAAGCGTTGCCACTACTGACAACACAGCCAGAAAACTGGTTTTGGGATTATCGGGATGTACTATATTTTCAACCCGCGTCATTATTCTGCCGGCATCCGATTCTATACAAACCTCATGGATATTCCTTTTTATTTTTGGCGAGGCGACAATCTTAACTTTAGTTTTTATCTGTCCGATTCCCGCAATGCTTAAAAGCGCCGCAACATTGATATTCTGAGGGAACAACCTGATTGCCTTACGCGCATTGCCAGAGAACAACACAACATCCCTGGCGATTCTGTCAAGCCTTATGCCTTTCCGCTTAAGGTAATCTATATTTCCAAAAGACCTTGGATTCTTGCGGGTGGTAAGAGTAATCCTTTTTATGCTTTTCTGTGAGACGGCCTTTAAGGCATCGATGCCGCAAATTGCTCCGCTGGGGATATAAACCCTGGCCTGATTCCTCTTAGCCAAAAGGTTTAATTGATCCTTATGAGCAACAATGCCCCCCACGCTCATAATGATAATATCGCGTCCTTTATTCAAGGCTCTCCTGGCAATCGAGAAGCAACTCTTAGCCTCCGCTGCCTCAATTACTAAATCAGATTTTCTGATCAAATAATCTAAAGATGGAGAAGCTACATTCTTGACCTTCAATCTTCTGGCTAAACCCCAGGCCCTATTTTTATTTATATCATACAGAGCGGCTAACTTTGTCTGGGCGCTAAATTCCTTAACAATTGCCTTTGCCATAGAGGTCCCTATTGCCCCGCAACCAACAATGCCAATTCTCAATCTCTTACTCATAGTTACAGGGACAGTTCTTGCGCCAATCGGAGAACGTTTCTCTGGCTGTTCTAAGAAGTGTCCCTATTTGACCTTATTTTGTGCTCTAATTTTTTAATTAAGGGGACACTTCTCGCTTCAGCGCGAGAACCGGTCCTCGAAGGGATCAAGAAACGTCCCTAATGTTTTGGTGCTTTTACGATAATGTTATCGATCAGTCGCGTATTTCCAATCCAGACTGCCAGGGCAACTAATACCTTATCCTTAATCAGCCTTACTGGCCTTAATTCATCCAAATCAACTATTTCAATGTATTGGATCCGTGCAGATCTCTTCTTCTGGATTATCCGACGCATAGCGCTGATAATCTTTTCGGAATTAACTGTGCCCTGCTTAATCATTGTCTTTGCCTTTTCCAAAGCCTCGAATAAAACTTTGGCGTCTGCCCTTTGTTCAGCATTCAAATAGGCATTACGAGAACTCAGGGCCAGTCCATCCGGCTCTCTAACTATAGGCATCAGCCTTATCCTGACCGGCATATTAAGGTCCCTAGTCATCTGCTGGATAATAATTGCCTGTTGGGCATCCTTCTGTCCAAAGTAGGCAACATCCGGCTGAATAATATTAAAAAGCTTGTTTACAATCGTTGCTACGCCACTAAAATGCCCGGGTCTGAATTCTCCGCATAAAACGTCGCTTAATTTCTCCACGATAACATGGGTTTTATAACTCTTAGCATATACCTGGCCAACGCCAGGATGAAATATAATATCGACTCCTGCATTTTTACAGAGCAGAGAATCAGCCCTTAGGCTCCTGGGATATTTCTTAAAATCTTCATTGGGCCCAAATTGAGTCGGATTAACAAAAATGCTCACTATCACGCGGTCGTTCTCTCTGCGCGCTTGCTTAATCAGGCTGAGGTGACCGGCATGCAATGCCCCCATTGTGGGAACAATGCCGATAGTTTCACCCTGCTTCCTTAAATCCCGCACAGCTGCCTGAACCCTTTTAATCCCGCGAATAATCTTCACCCCGCGCCTTTTTCTTTTTGGGCAATCTTTGTTTACGAAGGTTTATTTTAGTTCTTAATCTTTTTGCTACCTGCGGAGCAATTTCCTCCAGGGGCAGCATGACAAATTCCCGTTTTAACATGCGCGGGTGCGGGATACAGAGAGAATCCTCATTAATCTGGGCATCGCCATAAAGCAAAATATCCAGGTCAATATTACGCGACTCATTTTTTGTTGTACGCACCCTGCCCAAATCAGCTTCAATATTCTGCAACCTGCTCAAAAGTTCATAGGGCGACAGCGTAGTCTGAATCTCAATGACGCAATTTAAATATCTGCCCTGCTGCAAGCCCCTTTCTGGCAGTGTCTCGATTGTCCTGGATACCTTGGTAACCCGCGTATCCATCAATAATCTTATCCTGTTTATCGCTGTCTCAATATAATACTGCCTATCACCCAAGTTTGAACCAATGCCGATAAAGCAGATTACCATTCTTATACCAAGGAATCCCTTAACCTCTTTATAGCCTCTTTTATCCTCTGCTGATCGATAGTGAGGGCAAAGCGGACATAACCCTCTCCGTATTTGCCGAAACCTATGCCGGGGGTTACCACAATGCGTGTCTCTTCTAAAAGCCTGCGTGCAAAGAGTAGAGAATGCCGTTTTTTAGCCATCGGTCTATCTTGCCTGGGCATCCTGGCCCAAAGATAAAAGGTTGCCCTGGGCTTGTTTATCTGCCAACCCAGGGAATCCAGTCCATTTACTAAGATGTCCCTTCTCTGTTGATAGATTTTACAAATCTTGCTAATATGATTCTGTGAGCCTCTTAAGGCAGCAATACCGGCAATCTGAACTGCGCTGAATATTCCTGAGTCGATGTTTGATTTTATTTTGCTCAACGCACTTATAAGATTCTTATTTCCACAGGCCCAGCCAATGCGCCAGCCGGTCATATTATAAGTCTTGGATAAGGAATGGAATTCTATGGTAACTTCCTTTGCGCCATCTATCTCTAATAAACTGGGTGCCCTAAAGCCGTCAAAACAGATTTCCGAATAAGCCAGGTCAGAAATAACGATAATATTATTCTTTCGGGCAAAACTGACTACCCCTTGATAAAATTCTCTTTCAGCTACAGCAGCGGTGGGATTATTGGGATAATTTATATAAATTAGCTTTGCTTTTTTTATGATGCCGGCAGGAATATTCTTGAGCTGGGGAAGAAAATTATTCCTTTCTAATAGAGGCAATGGATAAACTCTTCCTCCGGCTAATATTGTCCCTCCCCGATAAGGGGGATAACACGGATCAGGAACAAGAGAATAATCTCCGGGATTAAGTATGGCCAAGGGCAGGTGAGCAATGCCTTCCTTAGAGCCAATAAGCGGCAGAATTTCCGTCTCTGAATTAAGCATTACTTTAAAGCGTCTTTTATACCAGGAGGCTATTGCTTCACGCAAGGCCGGCATTCCCTGGTCTAAGGCATAACGGTGATTTTTAGGATCCTGCGCAGCTCGGGTGAGGGCTTCAATTACATGAACTGGCGTGGATTGATCGGGATCCCCAATGCCAAAATCAATAATATCCCTGCCTGCCGCCCTTGCCTTTCTTTTAATGCGGTCAATCTCTAAAAATAGGTACGGCGGCAGTCTTTTTAATTGGCGGGAAATATTATAATTCATAATCATAATCTTGGATTATCCTTTAGCTAACACATCCTGCATTGAATAAAGGCCTGCGGGCTTTCCTGTTATCCATTTTGCTGCCTTCAGTGCCCCCAATGCAAACAAATCCCTCGAATGCGCACGATGGGTTATCTCAATGCGTTCGGAATTACCGCAGAATATTATTGTATGCTCGCCAACTATATCGCCCAGTCTTATGGCATGGATAGTAACCTGCTTGCCCGTTGCATCAGCAAGAATCTGTCCAATCTTCTTTGCCGTGCCTGAAGGAGCGTCCTTCTTGATTCGATGATGCGCCTCAGTTATTTCAATGCTGTAGTCAGGACCTAATCTTTTGGTTATCTCGGGAAGAATATCAAATAAGACATTAACACCGACTGACATATTGGGAGAGAAAACAACAGGCAGAATTTTCGATATATCTTCCAGCTTCTTTAATTGTTCCGCATTAAGCCCGGTGGTCCCGATAACTGATGCCTTTTTATAGCGCGCTAGATAATCCAGGTTTGTTGCCGTTGCCTCGGGTGCAGTAAAGTCAATAAACACATCCACTAGAAATATTCCATCTGGATTGGAGGAAATCTTAATCCCTTCTATCTCCTTGCCAATAGAGGGCAATCCCTTCTTCTCTAAAGCTAATTTAATCTCGAAATCCTTATCCTTTCGAGCTAATTGAAAAATCCTGCGGCCCATGCGGCCGCAGACACCGGCAATGCCCAGCTTTATCATCTCTTCCTCCGTAACTGCTAACCTGCAATTACTAATTTACAATAATCCGTAATCCTTTAGAACCTTTTTGAGCTTATCCAGATTCTGCTCTGACATAGCACATAGGGGCAGCCTTAAATCCGGCTGGCATAAACCCATCAGACCCATTGCTGTCTTAACCGGGATAGGATTGGTTTCAATAAACATCGCCTTAATTAAAGGCAGAAGCCTGTAGTGCAGAGATTGTGCCTTCTTTACATTACCTTGAGTAAATGCACCAACCATATCAGCTACATCCCCAGGAACGATATTCGCCACAACCGAGATTACCCCCACTCCGCCAATGCTCATCAGCGGTAAGGTAAGGGCATCGTCGCCGGAGATTAAATCAAAATCCCGGCCGCACAATGCCTTTATCTGAGACATCTGATCGAGTGAGCCTGATGCCTCTTTTACTCCAATAATATTCTTGCAATCGCGGCTTAAGCGAGCAATTGTCTGTGGTTCAATATTTATTCCTGTGCGCGAGGCAATATTATAAAGAATAATTGGGATCTTAACCTTCTGGGCAATTGTCTTAAAATGCAGATACAGCCCTTGCTGGGTTGGCTTGTTGTAATAAGGAGAAACCAAAAGCAGCGCATCTGCACCTGATTTCTCGGCGTGAACGGATAACTCAACTGCCTCATGCGTGCTATTTGAACCTGTCCCTGCGATTACCGGTACTCTCTTATCCCCTACTTCGATAACAATCTCAATTACCTTCTCATGCTCCTGCATGGTAAGGGTAGGCGATTCACCCGTTGTCCCGCAGGGAACAATGCCCGAGGTCCCATTCTTGATCTGAAACTCTACGAGTTCTTTTAATCTCTGTTCATCTACCTTATTGTTCTTTAACGGCGTAACGATAGCTACGATTGAGCCCTTAAACATCATTCTCCTCCCGTATTTCGTCCGAGACCAAGTCTAGAATAAAAAATCCCCTCATACACTATGCTGGCTTTCCCCTCTAACCAGACATCCTTAAATTTACCGCCGTGCCTGTTGAATTCCACCCTTAAGGCCTCGCCGCTCTTTGTATGGACATCTATCCTGTGTTGACCACTGGCGCCTAATCTGTAACTGGCAATCAATGCTGCTGCAACTGCACCGGTACCACAGGCAAGGGTTTCATCCTCTACCCCGCGTTCATAGGTTCTTATTTTTATATTATTATCGTCGGTAATCTGGACAAAATCAACATTTGTCCCTTTGGGTAGAAATCTTGAATGATTTCGAATCTGCCTGCCAATGCTGAATACATTAATCCTATCAACTCCATGAGCAAATATTACTGTATGCGGAACGCCTGTATTGATAAAATTCACCCTTATAGTGCGTTTGCTTATCTTTATGGGCAAATCTAATTTTATATCCTGCGGCTCTGTCATCTTAATTTTAACCCTCTGACCATTTACCTTCGAATCTATAATGCCGGCCTTGGTCTCAATCCTTACAACTTTTGATTTCTTGATTTTTGATTTCAACCAAAGGCTGACACACCTTAACCCATTGCCACACATAGCCGGCTCTGAGCCGTCAGGATTAAAGATGCGCATCCTCATGTCTGCTCTTCTGGATTTTTCTAGAATCAACAATCCATCTGCGCCTGCGCCATATTTTCTATCGCAGATTTGAACAGCGAATGTCCTTAATCTTGGAATGGGATTGCGCTGCCTCTGATCCAAGACAACAAAATCATTGCCAGAGGCTACCATCTTGGTAAAATTTATCCGCATCTTGAAATGCAACTCCTGTGTTTAGCTTTATTCGGGACCATCATAATTTAGGGATTGATTCGTTTCTGATCAAATCCTTGTATGATTCCCTTTTTCTTATCAGGTATGCCTTATCTTTAACTACCATAACCTCAGCTGCGCGTAAGCGCGAATTATAATTGCTGGACATGCTGAATCCGTATGCTCCACAACCCATTACTGCCAGCAGATTGCCTTCCTTAATTTCTGGCAGGGCCCGAGCCTTAGCAAAGAAATCACCTGTTTCACAAATTGGTCCAACCACGTCGTATTTCTTCGCCCGCCTCATCGCGTATGTTCTAGCCTGTAGAGGTATAATCTTATGGTATGCCCCGTACAGGGCTGGCCGGATAAGGTCATTCATTGCCCCATCAACAATAATAAATCTTTTCTTTGCAGTATTTTTTACATATAGAACCTTAACCACAAGTATCCCGGCATTGCCTACAATAAATCTCCCGGGCTCAAGAATTATCTTAAGTCCTGTCTTTCTCAAAATAGGCAAAATTCTCTGAGCAAAATCAATTGCGGTTTGGGGTGCCTCCTTATCATAGATTATGCCCAGCCCACCGCCGATATTAAAATATTCTAAGTTTATCCTATCCTGCTTTAACTGCTCTAAGAATTTACTGACCTTGCTTATTGCCTTAATAAAGGGTTGACTTTCTGTAATCTGAGAACCAATATGTATGTGCAACCCTGAAATATCCACGTGAGTAAAATCTGTACGGTGCTTCAGGATATTGTAAGCGGTCATAAAATCTACGCCAAATTTATTGGTAATCTTGCCCGTAGTAATAAATTTATGCGTCGCGGGGGTAATATCGGGGTTAATCCTTATGGCCACCCTTGCTCTTTTTCGAAGCAATTTGGCAATGCGATTGATATTTCCTAATTCCGGCAGAGATTCAACATTTAAAAATAGAATACCCGCCTTAATCGCCTGCCTAATCTCCCGATTGGTCTTACCTACCGATGCGTAAACAATCTTTTTTGGCGAACATCCCACGCGGAGCGCACGGAATAACTCTCCCCCGGATACAACATCCAGGCCTGCGCCATGCTTGACTAAATATTTCAGAATGGCTAAATTGGAGTTTGCCTTTATGGAGAAGCAGATTAGCGAATTAATGCTCCTGAAGGCTGACTGTAACTTAAGATAATGATCCAGCAACGTCTTGCGACTATAAATATAAAGCGGAGTGCCAAAACGGGCAACTATATCTTGTATCTTTAAGTTTTCGCAATAGAGGTGATTGCCTCGATATTTAAACTCGTGCATATAACCTTTTATTCCATTTATCTATCTGTCTTTTTACCAATTTGGGGCTTGTTCCGCCGCAGGAGGTTTTGCGGCTGACCGATACCCAGGCATTCAATGCGGACCGAATTTCTTTTATGTCTGCGTTTGATTTAAGCTTATCCGAATATTTCCTCCAGTCTCTTAATGTCAAATCGGAAATCTTTTTCCCTTTATCCAATACTTCCTTGACCACCCTGCCGGTTATATCGTGTGCCTGACGATAAGAATGCCCCTTTTTAATAAGAATCTCTACTATATCTACGGAGAATAACGATTCATCTTCTATCCTCTCAACAATTACTTTTTTATTCAATTTAATATTCTTAAATAACTCCTCGAATATCTTTAATATATCCTTTATGGTCTCGGTGCCGTTAAACAATGGTGGTTTATCAAGCTGCAGGTCCCGATTATAAGAGAGGGGCAAGCCTTTCATTAATATTAAAACATTTGAAAGGTCCCCGTGAATCTTGCCTACCGATGCCCTGATTAGTTCCAAGACATCGGGATTTTTCTTATGCGGCATAATACTGGAACCGGTGCAGAAAGAAAAATCGATATCAATAAAATTAAATTCCCTGGTAGACCAAAGTATTAAATCCTCCGCTATTCTGGAAAGATGGACCGAAATGATGGCCAGATTGGATAATAGCTCAATGATAAAGTCTCTATCGCTTACCGCATCGATGCTATTCTCTGTTATCCTGCTGAAACCCAACTCCTTCTTTATATATTCTCTGTCTATGGGCAGACCGGTACCGGATAAGGCGCAACTGCCTAAAGGCATAGAATCGGTCCTCTCCTTTGTGTCAAAAAGCCTTTGCTTATCGCGCTCTAGCATCTCAACATATGCCAGAAGGTGATGGCTTAACAGTACGCATTGCGCTACCTGTAAGTGTGTATAAGCCGGGATTATTACCTTGGCATTCTTTTGAGCAAATTTTATTATGGATTTCTGCAAGGACACAATCAGACCAGCTAGGTCATTAACTGCATCCTTGCAATACATCCTCATATCCAACACCACCTGATCATTTCTGGACCTTGCCGTATGGAGTTTATCTGCAACCCTTCCGACTTCTCTAGTCAATAAATTGGTTATAGCCGTATGTATATCTTCCGATTTCCGGTCATAGCTTATTTTATCTATTTTCTTTTCTATAGCTCGCAGGCCTTTAACCAGAAGCGCGCTTTCTGTCTTTGTAATTATATTGCATTTGCCCAACATCTTTGCATGAGCGATGCTGCCCCTTATATCATAAAGAACCAATTTTTTGTCATAAGAGATGCTGGAAGTGAATTCTTCCACTATCGGCGCGGTCTTCTTTCTAAATCTTTGTCCCCATAATTTTTTCCCCATTTCTTCTCCTTGCACTATATGTATCCGGCTAGGAAGCGGTTCTATTTTCTGCGATAGGGCATTCCCCAAATCTCAATAAAACCCTTAGCTAATTTCTGGTCAAACAGATCTTCC
>SMTZ1_10004686_pt1 | contig 13732 bp, 11 predicted proteins | sample DeeMarSWOR136_30_FD_25667 | JGI IMG/M metagenome (IMG submission 25667) | reverse complement strand
ACCCGAGCCCTCTGATGAAGGAAGCCACGAGATTGGCCACAAAGGCCATCTTCGAATACCCAAGGCCAGTGGCTGCTCCTGCTACTCCAGTGGGAGAGGAACAAATCGTCTCATAGTCCATCTCAACGGCCATGACAACGGCGTTACGGGAATCCTCTGGAACATGAAGAGGATAATGCTCTTTGGTAAGGACATTGAATTCATGGGAATAGATCCAGTTCGGATGAACTTGACCAATACCGACCAAGTCTGCGCCCAGGAACCGGGCCACTTTCTTGATGATCCGGCTCATCTCTTCAGGAGATTCTTTGACCGCTTCCCCGACTTCGACAAATCTTTTCATCCCGGCTGAAACGGCATCCCATGAATAGAGCCCAAAGTTACTTCGGGCATTTCCGAAGGAATAACCCCGTTCGAGGTTCCAGGCAGCGTTGCGAAAGGCGTAGTCCAACTTCCTGTAACCGTACTTTTCCTGATAGACAACTTCTTCATAGAACCCTCTGGCATAGGGCAGGATCTTTTCGTCCCAGCGGCTCCTTTTAAACATCTCGTTCTTTTGGTCAAAGCGATAGGAAGGGACAGGGAAGGGATATCTCGACTCATTCACCCGTTCGGCCGCGCCAGGGCCCACTTTTGAAGGCGGGGTAGATGAGCTCGGCTCAGGGTGAACCTCGAGCCCCGTCGAGAGATTCACTTTTTTTTCCAACGCCATGTGGGTCTCTCCTTCGTAAGGGTATTTAGAGCAGACCCCATCTTAACAAAAATGCGAGCCAAATGCATTACCCTCCGCTCTTTGTGTTCAATGGTTCGTGTCAACAGACGTAGGAAAAAGGGGAAAAGGTGGTCCCCTTTTTCCTACGAAAAAAGGTCCATCAGGATGTTTTGAAAAGGAGTGAGACGTTGATCGTGGCCTTGCCTTCCGGCTTTGGAAAGCTCCATTCCTTCATCTTTTGAATCATACATTGTTCAAGTTTCTTATCCTTCAGTTTGCTTGAGACCAAATTGACTGTTGTGACTTTTCCCTTCGAATCGATCATCAGTTGGAAAAGGACCTCACCCTTCAAAGAAGGGGTCTCATCCAAAGCTTTTTGATAACAACGTTCGAGCGAGGGAATCTGTTCTGTGATAGCTTTTTCGAATGCTTTTTTGGAGACGCCACCGCTCGTTGAGATTTTCCTGACCTGGATAGAACCCCGGACAATGTGGGATTTGGATTCCTCTTCTTTGGCTAGACTCTTGTCAGCCATCGATGGCCTGTAAAGGGCGAGCGGGGAAGCTGCCTTTTGAATGACCGTTCCTCTTCCCACGGCATAATCAGAGACTCCATCGGGAAGCGGGAGAGGCTGTCTGACCGTGACAGCCTTGCCGTCCGTGAGGCGGACCTCGGTATCCACAGCCACAAAGGAGGTGTGAGCAGTGAGCAGATGATAGGTCAACCCCAATTGGGTCACTTCCTTGACCCGCTCAGGACTGCTCCGCAGATGATTGTAGTCGGAAAGAACCGCGATCCGGTGTCGCGCCCAGAGATATTGAAGAGCAGAGTTAGGCGAGAAGGATTTTTCTTTAGAGATATTCAGTCGATTGATATAAGGGCCTCTACCTGTTATCCCCTGAAGAAGGATTTCTCCCGCGGGCTTGCCTCGCCATTTTCCGAAAATAAGGATAGGTTTCTCAGAGAAGAGATCAGGAAAGCTGAGGGGTTCCACATCGAAAACATCAAACGTTCCAAAATCAACGCTCACTTCTGTCAAAACGGGCGATCCAATCATCTTTCTGAGTTTCTCTGCTTTTCGTTGGGCATCCTCGGGCTTGCTGACAACGAATGGTTCACCCATTCCAGCTCGTGCCATCCCCTCGAGAAGGTAGCGGTTGACGCTCGATCCAATTCCGAAGGTAAACATATTGGCATCACCAAGATTTTTCCGGATCAGATCGAAGGCCTCTTCTTCGACGGTGACATAGCCATCGGTGGCAATGACAATGGTTCGCGAACATCCTTCTGAGGTGGGAAGGGAAAGAGCCCTTCTGAGAGCAGGCAAAAGCTCGGTGCCCCCTCCACCCCGCTGCCTGTCGATAAGCTTCAGGGCATGGCGAATGTTTTCTGGAGTCGCTGAGAGAGATGTTTCGGAGAGGAGAGAGGAGTCCCCTGCAAAAAGAAGAACATTGAACTTGTCGGAAGAGCGAAGGTTTCCAATGAGATCTTTTAAGAGCTTTTTAGATATTTCTAGAGGAAAGCCGTGCATGGAGCCAGAGACATCGACGATAAAAATATACTCTCGAGGGGGAATCTGGTTGGCACGGACCCGCTTGGGTGGCTGGAGCATGAGAAGAAAGAAGTTTTCTTTCTCGCCTTGATACAGAAGAAGCCCGGATTCGATGGTCCCCCCTGAGAGTTGGTATTTCAGGATAAAATCACGATTTCCACCGCTTTTTTCTGGCACATCGAGTGCGATGGAAGCACGAGAGGGTCCATCGTAGCGGATAGCAACTTTATGGGAAGGACAGGTGATATTCTGAATCGGTAAGCCAGCGGCCAGATCAACCGAAATATCGAAATAATAGGTAGGTGACTCCCCTTGATGGAGGTAGGGATTTTCAATCCACTTCTCGGAAGGAGGGGCATCTTCCGCCGGTTGGTTGGAATAGCGAGGTCCCACAACGGTGGGATAGACGAATTCATATATCCCATCTGTCGGGACAAGGATCTCCGTATATTTTAATTCAACCTCAATCACATCTCCGGCCAGGATGTTTGCCACATTCATCTGGAACACATTGGGTCGCTGTTGTTCCAAAAGGGATGCGCTCTTTCCTTCCTGTTTGGCCTGTTCATACTTCTGCCTTGCCTCACCTCGCTCCTGGATTTCGGCAAGGATCGTCCGCTTTCCGATCGTCATCTTCATTCCATAAACAGCAGCTCTCGTGGAGGCCGGAAAAATGTAAATCGCCTCAATTGGTTTCTTGCCCTCATTTTTGTAGACCTGGGTCACGGTGACATCAGCAATGACCCCTGCCACCCTTGCCTCTGCGGATGTTGATTTCAGGGGAAGTTGGTCTATGCTGGGATCGTCGCTCTTGATAAAAAAGTAAGGGGAGAGGGTCTTGTCATTCCCTTCGCTGGGTTGACTTGAAGACCCGGTGGGGATAAGCGTTGAAATGACGAAAATGACTGGTAAGACTATTTTGGTGATGGACGGCATGGCTTTTTCCTCCTTTCAATTTCTTGTTTAAAAGACAAAGAAAGGAGGAAAAAGTTCCAAAATTCGCCTCACCGTCCTTTCTCCCCTCTGGAAACTGTCTCAGGAATGCAGAAATTAAGGAAAATCTGCAAAAGGGAACGGACGGGCGGATGAGAAAGCTTTAGAGCGGAACCTCAAGGCGTTTGGATTGGAAGGACCCACTACTATGAAAAGACTACATTTCGAGCACCAAGGACACCTGTGTGTGCAGCTGAATAAAACTCCTTTTGTTCATCCGTCAGGGTCTTCATCGCCTCCTCCATGTTCACGCGTGACATTCACCGATTCTTTAGCGGTGCTTTCAATCTCAAGGACCGCCTCGCTCAACTCCCTGGCATATATTCACAACCCCATCTGCATTTCAAGATCGCACGAACATCAAAAAAGATATCCTTCGGTGAGATAATCTTTGCATTGATCATGTTCAGTTCTTTTGCCAGACGGACATATTTTTCCATGCCTTACCCTCCTATGGCTCAAGGGCATATTCAACTGCGGCGATTGCATGAATCTTTGTGGTATCAAATAATGGCACCCGTGTGTCTTCCTTTTTTACCAACAAACCTATCTCGGTACAGCCTAAGATAATGCCTTCGGCTCCCTTCTTGGCCAAACGGTCGATGATGTCCATATATTTCGTTTTTGAAGATGTCTTTGTCTCACCCATGCATAGCTCATCATAAATGATTCTGTGAACAACCTCTCTGTCTTCCACATTGGGAATGAGGATCTCCAGGTAGTGTTTTTGGCTTAATCTGCCCTTATAAAAATCCTCCTCCATGGTAAACCGGGTACCCAAAAGGCCGACCTTTTTCAGTCCTTCTGTTTTGATGGCTTGAGCGGTCGCGTCGGCAATATGGAGGATCGGGATGCGGAGGTGTTTTTGAACTTCATCCGCTACCTTATGCATGGTGTTGGTGCAGAATGTGACGAAATCCGCTCCGCCGGCCTCCACACTTTTGGAGGCAGCGATTAGTATCTGAGTCGCTTCGTCCCACCTTCCTTGATGTTGAAGGGGTTCGATCTCGGCAAAATCAACGGAGACCATGATGCACTTAGCAGAATGGAGACCGCCGAGCTTGGCCCTCACGGCCTCGTTGATAATCTTGTAGTACTCGACCGAAGATTCCCAGCTCATCCCACCAATAAGACCAATCGTCTTCATCATTCATTCACCTTATTGAGACCGTCGTGGAAGGGGAGACGGGCTTGAGTCCCCTTCCCGGTTCTTTAAAGCACAGGGGTCTTTTTGAATCCTCCGAGAAGGCTGTTTTTCTCGGACTAAACTTGAGCGTGGAAGAATCATAGCACGTTCTTTGGAGAGGAGGAAAGGAATTAATGGTAATGCCTCACTGAAGCGTGGGTGAAATCCCCTGCCAACCGGCCCCGGCCAAGGGCGGGGCAGACGAGGGGAATCAGGCAGGAATGTCTCCAAGAATCTTATCAAGCGGATGATTTGACATCACGGTTGGTGGAAGTTACTCCTTTAACTCCGCATAGTGCTTCCAATGGTTAGGGCAGTCTTGGAGTTTGGGGACAAGCTGAGGATTCCGCTATGAGATTTTTTCCGACATCCCTGCCCGCTTCCAGCAAGTTGTAACGAAAGAGTGAGGGATTACATTAAATGAAGTGGGGGCGAAATTCGGACTGGCTATTTGTCAGATTCAGGCGACATGGAGGAAGTGGTTTCCTTCTACCGGTTGGGTATAGCGAAGCTTTGTCCGCTTTGGAATGGCAGCGATCTTGGTCCGAAGTTTCATTCTAAGAAATCTTCGGAAAATTAATCCCATTTCGAATGGGGTCAGTGGCCGGGTAACCACTGCGACTCTTTTCTTTCGAATGGCGTTGAAAATGGATTCGATATTCTTTTCGGCATAAATCAATGAATAGGTGGTCCCGAATTGGGAAAGAAAGTGAGCATCAGAATTTCCAATAAGGGGAAATCCATGAGACTGAGCGACTTCGATCGCTTTTTGGTTGAAGTTAATTCTGGGTGAATAGAAATGGCAGTATTCAAGAGCATCAAAGAGGTTGCGGTGCTTCAACAGCTGTCCATTTAAAGAATACGTGCCTGGAAAGTAAGGGTGTGGAGCGACAATTAAAGTCTCTGGGCGACGAAGCTTTGTAAGATGATAAAACTCTGAACAGACTTTAACCGGAGGGGGATTCAAAAGGAGCACGTGACGTCTTCGAATCGTGACCTCCACACCCGGGATAAGCAGGATTCCTCTTTCCTGGGCGTGAAAGAATAATTCTGGAGTGAAGGTCATGATCTGATGGTTGGTGATCGCTAGTACGTCAAACCCCTCGGCGGCGGCTTTCGAGATAATTTCTTTTGCCGTGTATCGGACGTGATCAAGGGGATCCTCAGCCGTGTGAAGGTGCAGATCTGCCTTCAGAGGTTTCAAGGGTTCGATATTATACGTAGATTTTCTGTTCAATGTTCAATTACTCACGAAATATTTCTTAAAAACCAAATACAACTACTTGTAAAACCTAAGCACCGGGATGTCAACACTGGGGAAGATCAACCCATGCGGCCTTCCGCCTGCAGCGTCAGGTCAGAATTATTCGAAATAGTCCGCATAGTGTGATGGAATTTTAGTCTTGTCCACCTGAAAGAGTTCGATCAGAATTTCATCTGGAGCAGGGACCATCACATACTTCCAGAATCCCAAATCAGTAATATCTTTCTTTAGAACAATCCCCTTGGACTTCAACTTATGAACCACCTCTTCAATATTGTCTGTCTGAATTCCGAAGTGATGGATATTTCCTCTCACAGGGTTCTTCGGGGGTTGATCATAGAGATGAAGCCTCCCGTTACCGACTTTGATAAACACGTTTCTTGCACCAGCAAGTTCTGCATCGAGGACAACCTTACCCCCAAAAAATTCTTCGTAGAACATGATACTCTTATTGATATCTGACGCAAAAATGTGGACATGATGAATGTGACAAATCAAATTCAATTCTCCTTTCGGTTCGTTCCAAGTTCCATTGTATCGCCTTTTCAATTCTTTGAAAATGGTTTGTCGACAATACCCAAACAAGCACTGGTTTTTTGGTCTGCAACTTTAATGCCTAAACACCCAGTCAAAATAAATAGTTATAATGATAAAGCTTTTCAAAACAGGTAATTTTTATAAGAGGAATCAGTGGCTATGTTTTGACCACGGTTTGACATTTTTGACGCACTACTATTCATTCGCTTTTCCACAGGTTATTTCTTTTCGACTTCAAGATGGTCCTCTATGGTAAGGCCTGGGGGGAGGTCCTGAATTGGGAGAACGACCATTCGCCCGCGAGGACGAGGAAAAGACCAGACCAATTTTTTAACTACTTCTAAGGGATGACACGCTTTAATTGTTTGATATTTTGTCTGTCTTTATTTAGAATAATAATGTTTCATCCGATCTTTCTCAGAGCGCGGAGGTGGGATTATGAAGTTTTCCAAATCCTCCCATACCTTCAAGTCCTTCCAAGATCTAGAAATTCTGGTAAAAAATAAGTCCTTTCCTGCTGGCCGTAAAGCCGGTCCCAAACGTCCCGAAGTTGAATGGAGTCCTGAGCTTGAAGAGAAGTTCTTCAAAAAAGCTATGGAAGGAGTGGTCCCCATCCCCAAAGACAACTATGTCGAAAGAAGTTGTCAAGTCGAAGTGCCGGAGGGCTCGAAAGAAAAGGAAGATGCCGAAGTCCTAGAAAAGCTCGAAAATCTAGTGAGGCACGGGACAGGCTTCAATGTGTCTGACACACCGGAATATATCGAGGGCACAGGTTACAATGTCCCTCCTTCTATTGCAAAGAGGTTGCACCGGGGAGATTTTTCAATACGAGCACATGTCGATCTCCATGGATTATGTGTCGACGATGCGAAGGAAGTTTTTGAAAAATTTCTGGACTGGGCGATCACGACCAGCAAAAGAGGTGTTTTGATTGTTCATGGTCGCGGTCTCTCATCGCCCTCGGAACCTATCCTGAAGAACAAGGTCAAGGAGTGGCTTACCCGAGGTCCATGGCGAAAATGGGTTGTCGCTTATTGCAGCGCAAGAAAGTGCGATGGGGGGGCGGGAGCAACCTACGTGCTTCTAAGACAGCGGCCTGTTTCAAAACGAACGAAGATCAAAAAGGATTATCGTAAAGCAAGACACTAACCTTCTTCAATATTCCTGCCGAGCAGGATCCCTCGTCTTGCGATAAACATTCCCACTATCATTACACAATAATTCATCACCAGACAGTCCTTTGACCCTGGAGAGACTCTTCGTGTATGATTGAACCAGAAGGGAAGGAGGATGGAACAATATCCCTGGCTAAAAAGGTACGACGAAGGCGTTCCGTACTCATTGCAGCCATATCCGGAACAGACGCTCCTTGACGTGGTGAGGGACACCGTACGCCAGCGACCGAATCATACTGCTGTGATCTTTAAGGGAGCACGCTTGTCCTATGCCGAGCTTGAGAGGTTGAGCGATGGTTTCGCTAACGGACTGCTTGCAGTAGGGGTGAGAAAGGGTGATCGTGTGGCGCTTCTCTTGCCGAACTGCCCTCAATCCATCATCACTCAGCTCGGGATATGGAAAGCAGGAGGCATTGCCACGCCGATGAATCCACTCTATACAGAACACGAATTGACTCGGCTTCTGAAAGAGTGCGGCGCTGAAACAGTGGTAGCGTTGACCCCATTTTATAAAAAGGTGAAGTCGCTCCAATCCCAAACCGCCGTGCGGCGAGTGATCGCTACCAATATCAAGGAATATCTCCCTCCCTTCCTGAGCTTGCTGTTCACATTATTCAAAGAGAAGAAAGAAGGCCATCGCATCAAAATCCAGCGGGATGACTTTTGGCTGAGCGACCTGCTGCAGCAGCGGGTCGGTACTCCGAGACCAGAGGTGGAGGTCTTCCCTGAAGATCCAGCGTTGCTCCTCTTCTCCGGTGGCACAACGGGTGAGCCGAAGGGAGCCATAGGCACTCACCATGCTCTGCTGATGACCGGAATGCAGTTGCGTGCCTGGTTCAGCACCCTGGCGGTTGAGTGGGATGACGTCGTCATGCTTACCATTCCTTTGTTCCATGTCTATGGGAATGCCGGCGTTCTTGCCGTGGGATTGCTTGGGCGCGAAGCTTTGGTACCTATCCCCAATCCTCGCGACATCGACGATCTGGTGGCAACCATCCGGAGGGTACGCCCAGCCTTTTTCCCTGGCGTTCCAACGCTTTTCATTGCGCTCCTCAACCATCCCGATGTTCGGGCGGGTAAAGTGGATTTCAAGTCGATGAAATTGTGTATCTCGGGTGCATCGTCCCTATTGGCCGGGGTCAAAAACCGTTTTGAGACGTTGACCGGCGGGCGGGTGGTGGAAGGCTATGCGCTAACCGAGTCGATGATGGCTGCCGTTGTGACTCCCCTGCATGGTCCCTACAAACCTGGCGCCGTGGGGGTTCCGTTGCCAGACGTTGAAATTCGAATTGCTGACGGCGATACTGGTCAGGGAAGCCTGCCTGCGGGTGAAGTAGGTGAGATCTTGATCCGTGCACCGCAACTGATGCAAGGCTACTGGCAGCAGCCAACCGAAACGGAGAATACCATACGTAATGGCTGGCTTTACACCGGTGACCTGGGATACTTAGATGAAGATGGCTATCTGTTTATCGTTGATCGCAAGAAGGACGTGATCAAGCCCAGCGGATTCCAAGTCTGGCCTCGGGAGGTAGAAGAGGTGATCGCCTCGCATCCCGCAGTGAACGAGGTTGGGGTAGGGGGTATCCATGATGACGCTCAGGGCGAAGCCGTCAAGGCATGGATCGTACTACGACCTGGCCAGCAAGTCACAGCTGACGAGATCCGAGCTTATTGCCGGAAGAAACTTGTTGGGTACAAGGTGCCGAAACAGATCGAATTCACGGATAGCCTGCCTAAGACCTTAGTTGGAAAAGTGCTTCGGAGGGCTCTGGTTGAAAAGGAAAAATCGAGGTTGAACAAACCGTGAACGGATATAGGAGAAGATGAGATGAAGTGCAGAAACCATCCCGATCGGGAAGCGATTGGAGTTTGCCAGAAACACGAAACGGGGTTTTGCCAGGAGTGCTGTGAATGTCTCAACATCGATCATTGCTGTGAGTGTATCGATCCAAAACTCTACTGCAAATTTAGAAGCCAGTGCATTATCTGGGCGACGTCGAAGGACCGAAGAAAAAAGGAAATAAATGAGGAGATAAGGGGAAGTGATGAAAATAAGGGGATAAGGGGATAGGGAGATCGGGAAATCAGGATATCAGGGGATCAGGAATTGAAAATATAAGGAATTGGGGAGACGGCGTGATAGGGTGACGCGGAGAAGGGAAGACTTCTTAATTGCGGAGTGCGGATTGCGGAATGCGGAATTAGTAACTCGTAACCCGTAACTCGCAACACGCAACATACGATAAACAAAATGAACTCAACAAACCCAAGTAACTTAACAAACTCAACGAACTCAAGTAACCCAAGTAACCCAATAACCCAAGTAACCCAATAACCCAAGTAACCCAATAACCCAACTAACTCAATAAACTCAACAAACTCTCTGCGCTTTGCCTCATTTGGTTCGGCAGTAAGGCATCCAGCAGCCTTTCCTTAAGATAAGGCGTGTCGTATTGTCTTCTGGTCTGGAAGGCCTTCCGTGATCTAACTTTTCTGGAACCTCTCCTTTCTGAAAGATTTCATACTCGGGGTCCCATGGGAAGATGATGAGCGTTTGATCCATTATTTTGGTAAGGACAGGGAGAATAGATCGGATCTCACGCGATTTCAAAGAGTCATAAACTTCATCGACACGCTTGAATCGCGAGAGGTCTTCAAGGGTTTTCAAGGTCGGAGCAGCGAGGGCAATGTTTCCCTGCACGTTCTCCTCCAGGGCTTTCTGCGGTGTTAGCCAGACACCAACCGTCGTCTCCTTTTGATCGTGGCTTGCCTCTTGTCCCTCAGGGTAACGCGCTAAAAAGAAACGCGTATCAAAGCGTTGGGAACGTGCCTCGGGTGTAATCCAGTGAGCATAGTAATGAAGTTGGTCTAAAGCAAACAGGATTTTTTCTTCTTGAGCCAACTGACATATGTTCATTTTCCTTTTGTGCATCAAGTCCCTATACTGGTTGAATTTCTCCTGTTCAGCTGGGCTCTTGAATTGAATTAAATTTCCGGCCTCATCATAAGCAAAAAGAATTCCAGCTTCCTCAAAAAGCTCTCGAATTCCTGCAACCCAGTGAGCTAAACTCTCATCCGGAGAAATTGTTTCTCCAAGAATCTGAGAGGCTTGCTCTGGGGTGACGTGCGCACATTGAGCACAAATCTCTACTGACCCATCCTCACGGTCTACCCTGCCACCCGGATAAACAAAATTCCCTCCCATGAAACTGCTCTGTTCATGGCGTTTGAGCAGAAATACCTCGAACCCTTCGGGTTTACTTTCTCTGAGAAGAATGACGGTCGTTGCTTTCTTCGGAATGGCAACCATGGGAGTTCTTTAACATACAGATAGGTTTTAGATCAACCCAAAGAGTTATTTCTTACCTTCCATGTAAAAGCCCACCCCTGCGCGCTCTGCCTCCGCTGGAGCGGCTTGCCTTCGCTGAAGCTTTAGCGCAAGCAGGCTTCGCGCAGGCAGGCGCAACGCTTCAGCGTGCAGGCACGAGCTTAGCTCCGTTGAGCTTCAATCATGTTCTATGATGACGCCCCCCTTCACCCGGAGGCCGAATCGCTCATAGGCGGCTTGCCACGTGAGATGAAGAGACCCAGAGATGAAGAGACCCAGAGATGAGAAGACCCAGAGATGAGAAGACCCAGAGACGAAGAGACCCAGAGATGAGGAGACATAGAGATGAAGAAACACAGAGATGAAGAGATGAAGGATAATTGCTGCTTAAAATGCGATCGCAATTTTGGCAGCAATTTTTAAATTAGGATTTTTGAAGTCTTGAATTTGGGGGCGAAGACTCTTTTCATTCGATCCATCGCACAAATTTCTCCAGATTCTCTCTATAAGATTTGAAGCGATTGATTGGGCTTTCGTGATCAGGGGTGCCCAGGGCAATCCCGATCACGACCTTTTTATTCTCAGGGATATTGAGCACATCTTTGATCTCGTCTTCATAGGCAGTGATGAGACCAATGGGGCAGGTTGCAAGTCCAAATTCATGAGCCGCCAGGACGAAATATCCTAAAAGCGCACCGATATCCACAAAGCGCGCCTTTGAGAAGGAGTCATCGAGGCAGATGATGATGGCCACTGGCGCCCCGTAGAAATTGCAGCTTCCTTCATTGACAAATTGATCGGATGGGACTCCCATCTCTTTGAAAAAGGGGTTCATTGTTTCCAATGTTTTGGCTCCCCTTTTCCCAAAAGTCTTGGGCAGTGGTTTAACGGTATCAGGACTGCATGAGATCTTTTTTTCCCGGTAGGCCTTCAGCAGTCTTCGGCTCAACCTCTCCCTCTCTTCTCCAACCACGACTACAAACTCCCAGGGTTGAAGATTGATGGCCGAAGGAGAATGGATGGCCAAGCTCAGGATCTCCTCAATTTTCTTCTTTGGGATGGGGTCGGGCTTAAAAGCCCGGATGCTTTTTCTCTCCTGAATGGCCTTGATCAAGTCCATGGAAAAGTCCTCCCCAAAAAAGAATAGATACTTGACATTAAATGAAAGCGTCGTTATTTTCAAGGTTAAAAATCCCCCCCCTCTCGGGTTGCACAGATTTGTAGCGGTAACCCGTAGGCGGAGGCTTTAGCCTGCGTCTATTGAGGATTGCAATCACGCACCCTGAAGTTTGTAGTTGCAGGCTCGTAGTCGTATGGTTGTAGCCGTAGGTTTATAGTTTCAGGCTCGTAGCCGCAGACTCGTAGTCGCAGGCTTTAGCCTGCGTCTATTGAAGATTGCAATCACGCACCCTAAAGGGTGCGGCTACAGAAAATTGGTGATATGGTCATCAAAGAAAAAAGACATAGATTGCCAAAAGAGTTTTACAGAGGAGAAATATCTGTCGCACTTACCTTATGCGTGCAAAAGGATGTAGCCTCAGATGTAAATGTAGCCTCAGGTGTAAATGTAGCCTCAGATGTAAATGTAGCCTCAGATGTAAATGTAGCCTCAGGCTTTAGCCTGAGTGAACCAAAAATTGTAAATACATTTACAGAAATTCTTAGCTCCACTATTGAAAAAGCAGGCTGTATTGTTCCGGTTTGTTGCTTCATGCCAGATCATCAGCACTTGATTATCACTGGAACACATAATGAATCAGATATATGGAAGACAATCGTAAGTTATAAGCAAAAAACGGGGTATTGGTTTTCGTGTAATAAACCGGGAATGAGGTGGCAGAAAGATTTTTACGACCATATCATAAGAACAAATGAAGATGTAGCAACTCAAATAAGATATATCCTTGATAATCCAGTAAGAAAAGGATTAGCGACATCTTGGGAGGAATATCCTTTTAAGGGAGCAGTGGGTTGCAGATTGGAAGATGTTTTACTGGGGATCATTTAAATATGCGCAGGCTAAAGCCTGCGACTACGAGCCTACGGCTACAGGTTGTCACCACGAATTTAATAATATAGGACTTGGTAGCCGCACCCTTGAGGGTGCGCATTAATATAGGTAGTCAAAGCCGCGCAGGCTGAAGCCTGCGGCTACGAGCCTGCGACTACAAATTGGAAAATATGGGATTTTGTAGGCGCAACCTTTAGGTTGCGTGGGTTTTTTTTGATATACGCGGACAAAGTAACGCAGGCTGAAGCCTGCGGCTACAGAGGAAATCGGAGGTTTGCCAATATGATTCGAGGGAAGTTGTGGTTTCGATGTGCGGCCATGCATGATCCGGTAACTCCCACCGTTGTCCAGCCGGCCCTGATTGGATGGGAGGCAAAGCAGAGGAAGGTTGAGCTCCTCATCGAGAGGGCCTTCAGCGGGGAGGAACTCGTCCGCAGAATGAAAGGATGGATTACAGCCGATCCTGCCAAGGTGATCGAAATCGTCAATCGGTTTGGGAGGCTCAAGGTTTTGGATGATAAAGAACTGGTGATCGAAGTCGAGAAGAATGAAGATTTCCAGAATCTCCAAAAGGCTCTTCAACAAAACTTTGGGAATGAAGTAGAAGCAGAGTTAATCACCAAGAAGTAAAAAGATGTTCTGATATCCTGGTATCCTGATGCCCTGATCTTCTTATCTTTTCTATCACCCTATCTCCTCATCCCCCTATCACCCTATCTCCTTATCCTCTCATCCCTTTTTCTCCGCATCACCGTATCACCCCATCTCCCTATAAATCTTTTAAGATTCCGCATTCCGCAATCCGCACTCCGCAATTGAGAAGTCCCCCTATCCCCCTATCAATCTCATAAGATTCCGCATTCTGCAATCCCTGCCTACCGGCAGGCAGGCGCACTCCGCAATTGAGAAGTCTCCCCATCTCTATTACTTCCCCGTCTCCTTTTCACCGATCTGCATTAAGGGACAGGAGG
>SMTZ1_10009629_pt1 | contig 13733 bp, 13 predicted proteins | sample DeeMarSWOR136_30_FD_25667 | JGI IMG/M metagenome (IMG submission 25667) | reverse complement strand
CGCTGGTCAAGGACAAGGCCTGGCTGTGGGGTTCCTATGGTGTCCAGGACATCAAGACCACGACTGTTTACCAGCAGCCGGATGATACTCTGCTGGTCAACTACGCGGCCAAGCTGAACGTACAGATCATTCCTGAGAACAGGTTTGAGGCGTTCATGCATGTTGGCGGCAAGAACAAGTGGGGCCGCTCTTCGAGCGCGGCGCTTCCTGGAGGGTATTATCAGGGAGGCCGGTATCATTTCGGCAGCCCGATCTTGAAGTTCCAGGATGAGCATATGTTCGGGGACAACCTGTTTGTGTCCTTGAAGTATGCCTTCTCGGACGCGGGCTTCAACCTGACCCCGATGGATGACCGCGACTTCGCAAATCCTCCTGCCTGGGATACAACCCGAGACATTTGGGAAGCTCCGGATGGAATGGTTGGAGAAACACGTTACTACGTAGAGCGGCCGGTGAACCAGTACAACTTCCTGCTCAACTACTTCAACGACAGCCTGTTTGGCGTGAGCCATGACATCAAGGTTGGAGTGGAGTACGCGGACAGGAACGCTTACACCGAGTCCGTCTATGTCGGAAACTTCTATTATGTTTGGAACTTTAACAACCCGACGATTGACCTCGACGCTCTCCCCGCACCCTACGGGACAAGCACCTATGACGGTACCGCTGATATACCCACAGATGACAGGAATGTTAAATTATTCAACTATCACAGAGGCTACTACAGGGACTTCGGAGTCGGTGCGTTGGCTACTTATTTCAGTGACACCATCACCTTCGGCAGGTTCAACCTGCTGCTCGGGTTGAGGTATGACAGGCAGGTCCCGAGACTCAATCCTTCCACGATCCTGACTGTCACCGACAACCCGGCCTGGACCAAGATCACTGGAGGAAACACAGCCATCACAGACGCACTCAATACCCTCTTGCCAGGAATCGAGATGACAGATGAGTATCAGACGTTGTACAACACGGATGGTGATAAATTCGGGTTCTCTTTCTTGTCTCCGAGGCTCGGTTTGACCTGGGACATCACCGGAGACGGCAAGACCATCGGCAAGGCATCTTTTAGTATATACGGCGATTTCATGGGTACAGGTGACTACCACAAGATGCCCGGTGGAACAAGCGGCTGGCTCGAATTCTGGTGGCTAGACCAGAACAGGGATGAGGTCATGGAATTCACCGAGCTCTACTGGCGTGGGACCGGTGCCAGCGTGCCCGTGTATCAGCCGTATGCGGTATTTGACGCTGCCGGCAATTTCCTGCCCACACAAGCTGAACTCAACGACGCTTACGGCGTTTTGTGGGGCGGAGTCGCAGATTGGGCGACCAGGAATGACCTGACCGCTCCCTATGACGAGCTTGATCCGTCTTACAATAGTAGCCGGACCACGGAGTTCATGCTCACAGTTGAGAGGGAGATCTTCACTGACTTCGCAGTGACCGTCAACGCCACCTACAGAAAATACGACCATTTCAACTGGAGGATTCCTTTCTTCCCCATCGGAGATACGAATTATTACCAGCAGAGTGACTGGTTTGTGAGCGCCACAAGCGTCCTCGCGGATGCCAACCTGCCCGCATCAGTAGATGTGACAGGAGTCGATACCCTATGGGATGGTGACACAGGCGAAGCGAACCAGCACGATTGGTATGTCTATGACAACAACTACACCGCCTCGGATGGAACTAATATCGGCAATGTTGATGATGGCCTCACTGCATATGACCTGTATGAGAGACAGCCCGGTTATTACAGAGACTACTATGGAGTCGACATCATCTTCACCAAAAGGTTGAGCAACAAGTGGATGCTGAACGGAAGCTTGACCTGGCAGCATCAGGCACAGCATTATGGAGAGGGCAGTTACTTTCACGATACAAACCTCTGGGCTATCGACGACAGGGCCTATGCGCCCTCGATCGGCGGCGCCAGCGGAAAGATCAACCAGTACACCTACTCCAGATGGCTGGTCAAGGCTGGAGGACTCTATCAGCTTCCCTACGACTTCAACGTCTCTTTCACCTTCCTGGCCAGAGAAGGCTGGCCGCTTGAAGAGAGGATCGATTATGTGGACTACGGACTTCCCAACACCAGAAGCAGAAGCTACACAGCCTACATCCATCCTTTCGGCGAATTCCGCCTGAACACCTTCTACAGGTTCGACCTCAGGCTGGAGAAGGTCATCAACCTCGGTGACACCGGAAGGATCTACCTGATGGCTGACCTGTTCAACGTTTTCAACGCTAAGCTGGAGAACAGAAGGTATCAGAGGTCATGGGGAACTGTATACCGCTATGCAGACAGGACCATCTCCTTTACTCGCACTTCCACTGCTTACACGTTGAACGAGATCTTGAACCCGAGAGTGCTGAGACTTGGAGTAAGATTCCAGTTCTAAGCTGAACATAAAGCAGAAGCTCAAAGCCCCTCCCTGTGCCCGCAGGGAGGGGCTTTTTTTATAACCTGACTCCGACCTTCTATATGATGTCAAGATGGACAGCCATCAATAATGAAACGTCGTATCCCTGCGAAGGCGGGAGGCTTCATATCTGGAGCTTTATCAACGGAAATTATGAAAACAATTGGGCAGCTAAAATATTTGAAAAGCTGAGTGCTGCCATTAACACTGAAGGGCACGAATACGATCAGGCAATCGCTCCCGATGACACCTATATGCTCTTCTGTTCTTCTGGTAGGCTTGATGGCTTTGGAGGTAGCGATTTTTATATCAGTTTCTGCACAGAAAAAGGAACTTGGACACAAGCAACAAATATGGGTAAAAGCATCAATGCAAGTGATGACATTTACTGTCCAAGCATATCACTGGGCGGGAAGTATATCTTTTTTCAAAGCACAAAAAGTGGCGATGGCGACATCTACTGGGTGGATGCGGCCATCGTCGAAGAACTTCGCCCAAAGGCTATGAAATGAGGAGTTAGGAAAATTAAAAAGCTCGTTCTTGTCTTCTCACTTTTATTTATATTCTGTATCTGCTTGAACGTTCTTGGGCAGGACATTTACGACGCCGTGAAGAAGAACGATTTGGTTTTAGTCAAGAAGCTGATCGAGAGAAACCCTGAATTGGCGAACGCACAGGATACCGAGGGTCACACCCTTCTCTTCTTTGCATGCAGAGCAACACCAGTAAATTCAGAATTGATCACGCTCCTGATCGAGAAGGGCGCCGATGTCGACGCAAAGGATAAACAAGGAATTGGAATCCTTCTGAGCGCAGTATGGAGTGGAAACAAAGAAGCGACTCAGCTCCTTCTTTTAAACGGCGCCGATATTAATATCGAAGACAACGATGGACATACGCCCTTATGGTGGGCAAGCGACATCCGTTTCTTTTTTTACTCGAAGGATATGGTTGAACTCCTGATCTCCAAAGGTGCCAGAATACCCGAAGACGAAGAAACACTTCGCCTGATGCTTCATAGTGCCGCTTTTCACGGGCATCAAAAATTCGTCAAGCTTTTGATCGACAAAGGAGCGGATATCGAAAGCCAAAACCATGATGGCGGTACTTTTCTGCACTCGGCTTCTGCAGGAGGATTGCTGGAGTATGTCGAGTTGATGATCCAAAAGGGAATCGACCTGAACCGAAGAAACAGGTACGGATTGACGCCTCTCCATATGGCGGCCATACGGGGTCAAAGAGAAGTGTGTCGACTCCTCCTGGAAAATGGTGCGGACATCCAGGCAGCGAGCATCGAAGGCAAGACAGCAATCCACTACGCGCTGGAATGTCCATTTCAAGAGGTTGCCGAATTACTGATAGCCGAGGGTGCTGATCCACAGCCTCCTCGATTTCCCATACTGCGGGGAGAATACCTGGGACAGAAGAAGCCAGGGCTGATCCCTGAACTTTTTGCCCCTGGTATCATCTCCACGATTTACTATGAACATACCAGCGTCGCTTTTTCGCCCGATGGAAAAGAAGTCTTCTGGTCCCCCGAAAGATGGCATCCTCTCCGCGGCAGAATCCTGTTCATGGAGCTTCAAGACAATCAGTGGACAGCACCGCAATACGCGATGTTTGGAGATTCCAGTGTGTATGAATCCAATCCGATTTTTTCTCCAAATGGCAAGAGACTCTACTTTTCGTCCAATCGCCAAGTCGAATCCAGCGGGAAGAAAGCGGTCAGCGGTATTTGGTTCGTCGAAAGAACGAACGGTGGTTGGTCAGAACCAAAATCCTTTGATACGTTGGTCCGTCCGGATCAAAGCGATAGCGGTGCATCATCAAGCAGGAATGGATCTCTGTATTTTGCATCGCGTCGTCGGATCAGAAGGGAAGAAGGAGATATCTACGGTTCGAGATTCCTTGATGGACAGTATGGGGAACCGGAGACCCTCGGGGACGCCATTAATTCCGAGTTCTACGATGCATGGCCATACATCGCGCCGGATGAACAATACGTTCTTTTTGAGTCCAGCAGACCCGGTGGATACGGCGGGACTGATATCTACGTCAGTTTCAGGAAGAGGGACGGTTCATGGATAAACGCTGTGAACTTGGGAGAGAAAATCAACGGTAAGGGCGAGGAACGCTTCGTTTCCGTTTCGCCGGATGGTCAATTTCTGTTTTTTGCCAGCGACAGAAACGGCAATATGGACGTTTACTGGGTGGATGCAAGAATCGTCGAACCATTACGACTAGCAAAATGAGAAGGAACGAGCATACCGATGAAGAAAACTATAACAAATCGGGACAGGGCGACCATGTACGGTCATGAACAAGGGAATCGCCTTGACCGGCTGCGATTGCGGTGTGCTCTGAACGAACCCTTCACCCTGGCCGAGGCAGAAGAAGTCTTATCCTCATACCAGTTCCCCGATGGAAGTTGGGATTACCACTCCGCAGAGGAACGGTCAGACCGCATCGGTTCATTGGGTGGGACGATCCACTGTCTTCGCTGGCTGCGCGAGTTCGGCTTGGGCGGCCGGAAGCAAATGAACCGGACTTTGGAATTTCTTCTATCCATACAGTCTTCGGACGGCTCGTTCTACGAGACGGAAGATAAACTGACGCACTCATCGCAAGCATGGCTCCAGGAAGAGACCTTGATCGACCGTTTCTTCTTCACGGCGGCCGTCCCGATGCGCCTCTTCTCCCTGGATTGCCAGGAACACGCGATAATCGGTCGGGCCATCGACTGGCTGGCACAGTATTGGACAGATTGGGAATTGATCACAGGAACCTGGTACAACCTTTGGGTATTGCTGTGCCTGTATCCCGAAGGCATCGGATTGAGATCGGAGCTGTACCAACGCTGCTACGCAACAGCGTTGGAGTGGCTACCTTCTCTCGAAGCCCAGCCCCTGACTTGGCTGCTGGATGCGCTGCGCGGTGCAGGGTTTTCGGCAGATGACCCGCTCATAGCCAAGGGCATGGATCGCCTGTTGGCGTTGCAGAGTGAAGATGGAACCTGCCGGTCGGCGAGTGATTCGGCGATAGAGACGACGGTAACGGCGCTAAGACTGCTCCACGATTACGGTTTCATGCATGTAAGCGGATCGACGGAAGCGTGGGAAGAGGAATTTCTAATGGCCCTAGAGCAGAGTGATCTTTCGAGGGTAATAGAGGTTTTGGAACAGAGGAACAAATCCAGCGGCACACTTTCTGGAAACGATAAGATCAAAGCGCTCAGGCTGATCCGACAACGGTTCTCGAGTCCCGATGAGGCATTACAGTGGGCCATAAACATGTTGAGAACCGAAAGCGCTGCGACTCGCAGCCTGGGTGCGATGCTGGCATCGACGTGCATTGAGCCATTTTACGCACAGTACCCTCGCCAGGCGCAAGAACTGATAATCCGTATTGCAGACGATGCGCACTGGGAAGTGCGCGAAGATGCCAACGCAGTCTTGCTGCCGATGCTGCAAATGAGATTCGACGAGATCATTGCTCTGCTACGCCAGTGGACGAAACACCCCTCGGAAAACGTGAGAAGAGCAGTGGTCCTGATCGTCAAAAAGGCCGGAAAAGAGCGGCGGCCCGGTTGGGGCGAGCCGCTTCTCGAGCTACTTGAGCCGCTACTCAGCGATCGGAGTGAATACGTCAGAAAAAGTCTAGGGCCCTTTGCGGTTGGAGACGGTCTTTTGCGTTACTACCCCGATCTCACTTTGGAGCGCTTGTCCCGGTGGATTGAGGTGTTAGACCCACAGGTGCGTTGGAATGTAGCCATGGCCTTTTCGGCGGCGGAGGGAGCCAAACATCTCGACGCAGCCCTGCCCATCTTAGAGCGGCTGGCAGAGGATAACCGTCGTTTCGTCTGGCGGGCGGTGGCCAGCGCCATGCGCAATCTTGGACGGCAAGTGCCAGAGAGAGTTGTTCCAGTACTAAAGGAATGGCTGGAAGACGAGCGATTCTCTCGCCCTGCAGAAGTAGCGCTGAAGTATCTGATGAGGTAGCAACGAGCAACAAAAGGAGGCTATCCGATAGAATGCTTTGGCCAAAATCGAGAAATGGAAAGCGAAATGACGGACGCCGAACCAAAAACGTCGATCCGGTTTTCCAAACAGTTGGGATCGGTTGTAGAGGACGGTGATTGCAACGAAAAGATATGGAGATGATCGAATGAAAAGACGAAACAATCAGGGATGGTCGATAAAACTGCTCGCAGTCATTCTTGCGACCGTCGTCGTGGGCTGCGGGAATCAGCGCAAATCCAGGGCAACACAAACTCAGGACGCTTTCGAGACGGTCCGTGCCGCTGTCCATTCTTGGGTTTCAGGAACGGATAGTGATGAGCTCATTATCTCCTCGCCCTATTTAAAGCAAACGATTGTGGATGACTGGGACCGTCAGAAAGAACAATACCAAATCGTGAGCGTGAGAACTCCGGAAGACTGCGACCGCGCCGGTCATATCCCGCATGCGATAAACAGTTATTGGGTCGATATCCTGACGGATGAAAGCTTGGCCCAACTCGACCCGAACAAGACCTTGATTCTTTACTGTTACTACGGTCACGGCAGTATGATCTCCTTGACGATGTTGAGTCTCCTCGGCTACAGGTGTCGGAGTCTGGATTTTGGGATGATGGACTGGAATCTCGATGCGTTGGTCAAAAGACCGTGGGATCAGGAGGCGGATTACCCGGTGGAGATAGGCGTGAATAGGCTGAAAGAATTGTATTCCACCCCTATCCTGACGAGTGATCAGACCGATGCAAAAAGCATTATAAAGGAAATGGGTCAAAAATACCTCTCGGGAGAGGGTTCGCCCGTGATTCGATCGTCGGATGTCAAAGCCATTGTCGACGACTGGGACGACAAGAAGGTGGCCTACCAGATTGTCGACGTGAGGTCGAAAAGAGATTATGAATCTGGCCATGTTCCTCATTCGATAAACATCCCGTGGTCAAAAATCACAGAAATCAAGCATTTAAAAAAACTGGATCCCAATCGAACGATCATCGTGTGCTCCGAGAACGGCCAAACAGGAATACTCGTCTCAACTCTCCTGAGTTTACTGGGTTATCAGGCAGTTGACATGTTGTTCGGTATGATGGATTGGAACACGGCGTATGTGGACAAGTCCGATCAATGGGATGGTGTGGCTGACTATACGGTTGAGCATTGAAAAAATTTAGGAGATAGCAGATAATATTCTTTGAAGACGTTGTCTTCTAGAGAATAATGTGCACTCATTCAATTACACCACTTCGGCATCAGAGCTAGGGAAGCTAGTCTGAACAGTCATGCCCACCCTATTATAAAAAGGATTGAACCTACTCTTTTTTCTCAGGGGCTTTTTTCTCAGTTTCTGGGGTTATCCGTTCTTTTTCCTGCTTTTGCTTAGCAACAGGAAGCTTACCTTAAAATAACAGTCAGCTTAGATGTTGTTTGTACCAAGTGTTGATAGGATTAGAAATTTATCAACGAGGGAATGACCTGCCCCCCGACATTGCTACAAATGCAGGGTGAGAGCTCCGGAAGAATGGAATGCCGAAGGGGGGACTCGAACCCCCACGAGCGATTTAGGCTCACATGGCCCTCAACCATGCGTGTCTACCAAATTCCACCACTTCGGCATCAATGCCTGGGAGGCTTATCTAGACAATCATACTCCCCATGTAGTAAAGAGGGTTGAACTTAGTCTTTTTTCTCAGGGGCTTTTTTCTCGGTCTCAGGAGCCGTCTGTTCTTTTTCCTGTTTCTGCTCTGCGGCAGGAGGCTTGGCTTCCGGTTCCTTCTTCTCCGTTTCCGTCACTGCAGGTTTTTCTGTTACCGGTGCTTTTTCATCGCTAAGGGCTGATTTCGAGCCTCCCGAGGATAGCATCCAGAGGCCCAGGGAAGTGACCATGAAGAGTACGGCGCAGACCGTGGTCACCTTGGAGAGAAGACTTCCCGCACCCCTGGGACCGAATACGGTCTGGCTTCCTCCTCCACCAAAAGCACCGGCCAGGTCTGCAGCCTTACCCGACTGCAGAAGAACCGCTATGATGAGGATGAAGCAGGTGATGATGTGGATCGTGATCAGTATGGCGCTCACGTTTTCTCCTTGTAAGCTCTTATGGCTTCTTTCGCGATCTGGATGAAGGAATCTGCTTCCAGGGAAGCTCCTCCAACTAACGCTCCGTTTATGTTTTTCTCTATGAGTAATTCGTATGTGTTGGCGGGTTTTACGGAACCACCGTAGAGGATTATAGCACAGGAGGCTGTATTATTTCCATAAATTTCTGCCAGTCTCTCTCTGATGAAGGCGTGGACTTCCTCTGCCTGGACAGGTGTGGCTGTTACACCGGTTCCGATGGCCCAGATGGGCTCGTAGGCGATGACGATCCGGCTCATTTCTTCCTGTCCCATGCCCTCCAACCCGGAATTTATCTGTGACCCGACCTTTTCACTGGTTTTTTCCTTTTCCCTCTCCTCGAGCGACTCTCCGATACACATGATCGGGGTCAGGTCGTGGTCGAGTGCGGCCTTGATCTTTTTATTGACGGTCTCGTTGGTCTCGCCAAAGTACTGGCGCCTTTCCGAGTGTCCGATGACCACAAACCGGCAGCCTGCATCCTTGAGCATCGGAGCCGAGATTTCGCCCGTGAATGCTCCTTTCTCTTCCCAGAACATATTTTGGGCACCGAGCCGGACTGAACTGCCTTCGATGACTTTGCTTATCTCCTTGAGAGCTGTGAAGGGGGGAATGACGACGAGCTCCGCCTCGCTCAATTCCTGACTCGATTCTTTGAGAGCCTTGACCACCTCGACCGCTTCAGGAACGGTTTTGTACATTTTCCAGTTTCCGGCGATGAATGGCTTTTGGTTGCTGAGTGTCATTTCATTTCTCCGTTAAGGCTTCGATTCCGGGAAGGGTCTCGTTGGCCACGAACTCCAGAGAGGCGCCCCCTCCGGTTGAGATGTGGGATATTTTATCCGCCACCCCTGCCTTATAGACAGCTGCGACCGAGTCTCCGCCTCCTATGATGGAGAGCGCGCCCGAGCTGGCGACTGCCTCAGCGATTTTGGTCGTTCCCGGTTTTTGCTCCGGCGATGATTTCTGCATAATCCTCGATGGTCTTGGGTCCGATATCCAGGGCCATCGTCTCCGAGGGGAGCGGAAAAGAATCGATGGTTTGCGGCTTGGCTTCGGCATCTGCTTCGGCAGCGATGATATGGTCAGAGGGAAGATGGAATTTTATGTTTTTTTCTTTGGTCTTGTTCAAAATGCTGGCGGCAAGCTCGATCATATCCTCTTCGACCAGCGACCGGCCCACATCGTTTCCCTGGGCTTTGAAGAAGGTGTAGGCCATGGCTCCGCCGATCAGGATGGTATCCGCCTTGGTCAAGAGGCTTTCGATGACCGGGATTTTATCCGAGACTTTCGCTCCTCCGAGAACGGCCACGAACGGCTTTTGGGGAGAATGGACGACTTTACTCAGATAATCCACTTCTTTTTCAACCAGAAATCCGGCTGCTGATTTCTCCACGAACCGGGTGATGGCCACCACCGAGGACTTCTTGAGCCAGTTTCCGGGCAAAATCCTCATCGTTGGCTGTCTCTTCGCTGTAAAACCGGACGTTCTCAAGAACGAGGACCTGGCCTTCTTGGAGCTTCCTCTTGAGGGTGTTGACCTCATCTCCGATCACGTCCGGAGCGAGAGTGACCTCCCGCGAGATGAGCTCGGAAAGCCTTTTGGCCACAGGCTTCAGGCTGAGCTCGGGGAGGAACTTTCCTTTGGGCCGGCCCAGGTGGGAGGCGATGATCAGCCTGGCTCCCTGCTCAAGCAGGAAATTGATGGTGGGAAGAGCGGCTTTGATCCGGGTGTCATCCCGGATGCTGCCGCTGTCGTCCAGGGGAACGTTGAAGTCGACCCGGACAAAGACTCTTTTTCCTTTGCTGTCTAAGTCTTTGAGGGAAAGCATGGCTCTTTTTACTTGTACATGTACTTGATCAGGTCTTTCATACGACAGGAATAGCCCCATTCGTTATCATACCAGGCAAGGACTTTGATCAGGTTCTCATCGATGATCCGGGTGTAATCGCCGTCCACGATTGCGGAGTGGGGATTGGCCATGAAATCCACTGATACCAGAGGCTCATCCGTGAACTGGAGGATTCCCTTGAGCTTTCCTTGGGCGGCTTTCTTGAAGGCGGCGTTGGCTTGTTCCGCTGTGGCGTTCTTCTTTAAGAGGGCTACGAGATCGACCACGGAAACGTTAGCGGTGGGAACACGTATGGCGATACCGTCGATCTTCCCTTTGAGCTCGGGAATGACCAGTCCCACAGCCTTGGCGGCTCCGGTTGTGGTCGGGATTTGAGAGACAGCAGCTGCCCGGGCCCGGCGGAGGTCCTTGTGCGGAGCATCGAGCAGTCTCTGGTCACTCGTGTAAGCGTGAATCGTTGTCATGAATCCCTTCTCGACTCCAAATTCATCGTGGAGCACCTTGACCACCGGAGCCAAACAGTTGGTGGTGCAGGATGCGTTGGAGATGATGTGGTGCTTTTTGTGGTCATAGGTGTTTTCGTTGACGCCGAGGACAAGGGTTACGTCAGGCTCTATGGCCGGGGCAGAGATGATGACTTTCTCCGCTCCGCCCTGTTCGATATGCTTGAGGGCGTCCGGCTTTTTTCTGAAAAGCCCGGTCGATTCGATAACGACGGACACTCCCAGGTCTTTCCAGCGTAGGTTGCCCGGATCTTTCTCTGCCAGGACTTTGAGTTCCTTGCCGTTGACGATGATAGTGTTTTCAGTGGCTTTTATATCCGCATCCAAGATCCCGAGCACGGAATCGTATTTCAGCAGGTGAGCCAGGGTTTTGGCATCGGTGATGTCGTTGGCGGCGACGATCTCGATGTCCGGGTCCTGGTAGGAAGCACGGAAGAAGTTCCTGCCTATGCGGCCAAATCCGTTTATTCCGACTTTGTGAGCCATATGAAACCTCCTAATTTATTTCCCTTTTTTATTAACATAAAGCCTGTTTAAAATCAATTGATACCATGATCTCTATGATTTCTTTTGCAAAAAGAGTGGCAGACTCCCTTTTTTTGCTCTTTGGTGGCAATTGCATTCTTTTTTAGAAAAAGGAGAATCGAATAAAAGATTGTGAAGTTATGGAAGCCTGACCCCGAAAAATGGTAAAATCCACATAAATACGAAGATATCGGAGAATCTTTCAGAAAAAGGAGCCCCGATGAAAGTCCTGACTTCAAAACAGATGAAAGAGATTGACAGGAAAGCTATCGAGAAGATCGGCATCATCGGCCCTATTCTGATGGAAAACGCAGGTCTGCGAATATTTAAAATGATCATGGAAAAGTTCCCCGAGCCGGACAAAGAAAAAATTGTCATTGTCGCCGGCAGAGGGAACAACGGTGGAGATGGCTTCGTGGTAGCCCGGCATTTGTTCAACCATGGAGCTGAGCCGGAGGTGCTGCTTCTGGCTTCCAAGGACGAAGTCAAGGGTGATGCGGCGCTGAACATGAAGATAGCTGCAAATATCGGTATAAAGATAAAAGAAATCGTCTCTGAGAAAGATTTGAGCCTCCAGAAGGGTAAGATCCTTCTGGCATCTCTGGTTCTCGATGCTATTTTTGGCACAGGCCTGACCAAGCCTGCCCAGGGACTCTATGCCAAGGTCATCGAGCTCATCAACAAATCCAAGGCCTATAAAGTCGCCGTGGATATTCCTTCTGGCCTGTCTTCTGATACCTTTCAGCTCATCGGGCCCTGCGTGAAAGCCGACCTGACCGTGACCCTGGCTGCTCCCAAGATCGCTCATGTTTTTCCTCAGCCTCAAGCTTGAGCTCGTTGAAGAAAGGACCGTTCAGCCCTATTTCAGAAAGCGGAAGCTCGACGCCCATAAAGGGACCTACGGCCATCTCTTCATCCTTTCCGGTTCCCTGGGCAAAACAGGTGCTTCGGTCATGGCCGGTAGAGCAGCCTTGAAGATGGGCGCCGGCCTGGTGACAGTGGGGACACCGGAGAGCTGCCTTCCGATCGTGGCTCGCTCCATGCTGGAGTTGATGACCGAGGCTTTGCCTGAAACAAAGGAAAAGACACTCTCCTCTGAAGCTTTAAAAAAGATATTATATCTTCTCAAAGGGAAGGACGCTCTTATGGTCGGTCCGGGAATCTCCACTCACCCTTCAACGGCTGAGCTTATTCTTTCCCTCCTGCCGAAAGTCAAAGTCCCGATGGTCATCGACGCGGATGCTCTGAATATCCTGGCTTCTCAGCCGGAAATCATCAAGGCTTTGCCTAAACCCGCTGTGCTCACGCCTCACCCGGGAGAATTTGCCCGGCTCTTAAACCGTTCCACACAAGAAGTTGTGGACAGGAAATTGGAGTTGGCTCCTCGATTCGCCGCAGAGCATGGGGTGTATCTGGTGCTGAAGGGATACCGGACGCTGACCGCCACTCCTGAGGGAAGAGTTTACATCAATCCCACTGGAAACCCGGGAATGGCCACGGCGGGCTCAGGGGATGTTTTGAGCGGGATGATCGCTTCCATGATCATCCAGGAGAAGAACCTTCTGGAGGCTGTCCTGGCTGCTGTCTACATCCATGGTTTAAGCGGAGATATCGGAGTCAAAATGGTTGGGGAGAGGCCATTGACCGCAGGGGACATCATTCGCTTTCTCCCCGCGGGCATCAAGCTCCTCACTCGTGATGATTGATCCTGAAGAATGAGAAAAAACAGGGCACGGAGCAAAGAAGAATACATCACCCGTTCTGAGAGAGAGACCTTTCTCCTTGCCCAGAAACTTGCTCAGGGATTCAAAGGGAAGGAAGTCGTCCTCTTAAAAGGAGAACTGGGAACCGGAAAGACGGTTTTCGCCAAAGGATTGGCCGCCGGGCTGGGGCTGGAGGATTTTCATCAGGTTTGCAGCCCCTCTTATACTATCTATCAGGCCAAATATCCCATTTTCCACATAGACCTCTACCGTCTTGAAAAGGAAACAGAGATCATGGACCTGGGCTGGGAGGAGTATCTCGACCAGGGAGTGATCATTGTCGAATGGGCTGAAAAGTTGAGATTCGACCTGGACGCGATTCACGTTACGATCTGGATGGGAAAGCAAGACCAGAGAAGGATATCCATTTCTTTCTAGGCTCTCTGGCTTTTCATCTGTTTATTTTTTTGATCAATTCTCTGGTCGTTTCTGAGATGTCCTCGGCTGCTATCAGGGCTGAGATGACAGCGATTCCATCAGCTCCGCAGCTCATGACCTCCATCACGTTCTCGGCATTAATCCCCCCGATAGCCAGGATAGG
>SMTZ1_10008243_pt1 | contig 13733 bp, 15 predicted proteins | sample DeeMarSWOR136_30_FD_25667 | JGI IMG/M metagenome (IMG submission 25667) | reverse complement strand
GTAGTTTTTTTGACCCCTTTTTGTACGGAATAGGTCAGACCTCCCTGGCCTTCACCGTGAGCATAGTTACCGGCCCATTCGGTGTGCTCCATTTTCATATCTTCTATAACCTTCTTTACGTCCGCGGGCCAGGAATTAAAAGTCTCATTCTTCACTATGGTAAACATGACCGCAGCAGGAGCGGGAAACGGGGTAATATATTGGATGACTTCATTGAACTTAAAGGGCCTGATGATCTCAAAAGTGGTGTAGACACCCTTAATTATATTTTTTTGCAGTGATTCGTAGACCTCTTCAACTGGTGTGAATACTGGGGCCGCTCCGAGCTTTTCAAGGGCCTGAACTCCTGTCCCCGTTGCCCTGATCTCCTTTCCCTTAATATCTGCGAGACCAGTCACCGGGAACCTGCAAAAGAAACCGCAGCCATTTTCACCCATGCCATTACAGCTGAACGAGATTATCTTAACGCCCTTAAATTCATCAGGCTTGAACTTGTTATACATGTCCCATGCTATCTTGATAGGGACCATGGTGTGTTTATAGGGGTGCGGGTAGTTCAGGAGCGCTAACATTGGAAAACGTTCTGGCCTGAAAGATGACACATTCATGCCCACGTCAGCAACACCCTGGAGGATTCCCTCAATCGTATTTTTCCCGCCGAGTAGCGTCGCGGCATAAAAAGCATCAACCTTCACTTTGCCCTTGGTACGTTGCTCCACCATCTCTATCCACTTAGCGACCGCTTTGCCAGGAGGTGACGGCGGTGTGGTCCAGCAAGAAAATTTTAATTTTAGAACCTTGGGTTTTGCTGCGTCACATTCTCCAATAACCAATGCACATGTAACCGAAATAATAACTATTGCCGATATTAAGACCTTCTTCATAAATCTTTCTCCTTTCTAGCTAAAGAATAGCTTTTTGCTTGTATTAACCTATATCCTCACCTCCTTTGTTTGAACTAAATACTAAATATTGCGCTATTTTCTTAGATCCGACCTTCGAATTGTCTAGCTTTGATGCTATTTATATCGAAATTGAAGAACGTATATCACGGTCATTTGAGCATGTCAACAGGGTTTTGGAGATGCTTACCCTCTCTTACTAAGACTTGCCAATCTTTTTTCTTTTTTGTATCCTAAGGGTGACAAAGCGACGGATTCGGCGATTTAGTGGAACTTATCCTCCGAGAGCTTGGCGACGGGGCGACTGAAAACGAACTCATGGATCTCTATCCCAAGCTCACCAAACAAGATATTCACGCTGCCATGCGATATGCCGCAGATAAACTAGCCCATGAAGACACGCTCATCTTATTTGAGGAAGTGGTATGGAGGGGAAGATTATGAATCGGGATCGGCTTGAAAGACTTGTTGCGGAGAAGCGATTCATCCCGGGTATTTATAATTACTGCGATCGATGGTGTGAACGTTGTCCGCAGACCTCCCGCTGCCTGAATTTCTCTATCTCGGAGGAGGAATTCTCGGATCCTGAAGCGCAGGATATCAGGAATGAGGCATTCTGGAATAAATTGTCGGAAATCCTAGGGGAAACTCTGGAGCTGTTAAGGGAGAGTGCAAAAAAATGGGGGATAGAACTTGAAACCTTGGGTTCAATGGATGATACAGAAAATCAAAAAGGGAAGGATGTGGCTGCAGAGAACCATCTACTTAGCCGGGCCGCTAAGAGGTACGGCAAATTGGTGGAAGATTGGTTCAGGGAGGAAGAAACACTCTTCTTTGAAACTGCGGCCGCCGCAAGGGAGGGAGTAAGTCTGGAGGAAGCCTTCGAGGTGATCAGGTGGTACCAATACTTTATCAGTGCTAAGGTCATGCGAGCCGTCCGGGGAAAGATGGAGGAAGAAGAAGAGGGATGGGATGAATTCCCAAGGGATTCAGATGGATCAGCCAAGATTGCACTCATCGCCATGGACCGTTCGATTGCCGCTTGGGCACTGACCCGCCACTACATGACCGACGGTGCTAAGGAAGTGACCGATCTCATCGCCTTTCTCGACGGTTTGAGACAGGCGGTGGAGAAAACATTCCCGAGCGCGAGGTCATTTATTCGGCCCGGATTTGACAGGGTCGATCCAAGCGGATAGGAAAAGACCCGTCAAAAGTCCTTGAAACTTGAAACGCTATGACAGTGTAAAGCCGAGAGGTGAAAGTTTAAGGCTAAAAGATCAAAGCAAGGCACTAAGTCATTGAGGGGAGAGATAAAGTAGAAGCTCAAAGACGAAGGAAGATGACCCACATTTGAACCTCTGATACTCTACCTTGATAATCTCCTCCTTTGAGGGTCCATTAGAAATAAAAAAGGCAGGGTCGGTACCGACTCTGCCTCAGGATTTGCTCAACCTAGACACACTCTCATTTACTTTTTCCCTCTTATGATGACGACAGGGTCCTCACCTTTGATTTCCGTTCCATCTTCCAGGCCCCCGCGCAAATTCAAAATGAGCGCTTGCCCGGCATTGGCTTTGGCATCACCTATAGCCGCAGCAATCTCTTGTGTATCGAACTTAAGGACTATGTCCAGGTTCCCATCAGGCCCGGAGTTATTGCACTGGTAAATACTGGTTTTCCCTGCAAACTGCTCGTAAGGGCTAGCGACGTCCTCAAAACTCCAGCGTAGAGGAGCGACGCCTTTAAGAGTCACCGTCGCCGGGTCAATGGTTCTCACGTCAAAGTCTGCCGTGCCAAGAATGGCGACGGGAAGCACACCTTTACTGACAAGATTGAGCGGATTAGGGCAGGCCCCGGGCTTGATGTCCACCGGGACGTCCTTTGCAACATTGCCAAACAGGATGGCGGACTCCCCTAGCCCAAGGCTTGCGGTGTTAAAAGAGAACAGCGCAGCCTTGTTGCCATCTTTATTCTCCAAGCCAATTGTGGCTGACCTCCCTCTTTCCCGACTGTTATTATCTATGTTGCGGTATTGAAGCAGGACAGCCCCCGTCTCGTGAAGAACAATTTCAAAATCGAGGCGGTTTACCCAATCATAATGAAACGTAACGTTACGCCATTCAATGGCGAACAGTCGTTTCGGCGCGGTTCCACGAAGTTCGGTACGCACGCTGGCATAGTTATCCACCTCCAGGTCATCCCAGAAAACGTAAATGGCGCCGTTGGGAAGTGTAAATATCGGAATAGGATAATTATAGGAGTAGCTGTAGGGGTTTAGAAAACTTATGTAGCCGTTGGTGGTAACATAGGCTTGGTTATAGGTCTCTCCGTATAAGGTGAACGGGAAGGGGAGTGTTATCGGTAAATAGGCATCGTCACCTGTTAGGGGAAGGGGAGTGCTGGCTTCGATGTAATCTGGCTTCGATGTAATTTGGTGTGACTACATTTATAGGGTAGTCTGTTTGGGCGCCGATTGGTAATGAGATGAAGAGGATGAACAGAGAGATGGGAAGGATAAACCTGACGCGTCTGAAAAAGCTTTTATTTTCCATGTATTGGCCTCCTTTTCTCGATTTTATTGCCAATATAGCGGGTGCAATAGGTATGCCGTCGGCGATTAATCGAGAGCACGTTTTGTAAGTTTTCAATAATATTGGCTTATTTATTGTATGCCAAACAGAAGCAAATCTCTTGAACAGTCAAAAGGGACATTTTTTGGCTCATTCTGCCATTTTTTTTCATAGGGAACGGGGAGCCAGGTTTGCAAACATGCACTTAGCAGATCGAAGAGCCCCGGTGTCGTGCATGAAAAGTTGGCCCTCTGTGATTTCAGATTTCGAATTTTGGATTGTTAGATTTGAAACGCTATCCCTGCTAAGGCGTTGCGCCAACTTGTGAGGGGGGATAATGATAATTAATAATAAGATAATTTATGCAATTTCATTTTTTTGGATTGACATAAATTATTTTTTATATTATTTGGTTAATATTAATGTCTTTTTTGCAAGAGGCAAGAGTTCTTAAGATTGCAATTTATCAGGAAAGAGTTTGTGAGGGTAAATAACTGACTTTTTATCCTCAAAATACAGGGTTTACGTTATTTAATTCCGGCACCCATAGTATGCAATGGTCTTATAACTATTGTTTCTGGAATTCTTATCAAATCATTTTCAGAAATCCGAAAGGAGGTGAACCAGGATGAGAAAAAGCTTCATGAAACATGTCACATGGTGTCTTGTCGTGGCGATGTTTGTCATCGGCATAACACCTAGGCTCTATGCAGGATTTTCACCTTCAGAAGTTGTCGGTCTCTCACCGGTCGATAGAGCTTCTGACATGGAAAAGATTCAAAAAGCCATCGAAACAAAGATGGTTGGTGAGCGGCTCAAACAGATCGGACTTACCCCGGGTGAGATTCAAAAGACACTCAACCAGCTCAGCGATCAACAGATTCATCAGCTTTCCCTCCAGCTCGATGAACTGAAGGTGGGTGGCGATGGCGGTTGGGTGGCTTTTGGTGTAGTTATTACGCTTGCTGCGATCGCTGTTCTTGTAATTTATCTGACAGGACATGAAATTGTTATTAGATAAAGTTGCCGTTAAGAGTAGGGTTGTTCCATTGTCTCGAGTTTGATATCTCACAGAGTGAAAAAGGTAAGACATCTTGCTCAAAAGAACGGTCAAGGGGGGCGTCCTGCTTCCGGGGCGCCTCCTCTTTTTGAGTTTAATCCTCCCTTTCCTGTCCTTCTGTGCTGGGACTCCTCATGTTGAAAAATCAAAAGTTGGGCAGATCATAGAAAACGTTCCCTTCTATCCTCAGGAAATGTATCAGTGTGGTCCCGCCTCTCTTGCTGGGATCTTGAATTTTTGGGGTGTAACTGTCTTGCCAAAGGAGATCGCAGCGGAGATCTACAGTAGGTCAGCAAGGGGGACGCTCAACCTGGACATGATCCTATATGCAGAAAGAAGGGATTTGAAGGCCACCCATTACGAAGGTAGTTTCGACGATCTTAGGAAGAAGATCGATGCGGGTTACCCACTGATCGTCATGGTCGATTATGGTTTCTGGATCTACCAACAATACCATTTCATGGTCGTCCTTGGCTACTATGAAAATGGAGTTGTAGTCAATTCGGGCAAGGATCAACACAAGTTCATACTCCTAAGTGATTTTTTGAAATCTTGGAAAAGGACGAGATACTGGAGCCTTCTAATCACCCCTAAGCGATGAGCCAGATTTATAGATTTCGTCTCCTCTTAGTAGTCGGTCTCAATTTGATGATCTTACTTGTAGGGTGTTCTCTTCCGAGGATCATTATCCATAAGGATCCCCTTACTTCAGAGGAGCACTTAAATCTCGGTGTCGCTTACGAAAAAAAGGGCGAACTGGAGCACGCCATCGCCGAATATCGATTAGCAGCTAAGAAATTGCCTCTTGCCTTTCTTTATATTGGCAATGCGTATTTTCAAAAGAACGAATGGATCGAGGCAGAGCGGTGTTACAAGAAGGCGATAAGGAAAGATCCAAAAAATGCTGATGCTCATAATAATCTCGCATGGCTCTACTACATTAAGCACGAAAATCTTGACTTAGCAGAAAGCCTTGCCTTGAAAGCTATTGAGCTCAATCCTTCTAAGGGGGATATTTATAAGGATACTCTCGAAAGAATAAGAGAACTGCAAAAGCTTTAACAATACCTCCAAGGTTTAATTCGGTTGATTACCATTTGCTATTCTAGAAAATTTATTTTAATAAGCCAACCGGTAAATTTGATTAGATAAAAATTGGAGCTCTCGATCAGCTTTATCCACAGGTCATTATTGACAAAATAGGGATGAATTAATATGTCTAATGGTTGTTTACACCCCGGAGTAAATAGCGGTCTATTCTTGAGCATGGTGATTTTTTTGAAAACACTTCAAAACTTTAAAGAAACAAGAACGGAAAGGAGGCATTCAATATGGGAAAAGTAAAACTTTATGATTTAAGTCATCCTTTTGGTGACAAGGTCCCGTTGTGGCCGTATTTTGCCGATGTCAAGATTGAACGGATGCATTATCATGCCAAATCGGGAGTACTCTCTCAGGTCATTACAACGACCATGCACTGTACAACCCATGCTGATTCACCCGCCCACGTGTTTGAGGGCGGATGGTTCACTGATGAGATTCCACTAGAAAAGTACTATGGCACCGGAGTCGCCGTTTCTATTCCCAAGAAAAAATGGGAAAAGATTATGCCGGAAGACCTAGAGAAGGCACGTCCCAAAATTGAAAAGGATGATATCGTCATGATAAATACCGGCTGGCACCACAAATACTCTGACAGCGTCGAGTACTTCTGTTACTCCCCCGGCCTATACAAAGAGGCTGGAGAGTGGTTAGTGGCAAAGGGAGTGAAGTGTGTTGGTGTTGACCAGCAGGCCCTGGACCATCCACTGGCTACGGCGATCGGTCCTCATGGACCCGGCCCGCTGAGACCCGATGTCTGTGCGGAATATAAGAAAGTGACAGGGCACGATGTGCTGCAAGACTTCCCTGAGTGGGAACCGTGCCACAACCTTTTGCTGCGCAACGGCATCATGGGATACGAGAACGTTGGTGGTGACTTGGACAAGGTAACCGGTAAGAGATGTACTTTTGCTGGCTTTCCTATCCGCTGGATGAAGGGTGATGGGTCTATCGTAAGAATAGTGGCCATTATGGATGAGGGGGATCAATAGAAGAGGTTGGAGTTCGGAGGAAAGTCGGTGCTACCAAAACAATATGATAGCGGCAGGGGGGAATGAGGTATGAAAAAAGTAGAATTAAAAGATGTGAAGCCCTATCAGGCCCCGAAGCATTTTAACATGACCGCCCTGAGACTCCATGGAAAAGAAGAAACCGGATCACAAAAATTCTGGATGGGACTTTCGCATTTTCTTCCAGGAGGAGGGGCGGAGTTCGATGCTTCACCTCTTGAAAAAATTTATTTTGTTCTTGAAGGAGAGGTGACCATCAAGACCCCAAAAGAAGAGATTGTGCTTCGGCCATGGGATTCCATCTATATTGGTCCCAATGAGGGCAGGGAGATTATTAATCGGACCAACAAGCCTGCAAGCATGCTGGTTGTGATGAACTATCCTGATTAAAGGGGTCCCTCATGAAGAAGCAAGATATTTGAATTTTTTTTGATCTGAGCGGAAAGGTTGCCCTGATCACCGGGGCCATCTTGAATGTGGATGGGGCCTATACACCAATGTTGAGGGGCTCTTGGCAAATTTGGAGCATATTGCCATCATAGGTGCTGGAATGATGGCCCACGGGATTGTGCAGATCTTTGCGAGCCATGGCCACCGGTTTTCTCTGCTCGCATTCGAAACATGAGAGAATTTGTCAGGAGCTCATTTCTTAATACACTCATAAAAATCCCAGAAGCTGGCCTTTGTTTCGCTGATCCAAACCCATGTGCACTATCAGGCATCAACTGCATCACTACTACATCAACATCACATGGCACAATTAAAAAAAATATAATTTCAGTTAGAATTGAGTGCAGGATCTAGAGAAGGAGGAGATAAGCATGGAAAAACTCATTATTACCGCCGCCTTGACTGGCAATATCACCCTGCCCACGCAAACACCTTATTTGCCCCTCACGCCTCAACAAATTATTGATGAGGCCTTAAGCGCTGCCAATGCGGGTGCGGCTTCGATCCACATCCATGGCAGAGATCCGAAGACTGGCAGACCAACGACTGACCCAACCGTATACAGGGAAATTGCTGCTGGCATTAAGGCCAGGAGCAATGTGATTGTCTGTGTAACCACCGGTGGTACAGCGTATATGACACCGGAAGAGAGAGCACAGGTTGTACCTGCCCTCAAGCCTGAGCTGGCAACGTTTAACATGGGATCCATCAACTTCTCAATCCATCCTATCGCCGACCGTTACAAGGATGAGGACTACAAATATCCTTGGGAAAAAGAATTCGCTGTAAGCACCAAGGACTTTATCTTCAGAAATACATTCGGTGATATCGAAAAGCTGATGCAGATCGTAAAGGAAAATAACACCAAACCCGAGTTTGAGTTGTATGACGTTGGCCATATCTATAATCTTAATTTTCTCGTCAGAAGGGACGTCATCAAATTCCCTGTGTGGTTACAGTTTGTCACCGGGATTCTGGGCGGTATTGGAGCCAGTGTTGATGAAGTTGTCCATATGAAGCAAACTGCTGATAGATTACTGGGGCCTAACAACTATATATGGTCAGTCATTGGTGCGGGATACCCTGCAGAATTCCATCTGGCAACGTTAGGGATTATGATGGGAGGACATGCCAGGGTGGGATTTGAAGACAACATATTTATAGAGAAAGGAGTCTTAGCTAAGAGCAACGCTGAACTCGTAGAGAAAGTGGTTAGAATAGCACGTGAGCTTGGCAGAGAGATAGCTACGCCGGACGATGCGAGGAAAATACTCGGCCTGAAAGGCAAAGATAAGGTTGGCTATTAGTGTCTGGTTGAACCTTTGCGGCCATAAACCGCACCGCCCCATCAAATATGACCTGGAGAAATATGCCGATGCTTATGGTAAGGCTGCCATTGCAGCGGTAACCCTCTGCAGACAATGGATAGGTTGAGGGGGAAAGGAGATGAAAATGGATTACGAGAGATTTCTGGAATTAGTGAAAAAGAGGCGGAGTATTCGAAGCTTTAAGGCGGACCCCATACCCGATGATTACATTGACAAGATTATTGAAGCTGCTCGCTGGGCTCCCTCAGGCGCTAATTCTCAGCCCTGGGAATTTGTGGTAGTTAAAGACAAAGAAATCAAAGATAGAATTGTTGATATTGTGAATCAGCATAGTGAATACAGCCGTAAAGTGGAGCTTACCAGAGAAGAGAGTTTGAGGTTTCCTAGCGTATCTAGCCCTGTGCGAGAACCAGGTTATAAAAATGCCCCAGTGTTTATAATCCTATGCGGGGACCCCAGGACTAAAGAGGCTTATCCTCTATTAACTCTATTAGCCCGCGGCGATTCTCATTTTGCCTCTGGTCTAGCTAGCGCCTTCCTTTATATGGCCGTTGCTGCTACCACTCTTGGGCTGGGGTCCCAATGGGTGAGCGCAACAGGGCACCCTTTTGTGAAATGCCTACTGAGGGAGCTCTTAGGAATACCACAAAAACTGGAAATCTATGATATGATGGCTCTCGGCTATCCTGCCCATCAACCAAAGCCACGCTTAGTCAGGGAGAGGGTTGAGATGGTTCATCATGGCCGATACGATAAGGCTAAATACCGCAGTGATGAAGAAATCAGGGACTTCATCGTTGGTCTTCGCAAGAGATGACGTTCTAAGGCAAATTTTACCTTTCATAGATGGTTCATAAGAAGGTGTTTTTGAAAAAACATCAGCTAGATCGCTTTGCTGAATTTTTGGAGGACTCCCTCATCCCCACGATCCCCAACAGGATGCCCTTCTGATCATGGTTGCCGGGGGCCCCGGAAAGCACTCCGTCTTCTGGGAGAACACTAAATTTCCAGAGTCTGATTGGCTGAGAGAGAAGCTGAAGTCATGGATTAGGAGAGGGCTGCCGGTTAAAGACTACGTTCGGTATCCCATGCCAATAGCAGTGAGTCCCGAGAATATCATGATCGTTGTCGCTGGGGGTGAGAAGTCTGGACACTCCTACTGGCTTCAGATTCACGGTGGTTCTCTCGGGCCGGCAACCAAGGAGATAAAGTTGCCAACGAATTGGGAAACCCTCCTCAAAAAGGCAGAGGAAGACTTGGGTCCGCTTTCGCCTTAATAGTGCAACGTAAGGGGCTACAATATAGACGGAATTTCATCTCCGGAAGCTCGGCTAACAGCTTAACCCCGGACACCACAGTCAAATCACGCATGTCAAAATAAACTTATCTGCAGGGAGTCTGCCTCCCCTTTCCGAAAGTCACTTCCGAGACTGTCGAAAAAGCCCAAAAGTTGCGATTTTAGAAAATCCGAATATTGTAAAATCAACTACTTACGTTTCCAAAGAAACCTCATTTAAGGTTTTTCGACAGTTTTCTTGTAGTCAAGGAATTTGTAATCCATATCGCTATCCTAGATTTGAAACGATAATCCTTAAAAAGATAATTTTCACAAGGCGTTTTATTGATTGACTTCCCCAACATTTGATGATATTTATGTCATGAAAAATAATTCACCTTATGGCCAGTTAACCTAACTATTTAACCTCCAACCCTTTGGAGAGAGTTATGGGGGGAAGAACCGAGAAAATGCCACTATACGAAGCCTCCAAGAGGATTTTCCCACCCTTTTGGAGGCTTACTTGATTTTCTTATTTGGAATAATCAGAAAGGAGGTAATGATTATGGCTTTAAGGAAGAGAAACATGACCGCTCTGGGATGTATTAGCACTCTATTGGTTACGGTGTGTCTTATTGGGTTTGTCACAGAGGTGGGGGCAGAGACGAGGAAATTTAGAACAGTTGGCCAATTTTCGAGGGTGGAGGTCATGCCGGTCGGAGATGTAGAGGGACACCTTCTTGGCATATTTGAATTCAGAGGTTTGGCGTTTATAGACGGCGATGTGGCGGTTCTTACAGGGTGGACTCAGTGTGACGTGATAAAGGGGACAGGGTCATGTCAAAATTACGTCAAGCAAGTGTATGAAGACGGTTCCACAATCGTATTTAAGGGTCAATTTGATGCAAGGATAGCTCCGGACGGGAAGACCGGCCTGTATGAAAACGGTAAAGGTGAATACATCATGGGGACTGGCCGGTTCACAGGAATCAAAGGAACCTTGTCCTACACAGGTAAGCGAATCACGCCTATTTCTCCTGGATTGAAAGAGACCAGAGGAGACTTTATTACCGAAGGCACCGGGACTTATACGCTACCCTCCAAGTGACCCTTTAAAGAAAGGCAAGGTAATCTAACCTTGCCTTTCTTTTTGTCTATCTTACCCTGATAATTGTTATTTGCAATACTGGCCTAAAAACTTGCTCCGTATCAGTTGTGACCTGCTCTTTTGACATACCACTCCTTTTTTCGTATGTTATTTATTCATGGAGGTGTCAATCATGAAAGTCTTGGGTATTGTGGGCAGTCCACGTAAAGGAGGTAATACCGAGATACTAGTCAAGGAAGCACTTGCCGCAGCGAAAGAAGCGGGGGCGGAAACCGAAATTGTTCTGGTAGCCGACAAGAATATTGCTGGTTGTGACGGTTGCTCAAGTTGTCGGCAGACCGGCGTTTGCCACATTAAGGATGACATGCAGCCCATATATAAGCAACTTGAAACAGCGGATGCAGTTATATTTGGTACTCCGGTCTACTTCCATAACGTCACCGCGCAGGCAAAAGCTATAATGGATAGGACTTTTCTGTTCCTCCCAGACGGGAGGTTGAAAGGAAAAGTAGCTGCCCCAATTATAGCAGTAAGAAGGGTAGGTGCCGCACAGACCCGGAACTTGCTCTACGGTTTCTTTGTCCATCAAGGAATGGTACCCGTTGGAGCGGCTATTGGCTACGGTAGGGAAAAGGGAGATGTCAAGCAGGGGGTAGGCGGCGCCCCGGACCTCTCGGCCTTAGAGGAAGCCAGAAATGCTGGCCTGGAAGTTGTCCAAATGTTGCAGAAACTTCTTATCATAAGCTGAAATCACACGCATCCCATCGGGCAAAAACGGAGGGGTGACTCCGATGGTTATGGTTTCCGCTATAAATGTGGTGTTTTCAGATTATCCAAATTGTTTGGATTTAATTCTGATATACCTAGCTGGCGTGATGATTTCCATGTGATAATCCTTAAAAAGAGAGTTTTCACAATCATATTTTTAGTATTGACAAAACATTTAAATTTGGTATGGTTAACCCAACATATACATCTTCTCCTTTTAAAGGGGGTGGTTGATGAGGAGAGACCTTTAAGAATTTCATCCTACAATTTAGAATTTTCCTCCTGAAAATCAATTACATCAGCATTTTTAAATCTTCTTCCTGACTTAAATGTTTTAAAGGCCTTCCAAAGGAAGAAAATCCAAACAAATTTAATCCCGATAAAGCCAAACCCAATGTAGGGTAAGGGTTGAAAAATGATTTCACAACTGACTATGAATTGGAGGCTTCCTTGATTTTGCCTTCATAAATTATCAGAAAGGAGGCCTGTAATGTCCAGAGAAAATAAAGGTTTCAATCCTGGTCATGGGGGCAGTTTATGTTTCTGCTTTAGCAACTTTTTTTCGGGTTTTTGAAGTATTTCCTTGTACTATTTGGGGTTGGGCTATGACCTTTTTGGGAGTCACAGCACCCATTATTATACTCACAACGCTATATAAATTTGGTGATAAAATTGTAGATAAAGTTGACAAAAAAGGGTCAAAAAAGGAGTTTAATGAATTGAGGGACATATCAATAGTACGAATACTAATCCTTATTCCTTTGATGCTGATATTTGTTGTGGCTATTCCCTTAACAACTATTTTAGTAATTATCGCTTATGCTGTAGGTGATTTTATTGATCCGCATTTTTATAAGTGGTGAGTGTTTTCAAAAGGACAAACATCCCAGCAGTATAAAAAATAATGTTAGAAAGGAGGAAGGACTATGAGACGGATTATGAGATATATGATACCCATTGCATTGTGTGGAGTGTTGGTTGGATGTATGGGCCATATAACTGTCAGAATGCAACAGTACGAATTGCAAGATGTTGGAATGACTCTATTGGCGCAGGTAAAAGTCAATGACCTGAGGACTCCGGGAATTGCCGCAAGCAAGCGAGAAGCGGCATTTGGGGTGCCTATGGGAAATATCACTTTTGACCCACCAGAAGCTAGACTGGTGAAGAACGTCTTGGAACTCGAGCTAACGAAACTCATGAAGGAGAAAGGCATACAAACGAAAAGGAATTTTTCCTGTGATATGCTCGAATTCAGTGTCAATACGAATACTACGCCACTTTATTGGGACGTAATCGGGCGAATTCGCCTGGTCTTGAAGCAAAACGGAAAGGAATACAATTTATTCGGGACGCATACAGAACGAACCTATGTTTGGCCGGGTGAAACGATTATTAAGAAAGTAGTTGATGGGTCGGTTAACAAAGTCATCGCCACCATAAAGGTTGAAGTCCAGTTCTAATATAACTGCTTTCTGACAAAATACTCCAGCGGATGGTTTAGGGCCACCGCTGGCCCTTGGCGTTATAATTGATTACAATTTTGGTAATCGTTATTTTTTACTTTTGGTTACTAAGTTAAAAGATAACTTTCACATACATTTTAAGTTTGACTAATGAAGCATTTTTTGATATGAGAATTGTGAATTAAAGGGGGGGGTGGTTGACGGGAAAAGACCTTTAAAAGTTTCGCCATACAATTTAGAATTTTCTTCCAGAAAGTTTTATCCCTCAGTAGTCTGAGTTCTCCTTTTAATTTGAGTGGTTTTTGAAGGCCTACCAAAACAAAGAAAGTCAAAATAGACAACCACAATCTATATTCTGACAAAGCCGAACCCTACGGAAAGTAGGGATGGAAAATAGAGTGGATTTCGTCAATGACGGCCGCTCTACAATTACCCAGCAAATAAAGGGGGGAAGCCAAGTGAAAAGAGCAATGCTTGCCGCATTCATTATATTTTTGGCCTTAGATATTGAAGCTCAAGCTCAAACCTTTTCTGTTTTAAGCGGGACGGTCACTGAAGTTACAAGCAGATGGTTGGGGGTAAAAAGTGATGAGGGTGCGGTTGTTCGGTTCAGAGTTGGAAGGAGGACAGTTTATCCAAGCCGTGTTCCTTTGGTGGGAGATAAGGTAAAAGTGGAATATTTAGTTAGTCG
>SMTZ1_10019423_pt1 | contig 13738 bp, 24 predicted proteins | sample DeeMarSWOR136_30_FD_25667 | JGI IMG/M metagenome (IMG submission 25667) | reverse complement strand
TATCGAAAAATCATAACATCGATGAAATTATTTCTAATGTACCTAAAGAACATCTTAAAGAGTTTGAGGTAGGTCTTAATGAATAAAAGGTAAGGTCCTGGGGGCCAAAAAGAAAGGAAGATAGATATGAGCATTTTTATCATCGTTGAAAAGAAAGATGTCGGTAGTAGGGATACAATCTATCGGTATCTTGTAGGAACCGAGAGTGTCTATGGTGGCAAACCACTTCCTTACTTTACAAGCAGAAGCGCGGCGAAGGATTTTCTGGGGACCCTAGAAAGCTACAGACATTTCGAGATATTGAGGTTGGAAAGATCGTGATGTTTACATTGCTGGTTGAATGGAGAAGAGGAGATAGGTTGTTACTTCTCTTCTTCTTTTTTTAAAAAATTTCCGGGCCGGGCCGCCTCATGAACCGGCCTCTAAAATTACCCCCGAGATTTTCCCAAATCAAAACCATATTTAAAAGCCAAAAGATTTAGCTGTTTAGTTTCTTTTGAAACTTTATTCAAAATAACTCTTTCAAGCACATCAAAATCTACAATTTTGCATACCGCAGCAATTGTTCCAAGAGCAATCATGTTAGCAAGTATTGACCTTTCAAACTCTTCAACCGCTATTTGAGTGAAAGGCACAGCAATTGCTTTTGTCGTGGGAATTCTTTCTACTTTTGATGAGTCTACAATCAATATACCATTTGGCTTCAAATCATGAAAATACGTATTGCATGAAAGCTGGTTCATCGCCAATAAAAGATCAAGATGTGATGCTCTAGGATAATCTATCTCTTCATCATCAATGATTATTTCTGCTTTACATGTACCACCTCGAACTTCAGGTCCATAGCTTTGGCTCTGCGCTATATAATTAATTCCATCAGCCCCTGCTGCCTCGGCCAGAATTAATGCAGCCAAAATAATCCCCTGGCCGCCTTCACCGCTTAACCGCATTTCATATCTCATTTAAAATCCCCAAATTTAATTCTTCCTTGTTATTTTTAAACCACTCCAGCATTTCAACTGGACTTTTCATACCATTCTTGCGGCCGAAATGTGTGTGACAATTAGATAGAATTTCTACCACACTAAATCCGGTATGTTGGATAGCTTTTTGTATTATGGTATCTAACATTTTAATATGATAAACCGTCCCGCGCGCTACAAAAGTTGCTCCCGCTGCCAGCGATAGCTTTGTAATCGATAGTTCTCCTTCTGGATTATTCTTTATAGTTGTAGTAGTAATAGCATCTTGTGGTGTAGTAGGAGACCGTTGTCCTCCAGTCATACCATATACCATATTATTTATAACTATAGCTGTTAAGTCTATATTCCTTCGAGCAGCGTGAATAAAATGATTACCACCTATAGACACAGCATCCCCATCTCCCATAACCGTAATAACATTTAAAGCCGGATTCACCAATTTAACCCCAGTAGCGAATGTTAAAGCCCTACCATGTGTCGTATGTAATGTATTAAAATCTACATACGCCGTCATTCTACCGGAACAGCCTATCCCAGAAACCATCACCACGTTATCCTTATCTAGTTTTAAACTATCTATCGCACGTATAAGCGAACCGAGCACTATCCCATTTCCACACCCAGGGCACCAGATGTGTGGCATCTTTTTATCGTGTCTTAGATATTTATGGATTAATTTAGTCATTATAATCTTAATATCCTCTGATATATTTCATCCGGTGTAATGAACTGACCATTTATTTTACCCAGCCTTTGAACATCACAATCGAATGAATTTAGTCTTTTAACTAGCATACTTATTTGTCCCATATTCATTTCTGGAACTAACACGGCCCTACATTGAGATAGTGTTTCTCTTATGGTTACTTTATCATATGGGAATAGAGTTATTAATTGAAGTATGCCTACCTTGTAGCCTATCTTTCTGGCGTTCTTTACAGCCCTTAGCGCGGGCCGCAAAACAGAACCATAAACTATAATGGCGAGTTCAGCGTCGTCCATAGAATACTTTCTGGTCATTACAATATCATCTGACCCCTCATAAATTTTACGGAACAGCCGTCTCATAAACGGATCGACCTCATCCGGCCGTTGGGTTGGGAACCCCCTTGGATCGTGGGTTAGGCCAGTTACATGATGACGATAGCCCTCACCAAAAACCGCCATCGGCGTTACACCTGTGCTACTATCATCATAAGGGATATGCCATTCGCGGGGCACACTGGGCTTGATTCGGTCAACCACCTCTATGTTTTCTGACAGTTCAACCATTTCACGAGTATGAGCAACAATCTCATCTGATAAAAGAATAACCGGCGTTCTATATTTTTCGGCCAGATTGAAAGCCTTGACAGTTAATGTATAACAATCTAAGGTATTTGCAACTGCTAGAACGATTCTTGGATGATCGCCATGACCACCCCACCTTGCTTGCATCACATCCCCCTGAGATGGACAGGTAGGTAAGCCGGTGCTAGAACCACCGCGCATAACATTCACAACGACGCAAGGAACCTCCGTAACAGAAGCAAAAGCCAGGTTCTCCTGCATTAGAGAAAAACCTGGCCCACTTGTAGCCGTCATGCTTTTAGCACCAGCCAATGAGGCACCGATAATAGCACCCATGCTGGCAATTTCATCCTCCATTTGAATGAAAACACCCTGTCCTTTTTGGGCGAACAGCTCCATAATTTCTGAAGCTGGCGTGATGGGATAGCCGGCAAAGAAACTACAGCCTGCCTTTAATGCCCCCTCAACTATAGCCTCATTCCCTTGGAGAAACTTCCTCATCTTCTACCTCGATAGCAAAATCTGGACAAAGTAACTCACATAAACGGCACCCAATACAGTTGTCTGGGTGTACAACAGCAGGGTTACCTAATCCATCTTGCTCTATCGCACCCTTCGGACAGAAGTGTGTGCAAATTCCACAAGCCTTACACCATTGTCGAAATATTCTAATATTCGCAGACATTTATAACTACGCTTTAGCCGCTAGGCTATTAATCTTTTCTACAACGATATCCATCTTCTTCAATCCTAAACTCCATGAAGCGGACCTTGCCTTCCCTAACTAACTTTCTTATCAATCTTTGTCGCGGGCTGAGCTTAGCATTGCCCGTTTTAATTTCGACGAGGACTACCTCATCATCTTCGAAACTTACACCATCAATTGGGGAGCCAAGAAACCTAAAATTGCTATCCCTATAAGGCCACGCATCAAGGAATGGAGCTAGTTGTTCACCAATTAACCCAACGTGAACTTCGCTACTCTTCTTTTGATGAAGTAAATTTGCAAATTTACTTTTCTCTTTATCTAAATCACGTTCGAGCTCCATTACCCTTTCTTTCATATCAAGAGACTCTGATATTTTGACATTGAGTACATCATTCTTGTCGGCCAAAGCCTTCTTTAAGTCTTCGATATGACTTTGTAATTGCGATCTTTCGCTGTCTTCAACTTCGGTACTTAGCTTTTTTACAATAAATCCAAAGAGCCATCTTACAAGAGCACTAACAAACATACCTCCTATAAAAATCAACCCCATAGTTACATAAAAATTCATTACATCTCCTTTTCCTCTAAAATCTCATCAATTAACCCCCATTTAAGGGCTGTTCTTGAATCAAACCAAACTTCTTCAATCATCTTAAGCTTCCATTCTTTCGCACTCAAATTAGTATGGGCCGCTAAAAAATTAACATATTTTTTCGCAAACATTTGAAGCCCCAATCTATCTGATTCTGATTGGTCAATAATGTTTAGCCTTGCGTTATGCACAAAAAACATTGTATCTTTTCCAGCTATTCTACGGGAACAAACTGACACAATTGGTATAGCAGCGCTGAGAGCTATTCCTCTAACGTGTGCTTCTACAATAATTCCTTGATTCTTTAGCTCTATAATAGTATCTATTATAGCAAATGCGTCAGGTAAAACCCCTCCTTGTGAATTAATATAAATCACCACGCGTTTTATGTTAAAACACTTAAGGTGTTTTACTTTAGACCAAAAACTCCGGGAGTCTATACTGCCAATACTGTCGTATATTTGTATGTATGCCGTATCTCCTATAATAAAAGTATCACCAATTTCTATGAATCTTCCTGCCTCTACAGATGTTTTCGCAGCTATTTCAGTTGATTTCAAATATTTTGTAGATATAGTAAGCCCCACCATAATACTGGCAATGAGTGTCATGCCTATTAACAGGCCTTTAAAGATGTTTTTCAAACTTATCGGTGACATGAGACACTCCGGTTAACATCTATTCTTCTATCTTTAAAAACAAACTCACCGTCCTCTGCAAGAGCATCAAAAACCATATGTGTTCCCCCCAACTCTTTTCCAGTTAATAAATCTTTCCCTAGTATAAATATAATATATCTGCCTTTTTCTACAGGGACTGTTACTTTGCAGGGGTAATCGGGGTTTTCTAGTGAATATTTTTCGGGGAATAATACCACACCACCAAACAAACATTTGTCTCCTTCCTTGGGAGGAAACTTAGCCAAACATACTATACCTAAAGCAATGTCATCAGTCTTGTTGACGAACGTCAAATTATATTTCTTTGGCGCGGGAGTAGCAGGTGCTGGTGCTGGTACTGGAGCCGTGACAGAAACACAGCCCATACAAAAAGCAAGTGCTAATAAACCCATAATAAATTTTTTCATAAAGCCCTCCTTTGCGACACCACGACTTCGGCCGGGCGCAACAATACGTCTCCTATCATATATCCTTCATTTATCACAGCCACTACAGTATCTTCTTCATATGAATCACCCACTTCCAAATAAACCGCCTGATGATAATTCGGATTGAATTTTTCGCCGAGGGACTTAAAAGAAGAGACATTAAACTTTGATAGGGTTTTTTTGAGTTTTTTTAAAACCATTTCGATGCCTTCTTTAGTTGAGGCATCTTTTGTAGCCTTTGCTGCCTTCTCTAAATCATCTATAACTGGCAGAAATTCTTCAACTATAGATTTGAGTGTGAGTCTTTCAAACTTTTCCTGATCCTTTTCCTGTCGTTTTTTGTAGTTTTCAAACTCCGCTGCCAATCTTAAATATTTATCGCCTTCCTTTTCCTTTACCTCTTCTATTGCCATCAAACAAGTTTTACATGGTTTATGTTCTTTTTCTTTTTTCTTAAACATCTATATCTCTCCTTGGAGCCGACGCCCAGACTTGAACTGGGGACCTCTTCCTTACCAAGGAAGCGCTACTACCGCCTGAGCTACGCCGGCTTTCGCTTAAAAAAATCTACAAGTTTACAAATCCACCTGTTGTTTGTTGAAATAGTAATACCCACATCTTTTTTCTTATCTTCGTAATACTGCTTTGTCCCCTTAATCCCCTCACATCTTCCCGTATAATGTGCTCTGTACATGGCATTTTCTAGAATTAAATTTGATTCCCATAAAGCAGGATAAGCGCGTGTTTTTATATAATTATCCAAAACAAGATACTGATGATTCAAAAAACAATGGACGACTCTATCAAGAATATTTGTTATGGTCCACCATTTATATTCTTCCAACGCCATCATCGAAAATGTATGAAACATTGGTTGAAATATATGTTGGTGTCGGAGGGTAGTGGATTGCCCATCTACCCACCTACCTATTTGTGAATATAATACACCACATTCATCAAGATAGTCTAACAACCCATCATAAAACTCTGGTAAGCACCGAATAATGTTATAAGTATCTTCATAAAAGAAATGCCACTCAGGGTCATTTCTCAGCACTTCACAGTAAGCACCTTTAATGATCTCCCAAGCGGCATTTGTATTTTCATTAATCGGTTTTCCATTTAATTCAAGTAACCAAACCTCTTTAAGACCGACTTCCTGCAGCCTTTCCGCGGTAAGTTGTTCCTCCGGTTTTCGTTCCATGATAAACCCTTTTTACTTTAATTTTTGAAGTTCCAAGAATACCCTCTACCCAATCCTGAAATTCTTTAAATGATTGAACACAAATATTTTTATGTCTAATCGCTGCTGCCTGATCGGCGAGCCACCCCTTAGCTCCCTTCTTAAAACCGTCGCCATCAACAACCAGAAGCACCGTGTGCTCTTCACAAGCGACTGAGTTTGCGAACATGTAAGGAAGCTTCTCATCGACCGAGCCGGCTACCTGCTGGGAACGGCATTCAATTCTAACATTCGAAAAACCTTCTCGCACAAGAAGAAACTCTTCATAAACTCTGCCGCTACCATTTCTTCCAGTTTTTTTCCGGCTTTGTTAGCCCTACTGCCTTGAACATCCTTTTCCTTTTTAATACTTTTTCCTTTCTTCATACTAAAAATCCTCCTTAAATTTGTTTTTAGAGCTTTATACTCTCTCTTAACTATATTATAATCATTATTTTTCATTTGTCAAGTTATAAATGGGCACCATTTTGGTATCAATATCATAGGGTTATTTGATAAATGCTTGCCAGTTAGTTTACAAATATATTGAGATCTATAAGAGTTTTTTCCAGAGGGCTTCATTTTACAACCATGGGATTCACATTCTTTGCAACTTATAGGCTCTTTTGAATATTTTTTAAAATTTTTCTTTCCCATTTGGCGAAGACAGGAGTCGAACCTGTAAAAGGACTTTTAGCTGCTATTATAGGTACGTTCGCGATTCGTATCCTTAGAGACGGCCATAGGCTCACCCAGTAATTTGCCTGGAAGTTCTGGACTTCATCGCAGCTTCGCTCTCACTTCATTTCTTATAGCGTCTACCAATTTCGCCACCTCGCCGTTGGCTCACCCCCTCGGATTCGAACCGAGAACCTACTGGTTAACAGCCAGCCGCGCTGCCGTTGCGCCAGGGGTGATTACAAATAACTCATAAGTATTTCTTCAAGATTGAACCATTCATGTTCCTGTATCATAATCACATCTTCACCCGAATCCATAAAAGCTTGTGCAAGTTCTTCAATATCATCTCTGTGGTTTTTTATAATATAAAGCATTTCTTCTGCCATTTCTTTTGTAAATTGCGTCGGAAAAACCAATAAAAGATATGTCAGATAATTAAATCTGTGTATTAAATCAGCATGTTTTACGACTGTAAAATAGTTTTTAATTTTATCGACTGTCATACTCTTTTCTCCTTTGTTGGTCGGGGAGGAGGGATTCGAACCCCCGATTTCGTGGTCCCAGGCCACGCGCCTTAAGCCAGACTAGGCCACTCCCCGTGGAGCCCCCTGGGTTATTCATACCCTTATGGCACGGGAGCGGAGCCATTATGGAACGTTCCTCTGGCGGGGCATAGGGGAATCGAACCCCTCTTTGTAGATCGACAGTCTACCGTCCTATCCGATGGACGAATGCCCCTATTCATCTTTTTTCGGCGGATCTGGTAATGGCATCCAATGTGTAACATCATCTGTCAACCAACCGCCTGGCCCATAAAAACAAGCACCGTGTTCTGTCATGGTAAATTTTCCATAATGAACACCGGTGTGCTCAAACCAATAGATAACACGTTGGTCTTCTTCCGGAAGTCTATCCTTTACCTCGATCCATTCCATTTTAACTCTCCGTAATTTCCCAGCGGGCTAAATAATCATCGCCCCATAACTCCATTACCGTCCCATCATCAAAAATTATAGAATCTAGATAATAATCATCAATTCTATCATCCCAATCCAACTTCACATCAACAACCTTTTTACCTTTTAACGTCTTTATTAGGTCTAGTTGGCTGCTCATAATCCTTTCCTTTCCTGGCTGTTACCATCGTTTCTTGTGGCACCCCGCTTACGAGGTGCCTGGTTTTACCTTTAATTAACAGTTACGTTAACTGCGGCTGGGCCTTTCTGGCCCTGCTCGATGTCAAAGGTTACGCTGTCGCCTTCATTAAGAGACTTGAAGCCAACCATGTTGATGCCGGTGTGATGAACAAACACATCCGGGCCGTCTTCCTGCTCAATGAAGCCGTAGCCTTTGCTGGCGTTAAACCATTTTACGGTACCGCTTGCCATAATGACATCCTCCTTTTTAAGATTTCAACTTCATACTAGAGGACGCCACTACTTTTAATAGGTCTTCCTCGTACGCTTGTTGATTTATGGAGCCGGTGAGAGGAATCGAACCCCCGTTGTCAGGTTTACAAGACCCGTGCTGAAACCAACATTAAGCTACACCGGCTTCTATTTATAATATAATCACTCTTTTTCAAATGTCAAGTAAAATTTTTTGGTGGCCGCTCCAAGATTTGAACTTGGCGCCTCTCGATTATCGGTCGAGTGCTCTACCAAATGAGCTAAGCGGCCATCTGGCGCCCCCGGCAGGATTCGAACCTGCTTGTATCCAGTTTAGAAGACTGGTGCCTATCCAATAGACTACGAGGGCTTCTTGTACCCCAGACAGGAGTCGAACCTGCATACCAAGAGTTTAGGAAACTCCTGCTCATCCGTTGAGCTACTGGGGCTTGGAGCCCCTGGCAGGATTCGAACCCGCGCCATATCCTCGGTTCGTAGCCGAGTGCTCTCCATTCCGCTGAGCTACAGGGGCTTATTCAAATAGCTGTTCGTCTATAAGAGCTGTAACATCCTCTCGAATAGCCTTGGATGCTGCCAATAAATCTTTTACTAGAAACTTTGACGGCGTTCCGTTTGCTTTATCAATAAGTCTGGCAATATTTTCAGCGTTTTGTTTAATAAAACTAACGCGTTCAGTACCTTTTTCGAGAGGGGTTTTTTCTTTTTTCATGTTATAATCCTTGGCAGGCCGGCGAGGAATCGAACCCCGTCCTGGAGTTTTGGAGACTCCTTGGTCACCATGACCTCCGACCCTCTGTTTATATACTTTTAAGGCTTTTTTCAAAAATTTTAAGACCTGAATCAGGATCGCTGGAATGTCTGACACCAAATGTTATAGAAAAACACGTGTCGTCCAAACGATCTATTGATTCTAAATGTTTAATAAGATCTCTACGTTCTTCCTGCGTCATACATATATTCACACAAATCTCTTCTAATTCGGGGTCGTCTGTTTCTTCTCTAGTCACTGATAGATGATAGGGTCTACCATCTTCGATGCTTTCAACTCTTATCACTTCTCTTATCTTTTTTCCCATTTGTCCCCCATTAGTTCTTTTAAATATTTTTTTATGTTTTCTAGCTTTTGCTCGGCTACTCTACGCTTTCTTATTTCTCTGTTAAGTAGCCACCTCATTTCTTTGGTTTCGCGCTCTAATTCAAGACTAGATTTTTCGGACATTTTATCTCCTTCTTGATCTGAATAGCCTAAGCAAATCCATTTTTTGTTTTATTTTTTTATATTTATTATATTTATTGGTGTTATATATTGTGACATTTTCATCATCCTTGCCTACCACGGGCTCCCGTTGGCCGTTCCACCAATCCACTATTTCATCGTATACATCCCAACTATCTATTTTATATAGCTCTTCTAAATCTAAATTCACCAATTTAAATGTACATATTCCGCGCTCCTTGTCCCAATAAACATCAGCAGTAACACCAGATACTATAAATTCAAATGGCTCTAACTCTGAAACCATAGGAACTACAAGTGGAATAGAATATCGCAACCCCGGCTTTATTGTTTCATCTTCACTTTTTAAAATTATGTGTTTATAACCAAGCTCGACAATTTCTATGATATTTATTCCACGCATTCAATAGTCCTCCTTTTTGGCGGCGAGTGCAGGATTCGAACCTGCGGAGGCTGTTAACCTCGACGGTTTAGCAAACCGCTCCCTTCAACCGCTCGGGCAACTCGCCTACGTCCATGTAATGACCCTTGGGGCATCTACTCCGTAAAGATAACCAATGTGGTATGGCAGCTTATATTCTTGTAAAATATTTATTACCAACCCTTTCATTCTTTCACTATGCCCTGTTATTATTTCCAATTCTGCTTCTTCGTTCCAATGTTCTTCTATGAAACGAATAACTTTGTTTCTTACATCTTCATGTTTAGTACTATGTAAATCAAGTTTTATAAGTTCCATGGTTTCTCCTGTGCGGAAGGTGGGATTCGAACCCACGTGCTCTAGGAGCAGTAGTTTTTGAGACTACCGTGTATACCTGTTCCACCACTTCCGCTTGGTACAGGAGGCGGGATTCGAACCCGCACGCCCTTAGGGCACTGGGGCTTAAACCCAGCGCGGCTACCTAATTACGCCACTCCTGCTACTTACATATCCTTACTGCTTCTACAAATGCCGCGGTCATAAAACCCGCTACTATTGTTGACAACCCAACAATCAGTCCAAGTGGATGAACCCATCCACAGATTATAGCTGCAGTTATTATACCAACCATTATTGCAAAGTTCACATAATGCTTGATAAGTGCCGGTTGCATAGGCATTCTATGTGGCGGTGTCAGTGCTTTTTCAACTGAACGACACATCAAATAAAAATTACTAATCACAAGAAGACCACCCAACAAAACGCCCGAACTAAAAGACAATGAAGTACTAAAAACAGTAAAAATTATTGCCAAAAAAAGAAAACCTATGCTTGAGTGTTTAATAACATTAAGAATTCTTCGTACTGCACGCATTATTTTCCATCCTTTCTAGTAATTTTCCTGTAAACAGAGACGAAGCCAAGTGCTATAATCATATTGGTTAAAAAAGCCATAAATACAAACGCAGAAAACGGTTCATTGGCCATTACTTTGGTCAGTCCTAGATTAAAAAACATTAAGGCAACGCCTAAAACTGCAAGCGCTATCCGATTCACCTTTTTCTTTGATTCTGTATCCTTTTCCATCTTAAATCTCCTTTCGGTTATTGGTGCGAAAGGTGGGACTCGAACCCACACGAGCTTAGCTCACAACGCCCTCAACGTTGCGCCTATACCAGTTCGGCTACTTTCGCTTATGGTGGGGAAGGAGAGACTCGAACTCTCACGCCATTTAAGGCACTGGTTCCTAAGACCAGCGTGTATACCATTCCACCACTTCCCCTGTGGAGAGAACAGGAATCGAACCCGCATCGTCCGGGTGCAAGCCGGATGCTCTCCCTTTGAGCTACCTCCCCCTGTGGGTTGCCAGGGAATCGAACCCTGAGCCTTCCGGTTAAGAGCCGGGTGCTCTACGCAATTGAGCTAGCAACCCGTGGTCCTCCTGGGTGGATTCGAACCAGCCGTTAACCGCTTATAAGGCGGCCGTTCTCAAACCGCTGAACTACAGGAGGTCGCGAGCAGGACTTCTAGGAGAATAGCGTTCCATCACCTCTCCACGCCTAATACCAGTGGGTTTGTGGTTACTCGCTTGCGGAGGGAGAGGGACTCGAACCCCCAACGGTTTCACCCGCAACAGTTTTCAGGACTGCGCCCTCATCCAGCCGGATTCCCTCCTAAAATTACCAGGTTCTTGATGTTCTTCCACTTAAAGAAAGAGCCAAATATTCATTTGGATTTTCTTCCGTACCTATTTCCTCGTCTTTAATCCAATTCTTATATCTTTCTGCATGTCCTGGTGTAACAGTAAAAGGCTTGGCTCCAATATAAAAACCATATTTATCCCACGCAAGGGAAAGAAAAGGCATAATTATAAAAGGAACCCTAATCGTAAACCAAATGTTTTCTTTGGGGCATCTCCAAGGATTAAACTGACCTTTTCCCCCACACCAAAATTCTTTCTTGTAAATCTTTCCAACGGGTCTTACTAGCTTACCTGCCATAATGGCAAATTTGATTCCCCATCCCTTCATAGGAAGGTCTCTATCTTTCTTTTCTACCTTTACCTCCATATCTGAATCCCACCACAATCCTTTTTCAAAGTCGGATAAAACAAACTGAACTCCATATACTTTGTTCATAATAACCTCCTGTGTGAGATAAGTAAACCTATAAGCCGGATTCTGTTAAAGATGGTCATTCATCTGGGACTATCATTACTGATAGCCTCTTGCCACCTACCCGCTGAACTTGGACGAGCAGCCCTTATGTCAGCCTATTTGGTGTCGCACCGGATAGAGTTTAGCCGTTTCACATTTCTCGTCTCTGTTCCACTAGTCCTCGCCTCACGGCGGATGGGCGTTACCCACTATCCTGCTCTATGGTGTCCGGACTTTCCTCTGCCGAAGCAGCGACCATCCGGTTTACTTTAGCGGGGATGGGATTCGAACCCACGATCCCAGCTTATGAGACTGGTGAGTTAGACCACTACTCTACCCCGCATCTGGAGTCCACGAGGGGATTCGACCCCCCACTTACCTGTTTTGCAGACAGGCGCCTTCCCGACTTGGCTACGTGGACGCTTGTGCTGCCCCGTCGGGCAGCTGCCTTGGTCTTTGGATTACTTTACGGACATCCGAGTTTATCTTTCCAAGGCAACTTCGAACGCCCGTGGTTATTAAAACCCCTGCCCCGGAAGCAGGGGCACCTGCCAATTTCCGGAAACTGACAAGTGAGCACGCCTTGCAAGCGTGGCCAGACCCAAAACGGATCTGGGGAGTGTTTGTGGAGAGAACAGGAATCGAACCCGTGCAATCCTAGGACTTCACCCTAGTGCTCTACCTAGCTGAGCTATCTCTCCTTGTGAGGCGCGGGGGAGTTGAACCCACCGTGTCTTCTGGTTGAAAGCCAGAGATTTTACCGTTAAACTAGCGCCTCGTATGGTAGGCCGCCGGGGAATCGAACCCCGGTTTGCTGGTTAAAAGCCAGCTACTCTACCACTGAGTTAGCGGCCTTTTGGGGTGACCGGAGGGAATCGAACCCTCGTAGATTGGGCCACAACCAATCGCACTTCCATTGTGCTACGGCCACAACAAAACCCCCTATCTCCTAGTATGTGGATTAGGGCCTTTGTTGTGCCCATAGTTTTTTATCCGTTCTTGTGCTTCGTCCTCGTCACCTTGACTAAACCCCCAAATAAAAACGAGAGAAACCTTACCTGAGGTTTTCTCTCGGCCCTGGGTGGTTAGATGAATGAATCTAGCTCTAACCTTAACGTCCGAGGGCACAAGAGGGGCGCAGCCATTCAATATCATGTTTATTAAAATTATTAGATAACATATCTTATGTGGTGGATGAGGGAGGAATCGAACCTCCAAGCCGTTAAGCAACGGTTTTACAGACCGCGGGGCTCACCACACTGCCCAACTCATCCTATCGTAGTCTCCTATAAATAGAAAGGTTAGTTTATTCCTCAAAATTCATTCGTTCTTTTCGGCACTTACCACTATTGCATTGGCCCCCATATTTTCTACATATCAAAAGAACTTGCCCACAACGGATACATTGTTCTCTAAATAGCGTGCCGTCTTCGTTGCATTTTCTCAGCCTATTCGTTGCATTTTCTCAGCCTATCGCTGAATCTTTCATATTTTCTTTCGCTCATGTCTATAATATAAGCACTAATTTTAATTTGTCAAGTATTATTTTGGTAAAAGTTCGCCAAATAATGTCATTCTTACGCTTTGGAAAGCATCTACATAACACCTAGCCATGAAATCTTCTTCTTCTAACTCAGAAACATCCACATAAGCAAGAGTCTTGGCCCTGGTGTTGTTTGCAGACGTCCTCTTTCGCCAACATCGAATTGCATTATCCAAATATTCCTTTACCGCTTTTTCTTCGAAAGGAATCAAACTATTCTTTCTTCTTTCCTCCAGTGCCATTTTAATCTCCTTTCATCAAATTTTCGCCTCTAATTATTGTTAAAGAATTTTCTATTTTTCCCTTAAAAAACCATTCGCTAAATCCAATAGCAGTGTGTTCATCAAAATCTTTACAAGAAAAAATATTGAGTAGCACAGCACCTAA
>SMTZ1_10005000_pt1 | contig 13741 bp, 8 predicted proteins | sample DeeMarSWOR136_30_FD_25667 | JGI IMG/M metagenome (IMG submission 25667) | reverse complement strand
TGGTTATGCCTTCCAGGTACGGCAGTGACAATGCAGACTTGGCTGAGGCGGCCTCAACTCCACACAATCAGTTCTTCACCTGCAGAAAACGTAATTAACACTGTCGTCTCTTTTGTCATTTTGGAGGTTTCCTTACAACCAAATCATTTGCCCTATCGAGTGATTCGAATGTTCCGGCGTCCGTCCACCATCCTTCGAGTATATCATAAGCCAACCGGCCTTTTGCAATATAGGCGTTGTTGACGTCGGTGATTTCAAGCTCACCACGGGCCGAGGGTTTGAGCGCTCGAATAATATCAAAAACCGAGTTATCATAAAAATATATGCCGGTTATTGCATAATCGGATTTGGGTTTCTTGGGTTTTTCTTCTATACCTATAATCCTGCCGTCGGATATCTGTGCAACACCGAAGCGTTGAGGACCTGCTTGAGCAGTACCCTTGCACCGGTTTTCTGGGAAATGAACCTGTCGGCATGTTCTTTAAGATTTGCTTCGAAGAGATTATCACCAAGTATTATTACAACGGGCTTTCCCTGCGCGAAATTCTCAGCCAGTCCCAGGGCCTGCGCAATTCCTCCTGCCTCATCCTGCACTTTGTAGGTGAATCGACAGCCAAATTGCTTTCCGGAGCCGAGCAGGCTCACTACATCACCCATATGCTCGACGCCGGTCACAATCAGTATTTCTTCGATGTCGATCGAGGTCAGCTTCTCAATCGGGTAATAAATCATGGGTTTTTTGCCGACAGGCAGCAGGTGTTTATTTGTAACTTTGGTAAGCGGCATAAGCCGTGAGCCTGTCCCGCCTGCAAGAACGATACCTCTTAAATCCATATTTATTTCCTTACGAGTCTATTGTAATCTGTTGGAGATTCTAAATCCTTCACACAATGATGTCAACAATGTTGACAACAGGAGCGAATGGATTGTGTATCATTCGTATATCCTTGTGTGTGATGCGGAGAGAAATTAAAATGTAAAAACGACGGAAGTATCAGCAGGGAACATAATGTCGGCGATGGTTCCTGCTCAAAACTGCTTCAGGAAACGGAGGTCATTTTCAAAAAGCAATCGAATATCCGTAATGGAGTATTTTCGCATGGCAAGGCGTTCTATCCCGAATCCGAAGGCCCAGCCGGTATATTTTTCGCTGTCTATTCCAACGGCGTCAAAAACATTCGGGTCGACCATACCACAGCCGCCCATTTCCACCCAGCCTTCTTTGCCGGTTTTATCAGCTAACAATAAATCAACCTCGGCGCTTGGCTCTGTAAATGGGAAAAAGCTGGGCCGAAATCGCCATTTCGTATCCCGGCCAAAAAAGGCGTGAATGAACTGCTCAATGGTAGTTTTCATATCCACCATGCTGACGCCCTCGTCCACAACGAGCGCTTCGAGCTGATGGAACATATACATATGTGTGGCATCGACGGTGTCGGGCCTATAGACCCGCCCCGGTGCGACAATTCGAATGGGAGGTTTGGTGGTCTCCATAACGCGAATCTGGACGGGGGATGTATGGCTCCGTAAAAGAGTGTTGTCGTCCAAATAAAAACAATCGAAGGGGTCCCTTGCCGGGTGGTCCGCGGTGATATTCAGTGCCTCGAAATTGTGCCACTCGTCTTCAACTTCCGGGCCATAGGCCACAGCGAAACCCATTCTGCCAAAAATCTCGAGCAGCTCGCTTAAGGTTTGCATGATAACGTGGGTTTTGCCAATTTCGACGGGTATGCCCGGCAGAGTAACATCAATGAACTCTGTTGTTTGGGGCTGCGACTGCTGCAGAGACTTTTTTAGCTGCTCAAACGCTTCGGTCACCTCTTTTTTGATTTTGTTTGCAAGCTGGCCCGCCTGAGGTTTTTGTTCAGGGGGAAACTTGCCGATCTTTCCGAGCATCCGTGTGATTTGACCTTTTCGACCAAGGTATTTTATTCGATACTCTTCGAGAGTCTTCAGGTCGGTGACTTGTTTCAACTCAGCAAGTGCGTCTTTTCCGATTTTTTCGAATTGCTCAAGCATCTGGTGTATATTATATATACCGTGATTGAAGCCAGAGGCACAGGTCAGGACTTTTTCAGCCCTGCGGCCTCAACGACGGCATCAAAAGCCGTTGGGTCGTCAACGGCGATTTCACTCAGCATTTTTCGATTCAAACCGATATTGGCCTTCTTGAGACTGTTGATAAACTCGCTGTATCTGAAGCCTCTCTGCCGACAGGCCGCACTGAGGCGTATAATCCACAGGCCCCGGAAGTCGCGTTTTCGGCGTTTGCGGTCGATTCTCGCGTTGACGTTAGCACGGACAATTGCTTCTTTTGCCTGGCGATACAGGTGACCTCTGGAACTTCGATAGCCCTTTACATCCTTGAGGATTCGTTTCTTTGCCTGACGTCTGGCAGCGCCTTTTCTAACTCTTGGCATCTTTGCTTACCTGCTTTCCCTTATTTTCAAAAGGGTTTCATGTCCTTTTATCTATTTGCAGAGTCTGGACTTGATTGTTCGAGCGGAGGCGCCGGTCACGATAGAGGAGCTGTCGATGCGCCTTCGTCTTTTAGCGTTTTTGCCGCTCATAAGGTGTCCGCCGCAGGAACGCCTGTATTTGACCTTGCCGCTTGCGGTAATTTTGACTCTTTTGGTTAAACCCTTATGGGTCTTCTGTTTCGGCATCTACTAATTCCTTCAAATAATCTATTTAAGACTACGGGGAGATATAAAGCGGGTAATTTACGCGATTTGGGGCGGGCGGTCAATAGCAAAACGCAGAAATCGGCAAAAATTATGATCGCAGCCGATATTATTATTAAAAGGTGAAATTGGCTTAGTTTGGGTTTGAATTGGGTTTGAATTGGGTTTGAATTGGGTTTGAATTGGGTTTGAATTGGCTTTGTTTGGCTTTGTTTTTTCCCACTTGACCAAGTGTCCATTTCTCCATAATCCTTTGTTATAAAAACGGTTACGTTCATTTGACTTTTTTGAAAATTGGCTTTGTTTTGCATATTTTGCTTATAATTTCGTACGTAAGAATTCGTAGAGCGTATTAGGTATCGCGTATTGCGTATTTATCAACCACGAATGGACACGAATAACACGAATTATTAACCACGGAGAACGCAGAGAAATTATCAATAATTTTGTCATTTTGAGCTTTTTTTATGGCTTAAAAGGCCTCAATTCGTTGAAATTCTATCTCTTTTCGTGGGCAAATTGCCCCCTGGCCACTGGCCCATAACAACCGGCTACTGCCGTTGTCGTTTATATTATAGCAAACATAATTAGAAAGTTCAATAAAAAATAAACTTTTTTTAAAAAAGTTATTCGTAGTGCGTATTTAGTATCGCGTATTGCGTGAAGTAAAATGAAAAAAAATTAAGATAACAGCGATTTTTTAGGCATAAAAGGGCACATCCATGCTTCGCTCCTTTGGAGCTACGCAGGACAAGAATGGGAAAAAATGACAAAAAAAGTGCAACAAATCACGATAAAACTTCACTTAGTTATAGCTGCATATAGTGTCAGTATTCCATAATATAAGGATGAAATGGAGTTTTTAAGCAAGCCCAGCGTGGTATTTGGGAGAATTTCGATACCTCTGCGGGGCGGGTTTTAGGGAATTTTTTTTTGATTTTTGTCGCTTTTCTGGTATGCTTGTAATTATATTAGAGAAGTTGAGAACCCTTTATTTTAAGGAGGGCAAAAAAATGAGGACGCACATCGTATTCTTAAGTCTCGCGGCGGTATGTCTAACATTGAATCCCCCTGCTTTGGCCACAGATCGGCTGGTGCCGGGCCAGTATCCGACTATCCAGGCGGCAATAGATGATTGTAACAACGGCGACACTGTGATAGTGGCAGAAGGCACGTACACGGGCACAGGCAACAGGGATATAGACTTCAAGGGTAAGGCTATTACCGTCCGAAGCATTGATCCGGAAGATCCATGTGTGGTAGCGGCGACAGTAATTGATTGTCAAGGAAGCAGTGGTGATTACCACCGGGGATTTCACTTCCACAACGGTGAGACATATTCTTCGGTAATGGCAGGACTTAAGATAATTAATGGTTATGAGTATATAGGTGGTGGTATACTCTGTTCAGGCAGCAGCCCTACCATCGCCCACTGTGTGATCACTGGTAATTCAACTTGGGGGAAGGGCGGCGGTGGTATTATTAGTATGGGTGTTGAGTCTAATCCTAAGATAAGCTACTGTGCTATCATGGGGAATTCGTCCAACAGCTACGGTGGTGGGATGCGTTCTGAAGAAGGTAGCAATCCAACGATAAGTAACTGTACGATTACGGGCAACAAGATCAAAAGGGGCGATAGAGGAGGAGGTGGTCTCTTTTTTAATAGTTCCAGACCAATAATCAGAAATTGTACTGTAAGTGCGAATCGTGGAGGCAATCGGGGAGGGGGAATGTACTGCTATATGGGCGTGAATGCAACAATTATAAATTCCATCTTTTGGGACAACGAGGCGACGGGAGGAGCCGAGTTTTACCTCTACCATGATAATGAATTATCGGTTAGTTATTGTGATATCGAGGGCGGCTGGGAAGGCGAGCGTAATATCGATGCCGATCCTTGCTTCGTCGCACCCGGGCACTGGGATGCGAATGGATTGTGGATTCAGGGCAATTACCATTTGTCGTTCGTGTCACCTTGTATCAACGCCGGCGACCCAATCCATAGCCCTGCTCCCGGTGAAACTGATATAGATGGAGACCCACGCGTAATCAACAATCGTATTGATATGGGAGTTGACGAATTCAATGGCGAGGGTCCGGTCATCGAGGTTTGGCCTCTTGAGTTTGAATTTTTTGCAATTGAGGAAGGAACCAATCCGGAATCGCGGATTTTGTCAATTCGCAATAATGGATTAGATACGTTAAATTGGGAGATTATAGAAAATTGCAGCTGGTTAGAGGCGATTCCGGATAGAGGCAGTTCGATGGGTGAGGTCATTGACGTCAGAATAAGCGTAGATAATTCGGATTTGAAGGCGGATTTCTACAATTGCGTTTTGACCGTTTCGGGTGTGGATATTCTCGGGATCAAGCCCACTATATCGGTAAATTTTTGGATTAGTGAAAAGGTCGTATATGTCCCGAAACAATATCCCACTATTCAGCAAGCTATAGACGAAGTGGCGGAAGGGGTTGTTGTTATCGTTGAGCCAGGCACGTATACGGGTGCGGGCAATAAGAATTTAGACTTTGGCGGCAAGGCGATTACGGTTCGAAGTATCGATCCGGAGGATCCGAACGTGGTCACAGCGACGGTAATTGACTGTGAGAACAGCGGGCGGGGATTTTACTTCCACAGGGGCGAAGAGGCAAATTCTGTTCTCACCGGCCTTACGATACAAAGGGGTAGGGTTACTGGTCGGCCTGCTAAAGGAGGAGCGATTTACTGCAGTGATGCATCACCGACCATTAAGAACTGTGTTATTACGAGTAACTCAGCCCTTGGTTACCAATATGGGGATCCCCACGGAGGTAGCGCTCACGGCGGTGGTGTATATTGTGTGTCAAACAGTAATCCATTGATCATCGATTGCACAATCAGTAACAACCATGCAAGAGGTGGAGATGGTGCCGATGCTTATTGCTCTCCTCATGACGTGCAAGTTGCTGGAAGGGGAGGAAGCGCCTATGGCGGTGGAATATATTGTGACTCAACAAGCAATCCCGTAATTCAAGGATGCAGCGTCATTAATAATCGCGCTTCAGGTGGAACCGGTGGTGATGATGATCTTTGTGGTATAGGCGAAGGGAACGGTGGATGGGCCTGTGGGGGTGGTGTATACTGCGGTTCAGCGTCGACTGTTATTAACAACTGCAGCATAGTCAGCAATACAGCCATAGGGGGCGATGGCGGTCAAGGAGGTCCTAGTGACGCGGGAGGTGGTATTGGCCTGGGTGGAGGATTATACGGGGAACTTGAAGTAAGCAACTGTACGATCAGAGTTAACGAAGCGCTAAAGGGCAGTGGTTTCGGTGTGGACCCAATGCTTGTGTTTTCCGGAGGTGATGGAATATGCTGTACCGGCAGCTCATCTATCCATAACTGCTTAATAGTAAATAACAACATGCCTGAATTAGGGGGCGGTTTCATCAATATAAGGGGCAGTGCCATCTATATCAGAAGTGGTGGGTCGTGCCAAATTAGTAATTGCACAGTGTTGGAAAACACTTCAGATGACCTCGAAACAAGCGCAATTCAGGGTAATGCGGAAATCACAAACAGCATTATCTGGGGCCACGGTGGGCGTGATGTAGGCGGCTGTTCAGTAACATATAGCTGCACCGAGCAGAATGTATCCGGGACGGGGAACATTCAAGATAATCCTCGTTTTGTGACCGGTCCTGAAGGATATTATTATTTGAGCCAGACAGCCGCGGGACAGGCGGTTGACAGCCCGTGTGTGGATGCGGGGAGCGATTTGGCTGTCAATCTGGGGATGGATATATTTACAACACGAACAGATGAATTAAAGGATACGAGTATAGCAGACATGGGTTTTCACTACTCTGTCAGTCCAGTTTCGCCGGACATCGATGGAGACGGGGACGTCGACTTTTTTGATTATGCGTGGTTTGCTACGGTATGGCCCTACAGCACATCACATCAGATTCCCAGGGGCAGTGTCGTGGTTGACGGCGACCTTGGCGACTGGCCGGAAGATGTGGAGTGGAGAAGGCTTGATAAAGTCTATTGGGGCAATCCCAATGACGTCAGCAAGGCGAGATTTGCGCTGCAGTGGGACGGTGTAACAGATAAGGTCTATGCGGCAGTTGTTGTAAACGATACCGACCATGTTTTTACAGATGAGTATGTTAGCTGGGATGCGAGCGACCGTATCGAGGTATACAGCCAGGGCGACGCGGAAGGCGGGACGGGCTGGTACGGGATTTATGATGCAGCACAGCAATATTACGTGGCCCCCGATACAATCGGCGGGAGCTGGGCTACGTGGGCCTTAGGTGGAACGCCGGGGACAGATGTCGGGCTTGAATACGCCGTTAATGTAAACGGGGCGCAGATAATATACGAGGTCGGTGTCCGACAATTTGATAATTACGGGGGCCTTAGCGGCGGAGAAACTGTGTTGACGGACCTTTACGCCGGTCATGTTGTGGACTTTGACGTAGTAGCATGTACTCGCTGGGACACTGTCAATTTCGGGATGCTTTCAGAAAATCTTATGACGGGCAAGCACAAGGATGCAGGCAAATTCGCCAAGTACCTTCTGGTTGATGAGATTTTTTCGGTTGATCTGGATGGAAACGGTGTGGTCAACTATGCCGACCTTGAAATCTTATTTGAGAACTGGCCGGGTTGTCATGTGACAAAGGCAACAATTCCAATGCCAACCAATAATGCCATAGATGTGGATCCAGGTGTGATGCTTAGCTGGTGGCCGGGAGAGGGAGTATTATGGCATGATGTTTACCTTGGCACTGATGCCGATGCGGTAGCCAATGCAGGTCAATTGTCGCCGGAGTTTATGGGCACAGTCTCAGAGGCACACTTCGACCCCTGCGGCCTAGATTTGGGAATAACCTACTATTGGCGGATTGATGAAGTTGGATCGGCATGCATGGTACAAGGTGATGTCTGGAGATTTAAGACATATGAACCTTTTCGTGATTTAAATTTAGCAGGTCAGTGGAAATTCGATGAGGGTACAGGCTCCATAGCACACGATTCGGTCGGTGACAATGATGGGACCATCTATGGTGCCACCTGGACGTCCGGCAAATTTAACGGGGCCCTTAGCTTCGATGGTTCTGGTGACTATGTAGATTGCGGGAACGATGCAAGTTTGGATCCGGGCTCCGGTCCGTTCGCTGTTTCTGTGTGGATTAAAACAAACGTGACAAATGCCCACGACATCATGATAGTTGGCAACTCTTGTGGAGGATGTGGTGGTGACTTGCGATCTGTCTGGATTAGTACTGATGGAAATCATCATGTTTATGTTATGATAATAAACGAAATCGGGATTAATTCAGCAGGAGTTTTTGGAACAACAAACATTGAAGATGGGAAGTGGCATTATATTGTCACGGTCCGAGATGATAATATTCTGTATCTTTATGTTGATGGTGTATGTGAAGGAACACCGGCAGATGCCGCCAGCGTAGGAGATGTTGTTGGTCCCGCACCCTGGACAATTGGTGCTCTAAAATTCCCTGATTCACCCACGGTAGGCTTTTTCAATGGCCTAATCGACGAAGTCGCAATCTACAAGTGAGCTTGACCTGTTAAGGAAACAGGGTGGCTTTATGAGAACGTGCTTACGGATTGGCCGTAGTTTTGGAATCCACTCTGAGGTCTTCGGATTAAACCCCACCAAGCATTAAGCGCACAAGCCACAAGTATCCAAGAGCCGGGCCATATACATATTGATACCGGACTTTATCCGCTCGATACGCCAAACAGATATGAAACCAGCGGGAGATAGCGATTATTTCGGCACGAGCAGTAAAGTCATTCGTCTTCCGGCCATTCTGGCCGGGCGTTCGATTTTGGCCACATCCTCGAGCAATTCGGTAATATTTTCGTATATCCCGTAACCCTGCTCGCGGTGCAGCATCTGCCGTCCGCGGAAGAACATTGTGAACTGTACCTTGTGGCCTTTCTCGATAAATTCACGGGCGTGATTGATTTTGATATCGAGGTCGTGTTTTTCAGTTTCCGGCCTGAGACGGATTTCCTTGAGGGTCGTAGTATGATGCTGGTGTTTTTTATGGGCGTCGCGGATTCTGCGTTTCTGCTGGTACTGCCATTTGCCGTAATCCATTATCCTGCAAACGGGCGGGGCGCTGTTGGGTGCCACTTCCACAAGGTCCAGGCCGACTTCGCGTGCCCTACTCAGAGCTTCGTTTCTGGATACGACTCCTACCTGATTATTTTCTTCGTCGATTAGCCGAACGGTCTCGGCTTTTATACCCCCATTAACCTTTAATCCTCTTTTACTGATTGTATACCACCTTACCTTTCTTCAAAAATCGTATTTCGTGTTTCAATTAGTAACTCATAGTCTATCCCTTATGAATCACAGCGTTAAATCAGTTTTTTTATCGGCAATTTTTCGTTTTGCCATTTCTAAAAACTCGCCAATCTCGATTGTTTTAGTCTTTTTATTGGCCCGAATTCTCACATTGACGGTATTGGACTGAGCCTCTTTAGGCCCAACTATCAGCATGCAGGGGAGCTTTTCGCCGTGTGCTTTGGCAATTTTAGCATTTACTTTTTCGTCTGTTAAATCACAACTGCAGCGAAATCCTGCATCTTTAAGCTTCTGAAACACGACCTCGGCATAATCATTGGTTTTTTCACTTATCGTCAGAACTCTAACCTGCTCCGGCGCCAGCCACAGAGGCAAGCTGCCGGCATAGTGCTCTATAAGGATGCCGATAAAACGCTCGAAAGAACCGAGGACCGCCCTGTGAATCATAACGGGCGGCTTTTCGGTGTTATCCCTGTCGGTATAGACCATTCCGAAACGCTGCGGCATGGAAAAATCCAGTTGAATCGTACCCAACTGCCATGACCTTTTCAGGCAATCTTTGATATGGAAATCTATCTTCGGCCCGTAAAACGCGCCATCACCTTCGTTGATTTTATAATCTATTTCCTTGTGTTTGAGGGCGTTTTTGAGGGCGTTCGTGGCAATCTCCCAAATTTCGTCCGAGCCGATATGCTTTTCGGGTTTGGTGGAAAGCTCAATGTGAAAGTCTTCAAAGCCAAAGGCCCTGTATATCTCGAAAGTAAGGTCAATAACACCTATTATTTCGGCCTCAATCTGTTCGGGTGTACAAAAGATATGTGCATCGTCCTGGGTAAACTGCCTTACCCTGAAAAGGCCGTGCATAACACCACTGGCCTCGTGTCGATGGACCAAACCCAACTCTGCCACGCGCAATGGAAACTCACGGTATGAATGCTGCCTTGTTTTATAAATCAAGCATCCGCCGGGACAGTTCATCGGCTTAATTGCATAGCTGGTATCATCGAAAGTGGTAAAGTACATATTCTCTTTGTAATTGTCCCAGTGGCCGCTCTTGTGCCAAAGCTCTTCATTAAGAATGATGGGTGTTCGGATTTCCTGATAATTATATTTGTCGTGAACGCCCCGCCAGAAGTCCACTATGGCGTTCCAGATAATCATTCCTTTTGCGTGGACAAAAGCAAAGCCGGGCCCGGCCTCGTTGAAACTAAATAAATCCAACTGCCTGCCCAATACACGGTGGTCGCGTTTCTTTGCCTCCTCTAATCTTGTCAGGTAATCGTCCAGCTCTTTTTTTGAAGGCCATGCGGTTCCGTAAACCCGCTGGAGCATTTTTTGCGTAGGGTCACCGTGCCAATAGGCACCGGCTACGGACATAACCTTAAAGCTGCCGGCCCTGCCGGTGCTTGGCACATGGGGGCCCCGGCACAAATCCTCGAAGCCGTCTCCATGGGAGTAGAAACTAATGGCGTCACTATCTGCGCGATTTATATTATCGATTTTATATTTATCACCGGCCAGCTTGTCCAGTGCTTCGGATTTGCTCATTTCCCTGCGGACAATCGGCTTGTCCGCTTTTACGATTTCGAGCATTTTTTCTTCTATTCGCTGGAAATCATCCGGTCGAATCGGTTCATCGAGGTCAATGTCATAGTAAAAGCCATCCTCAATGGTGGGGCCATAAACCAACTTTGTATCCGGCCAAATGGTGCATATCGCATCAGCCATTATGTGCGCGCAGCTATGGCGTAAAATATCAAGACCTTCGTCGTCTTTGGGTGTGATGATTTTTACAGAAGCGTCGTCAGTAACAGTGGAGGATAAATCTACTAATTGCCCGTTCAATTCCGCTGCAACGGCTGCTTTTGCAAGTTTTGTTCCAATCTGCTCAGCCAATTCTTTTAGAGTCGCGCCGTCCTTAACCTCTAATGTGCTGCCGTCGGGCAGTGTTACTTTCGCCATAAATCTATCCGCTACTACCTATCCTTTCTCTGTGCGTATTAAGAAAGCTTTTTCACGCACAATTGCCATCCCGATCATTATCGGAACGCGGCCTAATTTTTAATATTTTAACCGGAAGAATCAGTTTCGTCAATATAATTTATCGCTGATTTAGCTGTTGCTGTATACTTTTTTGCGAATATAATAGAGCAGTTTCCAATATTTTTCATTGCGAGTGAGTATATGGAAACATTGGTTTATATAAAATGTGTTCCGGCGATTTTGGGCCGGTTGTTTCCGGCAGCGGCAGGCACCGGCTCCCCTATCGAATCCTTGTCTTTCAATCCGATTAAGCTTTTCGCGCTCTGCGGGTGGGCTTATCTGTGTTTTTACTTTGTTCAGCAGGTACAATACAGCCTGTTAGTTCCGCCCAAATATAAAACAATAGCCAAATTATCCGCCCTTTTTGTGGGGCCGATTCTCTTTTTTGTACTGTTGTTAGTGGATATACAACGCCAAATATCCTCCGGGGAGCATAAAAACATCTCGAAAGTAATAAAACAGCAGTTTCGAAATGCCTTTGCAAGCAGAAGCCCTTTAGGTTTTGCCAGGGCCAGGGAGGAACCGGCAATCAAACTTCTCGACTCATCCGGTACCGAGCTTAAACAGATATACGGCCACGGTAAAAGCAAGCGTGAGGACCGTCATATTCTCGACTTCACCGAGCATATTATCTTCGACGCCCTCCAGGAGCAGGCCAGCGATATTTTAATCGACCCGAAAGACGATTCGACCTATACAATCAGGTTCCGGGTGGATGGTGTACTTAGAGTTGTCGAGCAGCTCGAAGCCGGCAAATGTCAGGCGGTAATCAACAGCATCAAGGCCGTCTCGAATATGGACATTTCGGAAAGACGCAGGCCGCAGGACGGTGCTTTTATAGCACAAACCGCCGAAGGCACGGCTTCCTTTAGGGTTGCTAGCGCCGGCGTCGTAAGCGGAGAAAAATTGTCTGTAAGAGTCCTGAGCCAGAAGGCCGGCATGTATACACTCGACAATATCGGCTTGTCGGAGAAATACAAGTCAATCATCAAAGAGGAAATTACCAAGCCTTCCGGCATGATACTTATGTGCGGGCCTACCGGCAGCGGCAAGACGACAAGCCTGTATGCGATGCTCAATGAGATTGACCTTTATACACGCAATGTTATTACGGTAGAAGACCCTATCGAATGTGTGCTGCCGAACGCGAGCCAGATAGAGGTGAATCCCAAGGCCGGCATCACCTTTGCAAAATCCCTGCGCAGTATGTTGCGGCAGGACCCGGATGTTATCAGTGTGGGCGAAATACGTGACGAGGAAACCGCCGAGATCGCGCTCCGCGCTTCGCAAACAGGGCATCTTGTCTTTGCAACGATACATAGCTACAGTAATGAGTCAGCAATGGTCCGTCTGCTGGATTTAGGCGTTTCACCGGTGCTGATATCATCAGGCCTGGACCTTGTGATTTCTCAGCGATTGCTTCGACAGCTTTGCGACGAATGCAAGCGACCGGCACAGCTTACTCAAAGCCAAATCAACGACTTCCGCAGGAAAAAGATTGATTACAGGCACCTCTTCCGAGCAGTCGGATGCGAGCAGTGCCATGGGACAGGCTATCGTGGAAGGAGTGCAATTTTCGATATGCTGGTCGTCGATAATAAATTAAAAGCCAGTATCGTCAGCAGCAACGAGTGGATAAATGAATTAAGAGAGGCGGGCGACGAGCAGGGCAAATCGCATTTGCGAAAACAGGGACTGAAAATGGTGCTATCCGGGGCAACAAGCCTCGAAGAGCTCAAAAGGGTTGTAGGTTAGAATCTTATGGTATTCTGGATAGGTATATTATTCGGATTTCTTTTCGTATGGTTAGCCGTCAAAAAGGGTTTCTACGAGACCTGGATTCTGCTGTTCAATATCGTCATGGCGGTCTACTTAGCGATCTTCCTTGGTCCGTTCATTGCAAACATCTTCCCCATCGCGAGCGGATCTGCATATAATAATGCCCTGTGCATGATAATCCCAGCAATAGGGGCGTTTTTGATTCTGTACGGGATATCCTTTACGTTTTTTACGGGGCAGTTCAGTATCCCATTTACAAAAACATTCGATACCTGCGTCGCCGGCTTTTTCGGTTTTCTAACCGGCCTTTTGGTCTGGTTTTTCCTGAGTCTGTTAATCAGTATAACGCCAATTTCTCAAAATACATTCGTCAGTGAGCTTGATTTTGCAGGTGGATTTCAGCAAAGTGGAGCACCATACGTAAGCTGGTGGTGCGACAGGATTCATTCGATAGCAGCGTCCAAGGATAGTGAGATAACCACTGGAGAGGTTATTGAAGCGCTTCTCGAAAACGCCGGGCAAAACACCCGGCCGGAGCCCGAACCGCCTCCCCCACCTCCACCTCCTCCGCCTGATGGTATAAACACTATCACTCCCGAAGATACAACCAGCGGAATCGACAATTCCGGTTCTATGTAAATACCCTCCTACCGCCCCTCTGTAGAATTTTTGGCGGCTTTTTCTATTACTCTGATTTTATCCGTGGCTTCAAATACGGTTCCGTCAGCCAGTTGGCCAGTAATTGTAAGCTCGATATCACCTACGTCAAGGATGGATTGAACGTCTTCGCGGTCGAACTTAGCTATAGCGGTCTGATTGTCTTCAGAGAGCCAAAACCGCTCTGGGTTAATACGGCCCTCAAGGAAAATGCTGCTGGAGTCGATGTCGGCGACATCGTACCCT
>SMTZ1_10004681_pt1 | contig 13742 bp, 9 predicted proteins | sample DeeMarSWOR136_30_FD_25667 | JGI IMG/M metagenome (IMG submission 25667) | reverse complement strand
CATAAATGGTTTTTCAGCACAACCGTGGAACTCTTCTGCTTGGAACAGTAGAGCAAATGTAATGAGTTTTCCAAATGGATATGGGCCTGACAGCGGCGGAGGTTCGCGTACCTATTACAAATATGGCGATATGATTATCGTCTACCTATCAGCAGTCGCACCGGATTACAAACAACCGATCCAGACGATAGGCTGGAGTACGGGTGGGCAGCCTGCTATAGATGTAGGTATACGTTTGAACTCGGCTTATCAGGATGCCCGATACGCGGTGAACAGGGTCACTCAGATGGACGCACCCTGTCGCGTATCACCGCAGTGGGGTGGCAGCTGGGAGCTGTACACTCAGATTGCCGAGTCCTTTCTAAGCAGCTCAGTTGATGGGGAACAATGTTGGCTTGACTTCTACTACGGGACTGGGGGGCTGCAGTACGAGCCCCTCCAGTTCCAGTACTTTGTGGCTGCCTACTTGGGGCTTGATCATGGTCCAGTTCGAAACTGGTATCGAAACTCGCTCACGGGCAACGCCATGAACGACTTCAATAGCGGCGTAGTTGCGGGCGCATACTGGTCCGTTGTCGGACCGGGTAAGAACCTCCAATTAGCCCCACAGACCACGTATTATTTTCGGTGGGACGGCAGCGAGCAGAGTGGTAGCATGAACTTTTTCAACGAGTCCCTATATCCTGGCGAGCTGCCGGAACCGGTAACGCTGGTCGGTCCTCTCGATGTGGGTGATCCTAATGGCGCCGTTTTGACCTGTGAGGAAAGTGAAAATGCTGTCGCCTACCAGCTTTTGTTTGGGTCTGATCCATACCGTGTCATGGATTACCAGGTCGTTTCGGACACTCCAGAGCCGCCCAGCGCAGTCATAACAACGCTGCCGTTCGAGGATACTTGGTGGACGGTTAGAGCCCGCGACCAACATGGCTCCACCATCTACTCCGACCCAATGTACATCGATGCGTTCACTCTATCCTTGCCAGTTGAGAATCTAAGCACAGGCAAAAGATATGGCTATATTCAAGATGCGATCAATGACGCAAACCCAGGCGATGAGATTGTAGCCAGTCCGGGAATTTATCACCAAGATGTCGATTTCCAAGGCAAGAACTTCACGCTCAGGTCAACAAATCCCAATCACCCGGCTGTAGTAGCAGCTACTGTCATCAGCGGCGGCGGTCAGGGACCGGCGGTGCCTTTCGCGGGAGGCGAAGATGCGGGCTGTGTGCTCAGCGGTTTCACGATTACCGGCGTGGGCGCAGGCATATATTGCTCAGGCTCATCACCTACGGTCACCAATTGTGTTATCACGCGCAATCAAGCCGCAGGGATTGAGATGTATGAGGGCAGCAACCCGACAATTACAAACTGCAAAATCACCCTCAATGCAGGTCCCGGCATGAAGATGTGGCCAAAGGAGAGCGGGCGGACCACCATTTACAATCGTCCCACAATCACCAACTGCGTCATTGCGGCGAACAAAGGGCCCGGTATTTCCGGCGGCGTACCTGCGATCGCCAGCTGCACCATTGTCGCAAACCTCCTGCACGGCATTTCCAGTCTCAGTCTGACGGTCAACAACTCGCTGATATATTACAACAGCAACGGCTCCGATACGGCTCAGATAGAAAGTAGTTCTCCCACGGTGACCTACAGCGGCGTCCAGGGCGGCTTTCCAGGCGAAGGCAACATCGATGTGGATCCCTTGTTCGCCGATCGCGCCTATTGGGATCCCAACGGCACGCCGGATGATTCCCACGATGACTTCTGGGTAGATGGCGATTATCGTCTGAAATCCCAAGCGGGTCGATGGGACTCAAACAGCGGTACCTGGGTTCAGGATGATGTAACAAGTCTATGTATCGATGCAGGCGATCCGAACTCGGATTGGCCGGCGGAACTGTGGCCGCACGGGGGCAGGATAAATATGGGCGCTTACGGCGGCACGCCGCAGGCGAGCATGTCACTATCTAATGACGGCGACCCGGCCGACTGCGACAACGATTATTGCGTCGATGCAAGGGACTTGCTGATGCTCTGTGAGAACTGGCTGAGCAAGGAGCTTCCCACCGCCGCCGACATCAACCGCGATGGCGCCGTGGACTTTTGCGACTACAGCCTGCTGACCACCAAGTGGCTACAGGATATTCCAAAGCTGGGCCTGGTGGCGCACTGGAAGCTCGACGAGACCGATGGCCAGGTCGCTTATGATTCGGCCGGCACGAACGACGCGACAGTACATAACGGAACCTGGACCGAGGGTAAAGTCGACGGGGCCCTGCAGTTGAACGGATTCAACACCTACGTCGATTGTGGCCAGAGCCAGACGCTCGGCCCCAAGCAAATGACTCTGGCTATGTGGCTTCGGCCCGAGCACATGGGCGGTATGCGCTATATCCTCTCGCGCGCGAACAAGAGCGCCGATGTTATGGACTACATCTTGAGCCGACAACTGACCGGGGAGCTGGAGTTTGCAGTCGGGCAGCTCGGCTCTGACCCGGCCACCATTATTACAACCGCCCAGACGCCGCTGGGCGAATGGTCCCACGTGGTCGTATGTCTAAACGGCTCGGCCGCAACGGTCTATGTCAACGGTCAGCCGGACGGTTCAGCCGACTACGGCCCAAGAGTCGCCCGTGAAGGCCACCGGCTGGTGATCAGCTCCTATCAGGCCAATACACGGTTCTATAACGGCAAGATCGACGATGTTCGTATCTGCAACGTTGCTCTGTCCGCGCAAGAAGTGGGAGCGCTTTACGAGGAGGGAGCCGAGTGACATGGCCTGTTTCGCAAAAGCAAGTCAAGGAATAATCCTTGACAACAACACAAGAAAGGCTACGATATGTACGGAAATGCGACAATAAAAAAGGGGTAGTATGATGGCAAAGGAAAAGAAGCTTATCAAGGGCCCATGGTCATGGAAGAAGGAGGATATCAGGCTGCTTAAGAAACTTTACCCGCACGGAAATACCAGGCAGATAGCCGAGCGACTCGGTCGGCCATTGACGGCGGTCAGACAGAAGGCCTACGACATCGGGATGAAAACGGATGTGTACCAGTATTGGACCGAGGAGGATTTGAAGCTGCTTGCGGAACTCTACGCGGATACGGAAACCGATAAGCTGGCCGAGCGATTCGGCCGATCCGAAGGGTCAGTAAAGACCAAAGCACGCCAGTTGGGACTGAGAAAAAGCCAGAGCTATCTCAAACGCATCAAATCCCGTCCCCGAAAGCCATACAAGAAATAAAACGCACGAGTAAGAACAGCAAATCAGAATTGCGGAATTGCCGCGAGCCGGCAATGAGATCTATCATTTTGCATTTTCATATTTGAGGTTTCGTATTTTAAATGCCCGAAACAAGACAATTGAGCCAAAGACAGCTTGCCGTGATCGATGATTTGTTTGACGGCAAGCTCCAAGAGCAGGCGATTCTGAAAAGACACAAGCTCAGCAGAAGACTCTACAACAGGTGGCTGGCCGATGGGGGCTTCAACGACCATTGCGATCGGCGCATGGCCTGGGAACACCGCAGGTGCGAGTTTGTGCTCGCCCGCTACGCCCAGGCGGCTGCATCCAATCTCGTGCGGCTAACAGAGTGCGAAAAGGAAGAAGCCGCCCGCAAGGCTTGCATGGACATTATCTCGATGCAGCCGGCCGGCCGCCCATCGGCCATCGCCGCGCCAGGCGATGGTGCCGAATCGCCTCCGGAGCTTTCACCCGAAACCGCCGGCAGACTCCTGGCCGCCCTGGCAGAGGAGAAAAATGGACCATAGGTTGAAATAGTCTTGGATTGCTTCGGCTGTTGACAAAGCTATCTGGCGATAGTAAAGTGCTCTACAAAAGAGAAATACGAGAAGTCATAACTGATGACCAGAAACTTAACGGAAGCAGAATACTCTCGACTGGTTGATCGCTACAAAGATTTTCGGAAGATCTCACTCGAACTACAGAACTATGTCCTGCCAAAATACTTATCAAAAAGGGCTTTCGACGTATGTGGCAAAAAGCTCGGCGTCTTGCGGAATAACACACTTGTTCTTGACAACATTGATCAGGGCGCAGTCCTAATGGATTACTGCATCTATGACTATAAGGAAGAGGGGAGCAACGCAGTCTCGCGCTACATGGCTGACTCTCAACTGGATGCGGATTCGGACGAATATGCCGTGGTCAAAGCAATGTCGGAATCCTTCCACACACTTGTACAGGTCGCGGATGTCCTGCCGGGGGTGGGGGTGCGAGCTAACGACCTGATGGGAGACACACAGTTTCTTCTCATCGATATCGGCTTCAGCAAAACGGCGACAAAAGGCATTGTGCTTGCCACAAGGATTCTGCCGTTTGAAGACTTTGTAATGAGTTCCGGAGCGGCTCTTCCTGTGGACGAGGAGGCGCTTTTGGAAATTTTTGATGTCGCACTTCAGCAGTATGGCAGTGAGAATGGCGAGTACATAGAGGTTGATATGGAGCAGAAGGCGGACTTGACTGCCGCCATTATTCGCATATGCCTGGAGAGCGATTCCTCTGATCGCATTGAATATCAAGACATAGAAGGTGAGTCGATCACCTCACCTATGCGCAGGGAGACCCGCACCGGCAGAAATGAGCCATGCCCCTGCGGCAGCGGGAAAAAATACAAGCGATGCTGCGGCCGCTCCGGCGGATAATTACTCCCGGCGAACCTTACGTTCGTGAGGGACCTTCAATAATGGCTGAAGCGAACAAAAACACAAGCGGTGCCCTGAAGTTTGGGCAGTTCGTCCAAAGACCGCCCAAGCTCACGCCCGAAACCTTGCTCAAACTGTGGGCCGCTTGGGCAGAAGAAACGCAGCAAGAATCCTGAGAAAAACGGGGAAATTGCTTGCATTTGAACCAATTCTTTCTATTTTCGTATAGAATTACGCCAAATTTCCCGATATTTGACGGTATATTGTAACAATTATGCCTATTTGGGGACATAATTATGAAACTAAAACAAATAAGAGTTGATGGCTACAAGAACCTGATAAACTGTGTGGTTAACCTCGGTGATTTCAACGTTCTGGTGGGTCCGAACAATAGTGGAAAATCAAACCTCCTCGAAGCACTTCACGTTCTTGGGTTGATAGCTTTTGGCAGCCCAGAGGACAGGAAGTCGATCTTGCGGGGCCACACGCCTCTCCGAAGGATTGGTTTCTCCATCTCTCACTTAGTGGAACACAAGGACAAACCAATTACGGTCGGCATAACTTTTGAGAAGGTAGTGGATGATATACTCTGGGTAGGAGACTATGCGGTCACAATCAGGTGTGCTCCTTCTGAGGACGCAAAGGGGACAATTGTCTCAGAAACTCTCAAAGGCAAGCCGTACGGGCGCAAGGGGCCTGCGACCAAGCACATCTCGCGTAAGAAGGAGCAGTTTAGTATTCTGACGAGAAGCGGCGGAAAGAGGCAGCATCGCATAACTCAAGATAACTCTTCTTTGTCGGCTCTTCCTTCTTTGTACGCTGACCCCCAGGAGTTGCCGCCGGAATTGGTCGAATTTTACTATGCAGTGCGTTGGCTCGCGAGAACGCCAATCTTTGCGCTATCACCCTCGGAATTACGTCGAGAGATAGACAAGGACACGCCTATTGGAGATTTCTGGGTATCGGGATTTGACCTTGGATTAGTCTTGGACAACATCAAGGAGGAGGGCACGTATTACGAGCTTTTCACGGAAAGCATGTGCGACATGGTAGCTATTGAAAACATACATCTTCACGTAGAGGTGAAGAAAGCGCCGTCCAAGAAAGCAGAGAGCAATGGAACAGAGAAGCGCATTAGATGTATCATTGTCGAGCGTCGCGGAGACAGTCCATCACTCATCGAGGAATACTCCGATGGGACGCTTGTTATTGCGGCGATATTGGCCGCGTTGTGCTTCAAAAAGCGACGTGGACCAATTCTCTGTTTGGAGGAACTCGAGACCTGTCTTCACCCCGCTGCCCTTGAGAAACTCCTTCGCTTCTTGCGGGGTCACTCTGATAAGTGGCCAGTTCTCATAACAACACATTCGCCATATCTTCTGAATTGTGTAAATCCGGAGGATGTCAATGTTGCTGTTGTTGACGAAACAGGAGCGGTGACTTTTAAGAAGGTACGTAATACCAAACAGTTGCGGGATTATCTCAAGAGCGGATTCATGAGCTTTGGCGATATGCTCGCTTCGAACTTCGAAGATGTTCTTGGGAAATAGGACAGTGCCCAAGCCGCCGGACAATAGATGTTGTGATAGACCCGTGTCTCTTCTGGTTCTCGAAGGTGACACGGAGGGGGTTTTCTACCCGATAGTTCGAGACAAGTATCTTCGCGGAGTCAGAGCCGAGTTGCGGAACCTAAAAGGTCGAGGTAACGTAAATAAGGATGTGCTTAGCGAGATATACAAATACACATATAATAACCGTAGCGACCTTGTACGCGCATATTGTTGTGTAGATACTGAAAGGCAAAAACAATCGGCGACCCCATTTGACTTGGATTTCGTTCGCGAGCAAGTTCGGATCAGGCAGATGGCGAGAGTTCTGAGTTTAGATGCCATATTAGGCGATCCTGACATAGAATCGTGGTTCTTCTATGACATTGACGGAATATACAAGTCCCTTTGTGCAAAGAAGTCGCAGCGGAGTACAAAGAAATATCGCAATCCACAGAATTTCAGCAAGAAAGACCTGCAACAGTTATTCAGGAGATTTGACAAAGTATACTTACCTGGTGGCAGGGCCGCACACTTCATAAATAGGCTCGACATCGAGAGAATTGTTTGTAACTGCAAAGAGCTTCAGGAGGGAATACAACTTATACAATCTCAAGCGGAAGATTTGACAAATCATCTTTTTCCTGAAAAGAAGTCCAGGAAACGGTAGAGCTGCTAAGGTTCTTATTATACTTTTCGGGCCTAAAATATAATAAGAATTCGCTTATTAAACGAAAGTATAATAAGATATCGCAAAAAGTTGTAACATGCTCTAACTACAAATCATAGGAGATGATCATGCAAAGGAGAGAATTCATCGGTTGTGCGGCGGTGAGTTCGGTCTGTGCGCTGGCTCCGGCCGCGGTTGCTCAGACCTCAGCCGAAAAGAAGCGTAAGCCCAAGAACAGTTGTAAGATCACCGTGCTCAAGAAAACCGTCCACAACGATCTGTACCAGAAGTACAGAGGCAGGCAGGGCCGAGTTTGTACGGCCCTCGAGGAAGGCCAGGAGTTCATCGTTACCTCACCCTACAAGCCGCCCGAAGGCTTCTGCGAATGGGCCTGGGCGGATATACGTGCCGCCATTCAGGGGGTATGGTCCGGAGGCAACGGCGCGGTCGTGGTATGCTGTACGGATGGCTTTAGGCCCGTAATCTTCAAACTCGAACAAGAAGCCTAAGGGCGAGCCCGCATACTTCAACGGGCGCCGAAGGAGAATGGCCATGAGTGAACTTTGTGGCACAAGGCGTGGTTTTTTAAAGGCGGCGGGGGCGGGTGCCGTGCTGGCAACGACCGGCGGGCCCTTCGCCAGAGAGCTATCATCATCGCACAAGCCTAACATCTTGATGATTCTGGTCGACGACCTCGGCTATGGTGATCTGTCGAGCTACGGGGCGAAGGATTTGAAGACGCCGCACATCGACAGACTCATGGCCGGCGGGATGCGGTTCGACAGTTTTTACGCCAATTGCCCCGTCTGTTCGCCGACGCGGGCTTCGCTTTTGACGGGGCGATACCCCGACATGGTCGGCGTGCCGGGAGTTATCCGAACGCATCTTGCCAATAGCTGGGGCTACCTGGCTCCGCATGCCGTGCTGCTGCCGAAGCTGCTCAAGCCGGCCAGCTACCACACCGCTATCGCCGGCAAATGGCACTTGGGCCTGGAATCACCGAACACGCCGAACGAGCGAGGCTTCGACCACTTCCACGGCTTTCTCGGCGACATGATGGACGACTACTACAACCATCGGCGTCACGGCAACAATTACATGCGGCTGAACGATAGAGAAATCGACCCGAAAGGCCACGCCACAGACCTGTTCACGCAGTGGGCGATCAATTACATCGACGAGCGGGCGAAGGCGGGCCAGCCGTTTTTCTTGTACCTGGCTTACAACGCTCCGCACACGCCGATCCAGCCGCCGGTCGACTGGCTCGAACGCGTCAAGAAACGCGAGAAAGGCATCGACGACAAACGCGCCAGGCTCGTCGCCCTCATCGAGCACCTCGACGACGGTATCGGCAAAGTTCTGGCAGCACTGAAAGTCGCCGGCGTAAGTGACAACACGCTGGTGATATTCACATCCGACAACGGAGGCCAAATCGGCGTCGGCGCCAGCAACGGCCCGCTGCGAGCGGGAAAACAGGATATGTACGAGGGCGGTATCCGCGTGCCGATGTGCGCCGTCTGGCCGGGCAAAATCAAGCCCGACTCCCGCAGCGAGCGAGTCGCACTGACGATGGACGTGTACCCAACCATATGCGACGCGGCCGGAGCACAAATCGCCCATACCATCGATGGGCGAAGTATCCTGCCGACGCTGCTTGGCAAACCCCAGCCGGCGGAGGATCGCTTCTTGTTCTGGGTTCGCAGGGAGGGCAGCGGATACGGCGGACGAGCTTACTACGCCGCACGCTACGGCGATTGGAAACTCGTGCAGAACAACCCCTTCAAGCCGATGGAGCTTTACAATCTCAAGGACGACCCACAGGAGCAAAAGCCTCTCGGCAAGAAGAACAAAATGTACCAGAAGCTCTTTACTGCTCTCCGCAACCACATCATCGAAGCCGGAGCCGTACCCTGGCAGAAATACCCCGTTGAATGGACGAGAGACGAGAGATGATGGACGCAGGACGAAATTCGGGCAAGGGAAAGAGAAATGTGTATCTTTCGCACGGCAGTCTTATCAATCGTTTTGCTGTCGGGGTTTTGCGCAGCTTGCGATGGAAACGACAAATCTGATTCGCGCGATCGCCGGGCTGCTGTTCTTGCCAATGGAAATACAAAGACACAGGTGATCGACTTCGTTGACCCGACATACAGGGGACGAATCCGCCAGGTCTACAATCCCAACGGCGACGAGCACAATCTATATCACTACCGCACACCGTTCAACAGCGACAATTCTTCATTGCTTGGCATCGAAACTCCTCACGGCACCAAGCAATATCAGGTCACGCTGTACGACGGCGACGGCAGATTCCTAAAGAAGCTTTTTACCGTACCGGAATATGACTGGCGAGTCGTCTGGGACCGGAAAGACCCGCACATCTTTTATACGTGGAGAAAAACGGCCCTCTATCGCTACGACGTACAGTGGAACAAGGCCGAGCTGCTTCGGTCGTTTGAGCCGTTGTCGCTCAAACCTGCCGGGCCTTCCTTTAATCAGATTGGTGACCGCATTCTGGTGGTGACGGCGGACAACGTGGTGCATACATTTCGTCTGCCCGATATGGATGACGAGCGCCTCTGCCACATTGACATGCCGGAAGGATACTACGCGGGATGGGACAAGCTGCGGCTCATCGGCTACCGAGACTACTTCGCCGTGACGTTTTTCGAAAGAGGTCCATTTCCGCAGGGCGGCAAACCGAAGCCACCTTTCACGCGGATTTACGACGCCGCAACCGGCAAGGTGTTCCACACCCTCGAGGGCATCAGCATCGGACACGGCGATTTCTCTCCTGACGGAAAACTGGCTTACGTGAAACTTAATCCACGTCAAGGTAGGGCGGGGCGTCGTAGACCCCGTCCGGGCGTGCAGGCCCGAGTCGTTAACATCGATGGCCGCGATGACCACGCGGTTTATGAGCTTTCGGGAGATGCACTTCGCTACGTTCGTAATTACCACATTACCTGGCCCGACAACGTCAACGATTGGTTCGCGATGAGCTTTTTTCCCCAGACCGGACATTTGCCGGCAGAGTACAAACCGCCGCTGGACGAGTTGATGCAAATCCGAACGGATGGTACGGTCAAGATTCTGGGGCGAACGGGAACGACCTGCGCCAAGAACTTCTGGGCCCAGCCGCAACAGTCTCCCAGCGTCGACGGCAGCCGAATCCTGTTCCACACCAATGGAACCTGCCAGGTTGGCAAACTGGGCTATGAAAGTTCCGGCACGATAGACCTATGCATTTTGTATCTCAAATGACACGCAATCCACCCCGTCGCCGTGTCGGGGATGGCAAAACAAAGAAAGGAAAGAGAATGCGAGATTGTGGATATTTTACATTTTTTTTACAACCGGAGACGCCCGGCAACCGTCATAATATATCAGGATAAGGCGATATCTGTGTGCTCCTATCCAAACGAATTCGGATAACGTTCGGTTCGGAAAGGGCCTGGAGATGACAAGGGAAAAGAATATTTCGCTCGGAATTTTGGCGTGCGTCCTGGTGTCTTTGCTTTTGGTGCCTGCGTTCGGGCGTGAGCAGTCGAGCGAGTCCGTGCGCATGACCGAAGGCCGGGTCAGAGAATTAGCACAAGAAATGCTGGCCGGTAAACGCGTACGCGTGCGGGTCTATAACAATTGGCAGGCCGACCCGCGAGCTTATGAAATTGTGAACGTGCCGCTGGACGGCCTTTCGGTCAGATTCGACACCGTCAAACAAGCCTTGCCTGATATCAGCAAATCAGCCGTAATCGTGCTCGCCGCTGAAGACCAAAACGAGCAAGTGCTCGCCTTGGTCGTGGCTGACAGCATCTGCGTCGAACGTTGCAAAGAAAAAGGCAGCTTCTCTATTTGGCCTCGACCGCACGATACAAAGGACCCAAAATGGTGGACCTTCAACGATGCTCTCGGCGTGGGGATCCCGAAGGCCTCGGTAGAGATATTCGTTCGAGGAACTTCAGACAAGGACCCGCGAATCTTCTTGCGCAAGACCGCCACCGATGAACAAGGGCTATTGGAGATGTCCCATCTGTTCGGAGACTTGCGACAATTTTCTTTTGTGTTTTCACACGCCGACTACGGCATCTGTAACATCGACCGTTACCTGCATGACCAGAGTGACCTTGTCGTGCCTTTAGTGCACAAAGCCACCGAGGCCTATCAGCGCTCTATCCGGGGCACGGTCGTGGATTCCAAAGGTAAGCCGGTCGGCGGAGCAATCGTCCGTTGTTACAACGTACGCACACTCGGCGAGGGCCTGATCAACTCCCTTCATGGCTGGGCGTACGAAACTCTTACCGATAAAGAAGGTGCTTTCAGCCTGTACCTGCCGAACGAGAACCGGAAGGATGAAAGAGGGTATTTAATTCCCCCGAAATCAAAATATCACGTGCGGATCGAGGCACCGAACAAGCTTGGCCTTTTGCCGCACGTTGAGCCGATAGAGAACGGCAAAGAAGCATTGATCATTCTGGAGCCGGGCAATAATTTCAGGACTTTTGTATTTGAAGACACCGACGGCCCCATCACAGATCCAAACAAGCTGCGGCAGATTAATCTGACCCTTAACAGACCCGACGGCGGCCGACTGACTTTCGGATACAGCGACTTGAAAGACGGCGGGCTGTTTCCGCCGGGAGAATATCGAGCGACCACGGGCATAGGAACCGAAGGATACAATTTCGAGCCCATGCAAGTTAGCCATGATAGTCCCGAAGAATTGGTGTTCAAGCTGTCCGACAGCATCCTCTATTACGGACAGGTCGTGCACGGCTTAACAGGTGAGTCGATGGCAGGAGCGTTTGTCATTGGGATGAACAGTAAGGCAAGCGGGAATCTTTCGATGATTACCGCCGAGCAGTGGCAGGCCATGCACGCCTTGCCGGCCGATCCCTGCCTGGACGACCCGGCACTTAAGCAGTTGCATAAGATTTACGGCTTCAACAGAATCGTGCGGACGGATGAGCGAGGGTGGTTTGAGATGGGCTTTCGGCCCGGCGGCCAGCTCTACGGATTCGTGGCTTTTGAAGAGAATTATCTCGGCCTGATGCATCGCAAGCACGCCCTGAAGCCCGACGAGAATCGATACGCGAAGGTCCCGACCATGAAGCTGTTTCCCGCAGCAACTGTCTTCGTCGAGCCGCGCGTCGATCAGAAGCGCCTTTCGATATGGCCCCGCTGGGTCATCGACGAAAACGACAATTCCGTCTGGGTGCGTGAATTCCTGGCCACCGACGACCGGAAAGAAAGTCTGTTCACATACGATAGCTGGCTTAAGCCTAACCAAGCGCAGAGTTTTCACATTCCCGCCGGATTGAGCTTGCGCGTCAAACTGGATACTCCCTACGACAGGCAATGGTGCCCCATTGATATTCCGAAGGTTATCAACGTCGCTCAGGGCCAGGTGCTCGATTTGGGGCGCCATGATTTCAAACCCACACTCGAGGTCTCCGTGAAGGTGGTCAATTCACTGGGCCAGACGGTTGAAGGCGTGCCGGTCAGAATGCTGCGCGACGGAAAAATCTGGAGTGTGGCGCACAATGCCGATGAATCCGGCGTATCCCGATTCAATGTCATTCCGGACTCCGAAGGCCAGTTCGGCGTGAGCTACCATGGAGAGGGCGGCGTAAACCTAAGAGAGACAATTTCCTACCGAATAGAAGCCGACACAGAGGCAGGCCGTGAATTTGTGTTGCAGCTTTCAGACCAAATGCTTTATCATCTGTTCAAATAAGACTTACCCGAACAGTTGAATTCGTGAGGTTACACCAAAATGAAAGATAAAGTGACTATCGCCGGCGCGCTGATATTTGCAATCCTGACGTCGGCATTTGTTTCTTATGCCCGAGCGCAGACGGTTCTTATCGAGGCCGAAGGTTTTGAGAACCACGGCGGCTGGGTCGTTGACCAGCAGTTCATGGATCAGATGGGCTCGCCGTTTCTCCTGGCGCACGGTCTGGGTCGGCCGGTCGAGGACGCGGCGACGACGATGACTTTGCCGACCGTGGGAAAGTACCGGGTATGGGTCCGCACGCGCGATTGGGTCGCCCCCTGGAAGGCTCCCGGAGCGCCGGGCAAATTCCAATTGCTCGTCAACGGTGTGCCGCTCGCAACCGTCTTCGGCACCGAGGGGGCGGCGTGGCACTGGCAGGACGGCGGTACAATCCGGGTTGCCGGCAGCCCAATCACGCTGGCGCTGCACGATCTGACCGGCTTTGAGGGCAGATGCGATGCGATTGTTTTTTCCGCGGACGACTTCACTCCACCGAATGACATCGAGCAAATCAAAGCCTTTAGGCGAAAGTTAATCGGCCTGCCGGGCGAGCCTCAAGATGCGGGCAACTTCGAGCTGGTCGTGGTCGGCGGCGGTATGGCCGGCACGTGCACAGCGATCTCGGCGGCCCGTCTCGGACTTCAGGTGGCACTGATACAGAACCGTCCCGTACTCGGCGGCAACAACAGCTCGGAAGTCCGCGTCCACCTGAACGGCCAGATCAATCTTCCGCCATATCCGGCTCTGGGCGACGTCGTCAAGGAGCTCGACACCGGGCTTCGAGGCAACGCCCAGCCTGCCGGCAACTACGACGACCAGAAAAAGCTGCGGGTCGTCAGGGCGGAAAAGAACCTCCGGCTATTCCTGAATATGCATGCGTTCGAGGTTGAAAAGGTCGGCGACCGTATCGGCGCCGTGATCGCCAGGAACATCGAAAACGGCACAGAACTGCGATTCGCCGCACCGTTGTTTGCCGATTGCACCGGCGACGGGAACCTCGGCCATCTGGCCGGGGCGGACTACAGAATGGGACGTGAAGGCAGGGGCCAAACCGGCGAATCGCTGGCGCCGGAAAAATCC
>SMTZ1_10008431_pt1 | contig 13746 bp, 9 predicted proteins | sample DeeMarSWOR136_30_FD_25667 | JGI IMG/M metagenome (IMG submission 25667) | reverse complement strand
CATCAATAGCTGGGAAGCCACTGATCTTGGTATCGGGAAAGTTGAGGGCGCGAAGAAGAGGCTGGCTGGGCTGAGGAGAAAATGATTCCTTCTTTTTCAGAAAAGAAGGAAGAGATTTTCTGATTCAAGACAGGATTTAAATTCGTCCAATATATTAAGTTTCCCTACTCTCATGATAAGATTTGCTAAAATTTCGATATTAATCTCTTTGGGCGTGCCAGATAACTTATCTTAGTTTCAATAGGTTACACTGTTTTGTCCTTTCAATCCCGATGCTGTAATTTCCAGCTGATCAAATATTTTTATGAATTATTTGCTACATGCGATATGGTCTATCTTTAAATAGAGCAACGAAACCCCACTGCTGATGACAATTGGAGATATTTTTTTACATTTTGTTGACAATTTCAGGTTTCAATTTTGTATAATTTATTCATAAGAGAATGGTCTCCGGTTGAGATGAAGTCCTTTCCAGGTGGATATCCCGGCGACGTTCACCATCTTTAAGGGTGATCTCATATGAAAATATTGGCCCAGGGAATATGGGCTCGACGAAAGATTATACTCATCTTCCTTATGGGAATTCTTGTGCCTTCTCTGCTTGTTGGATATTTAGGCTTGAAGGCCTTTTCTAAAAGAAGAGAAGCATTGAGGAAAGTAATCGAGTCCCAGCTCTGGATTTCGGGAGAAACAGCCCTCAAATCCATCGAGAGAGAACTCCAGGAATATGAAGACAGTATTTTAAGCCCTGAAAATCTCACTCCTTTATTTGCTTTCCTCGAGGATGGTCAAGAATTAGAAACGCCTTCTATGTCATCAAGAGAGAAGATCTTCCTGCTCGATGCTGATTTTCGGATTGTGTTTCCTCAAGCCGGCAGTGATGATATCCTTTTTGTCCGCTGGGAACAGACTCTGTTTGATTCTCCTTTCGCTTCTCTTTTTCAACGGGCTGAGTATCTGGAGTTTAACCAGAATAAGTGTGCTCAGGCAGCTGAACTTTATCACCGATGCGCACTCTCCACTCCTGTCAAACAGCTCCAGGCTTTTGCTTTGGAGCGGTATGCACGATGTCTTGCCGCAGTGAAGAGATATGATGAGGCTTCCCGGGTCTACTGGAGGTTATTGGATGAATACAGTCAGTTTAAAAACAGGGTGGGCCATCCTTACAGCGTGATTTCCGTCATCCATTTGAGTTATATTGCTCAGCACAAGCCGCTGGAAAGGAATCTTTTGGCAGCTCTGGTGGATGTCCTTGGCGAGCTAAGAGACGGTGAATGGCAGTTGAACAATTCAGCATATGATTATTTTTCTCAGGAAATTGAAAGAATTCTGAAAAGTAAATTATCTGCAGAAAAGTATCCTGAATTGCATAAATCTTACAGAACAGTCCTGGAAAAGCCGTCCCCGTATCTTGAAGAAATGGAATTTAGAAAATTATTAGAAGAAAACGTGATTCCTAAACTCAAAGATAGAATCACGTTCTCACAGCATTCAAGCCAACCTCAAAGAGGACGCTTCCCAGTGACTGGTGAGGATTCAAACTTTCTTATATCTTATTCTCACCTTGGTGATACCTCCTCTGATCAATTTTTTTATGCCGGTTTTTGCTGGGATCTTAATTTTATAAAGAGTCAAAAGCTTCCAGAGATTGTGAACATGCTTGAGCAGACATCAGGCATTCAAGTTCGTCTGATCAACGACACTCTTCAAAATGGAGTGTCAGATGATAAAAATGTGATTCCAGCAGACGCTTTGAGCATCACTTTCCAGCAGTTTCCTTTTCCTTGGAGGCTCATCGTCACCCAAAACGCACTTGAAAGCTTGAAAAATACGGCTTTAAGGGAAAATATCATTTATGGGGTTCTTATCGCTGTTGTGGTGGTATTGATGTGTTTGGGTGCACTCTTGATCATCCGGGATGTCTCGCGAGAATCGGAGACAACCCGCCATAAGTCGGAGTTCGTCCATAACATCTCTCACGAACTCAAAACACCTTTGACTCTTATAAGGCTATATGGAGAAACACTCAAAGATAAAAAAGATCTCCCTGAGAAAAATCGGAAGGAAGCCTATGAGATCATCACCAGAGAAAGTGAACGTTTATCCTATATGATCAACAATGTTCTTGATTTTTCCCGGATTGAAATGGGGAAAAAGGAATTCAATTTGAAGCCAGGCCGTCTGGATGAGGTTATCAGGGAAACCATGGAATTGTACCGCTATCATTTGGAGAAGAAAGGATTCAATATCCACGAAAAAATAAACGATGACATTCCTCTGATGGATTTTGACAGAGAGGCTATGGCCAGTGTTTTGGTCAATCTTTTGAGCAACTCCATAAAGTTCTCAACAGATAATAAGGAGGTATTTGTTCGGCTGTTTAGAGAAGGAAATAATGCCGTTATCCAGGTCGAAGATAAAGGTATTGGAATTTCACGCAAAGAGGCTGAAAAAATTTTTCAACGCTTCTATCGTTCCCAGGATAAGATTCTCTCTTCTTCCACGGGAAGTGGTCTGGGACTGACCATAGTTAAGCATATCGCAGAAGCTCACGGGGGTCAGGTTGAGGTGGAGAGTGAGCCAGGGAAGGGGAGTGTTTTTTCGGTCATTCTCCCGATTGTCAGACCAGAAGAGGATAAAAAATGAAAATGAAGATATTGATCATCGAGGATGAAAAAGAGTTGATTAATGGCTTGAAATTGAACCTGGTTTCCGAAGGCTACGAGGTCATCTGGGCGCTGGATGGAGAGGAAGGATTACGCAGAGCCCTGAAGGAAGCACCGGACCTTGTTCTTCTCGATATCATGCTCCCCAAAAAAGATGGACTGGCTGTTTGCCGGGAATTGCGTGGGCAGAAAGTCTCTATTCCCATCATCATGCTGACTGCTAAAGGGGAAGAGGTGGATAAAGTGGTGGGGCTTGAAATCGGAGCCGATGACTACATCACCAAGCCCTTCAGCGTCAAGGAGCTCCTGGCCAGAGTCAAAGCTCATCTCAGACGGGGAAAAAGAGAAGAGAAGAACATTCCTTCAGTCTATCGCTTCGATGATGTCGAGATTGACTTCCTTCATTTCAAGGTCAAACGGAAGAAAAAAGAATTTGACCTCACTTCTCTCGAAGTTAAAATTTTAAAATACTTTATTTCCCATAGAGGTGAGGTGGTCACCAGAGAAGCTCTTCTGGATAAAATATGGGGGTATGAAAGATATCCTTCTACCCGGACCATCGATAATCACATCATGAAGCTGAGAAAAAAGCTGGAGGGTGACACAGCAGAAGCGAAGTATATTTTTTCTATCTATGGAGAAGGATATCGGTTTGTGGGCGGATTATAGAATTTTGTGGTCAGTATGAAGAACCGAAGAATGATTCTTTTTTTGACTTTTGCGGGTGTCCTCTCCTTTACTTTGACCTGTTTCGCTGAGTTGTATTACAGGATGCTTTTTGAGAGAGGCGTGTTTGTGATGGAAGAAGTAACTGATCCGCGATATGTCATGCCAGTTTTTCAAGAGATTGTCAAAAGACACCCTTATGACAGGTATTATGCCGCCAGGTCTCAATTTTATATCGGTCTCTGTTACAAAAGGATGGGTTCAGATCAAGCCTTCCAGGCCTTCCAGGAAGTGATCACTAATTTCCCCGACCAGAAGGATGTTGTTAGAGCCGCAGAGGCTGAGTTGGCTTCTTTATCCCAGCCTATAGCACCGGCTGCAAAGGAGTCTGTAAAAATTACCCAGCACCGGATATGGAAGGGCAGGAGTGTCTCTGGAATGAGCACTCTTTCCAAGGACGGCCGGTATTTTTCTTACGTTGATCTGGAGACCGGCGATCTGATGCTGTATGAGATAGCTAGCAGAAAGACGCGCCGCTTGACCCATCGTGGTTTGACAGATTCACTTGATGAATTTGTGGAAAGTCCAATATTCTCCCCTGATGGCAGGCGGATTGCCTATGGTTGGAAAGACAAGAAGGGAAGAAGTGAGCTGCGGATTATCGGAGTCGATGGGTCTGGACATCGTACTCTCCTCAATAATCAATGGATTGTGAGCATCCATCCTGCCGATTGGTCAGCGGATTCTGAGAAGATTCTTGTGCGTTTGACCAGGTCTGATTTGACCACCCAGATTGTGTTTATCTCGGCTTCTGATGGGACGATGCGACCAGCGAAAGATATGGGATATCAGTGGCCCGGTCACTTGAGGCTTTCTCCGGATGGACGCTTTCTGGTCTACAACCTTCTTCAGGATGAGATGAGTCCAGAGCGTGATGTATTTCTTTACAGTGTTGAGGAGAAAAAAGAGGTTCCTCTGGTTGTCCAACCAGGATATGATCTGTTTCTGGGTTGGACCCCAGACGGAAAAAGTATAATCTATACGAACAGCCAGAAAGGAGTAACGCAGGCCTGGAGTCTTTCGGTCAAGGAAGGAGAGCCTCAACAGTCGATAAGACTTTTAAAATCCGATATCGGTCAAATCGATCCTGTGGGTTTTACGGAGAACGGAACATTCTATTACCAGATGAAAACAGGAAAGAGCACAGCTTCGAACAATGGCCACAGTTCAAACGAGTTATGGGCAATGGAGAATTTTCTGCCTGAAGCCAGAAGGCTCCTGACAGTCCCCGATGATTATCCAACCATCCAGGCTGCCGTCTCTGCTGCAAGTCCGGGTGACACCATCTCTGTTCGAAAAGGCGTGTATAGGGAGAGCATCATCATCAGCAAACCTCTGACTTTGCAAGGAGAGGATCAGGAAAATACCATTATTGATGGAGGGGGAAGAGGTAATGTCATCCATATCACAGCAAGTCATGTTGTAGTCAGTGGTTTTACTGTGAGAAATGGAAAGTACGGCGTTGAGATACAGTCGGGGTTGCCCATCCATCACGTTACATTAAAAGATATGATTGTGACTTTGAATACAGAGCATGGAGTCTTTTCCAGAAACACCGGCGGTTATCATGTGGTTGAAGACTGTATCATATCCCATAATGGTGTCTTAGGATTTTATGTACATCAGTTCTCCAAGAGTATCATCCGGAATTGCGAGATTTTTTCAAACAATATGGGTATTATAGCCGGATGGAGTTGGCATCTAATCATTCAAGGAAACAAATTTCACCATAATGGCGATGTCGGCATCACTATCGACTCGTGCTACCACTCCACTGTAGAAAAGAACCTGGTTTATGAGAATGAGGGTTCGGGAATAATTTTCCTCTATATCTCCAGCCGCAATACGATCAAAGAGAACATTATGTTCAGCAATGGCGGTGGAATAGGAGATTCTCTGTGGTGGGACGGCTTTGGTGAACATAGAATCTATCATAATGATATTATTGATAACCAAAATCAGATAGGTGGGCGCAGAAACTCCATTAATTTTCAGTATTGGGATAATGGTTACCCGTCAGGCGGGAACTACTGGTCTGACTATACAGGACAGGATAAAGACCGGGATGGAATCGGTGATTCACCCCACAGGTTGATCGGAGAGGCCAGAGATAATTTCCCCCTGACGAAGCCCTGGAACAGAGTTCAAGCGGTCGTGGACACGGAATCCGATTGGCTCGGCCTTGATACCAAAGAAGACTGGATCAATGTCTATATCGAACTGCCAGCAGGCATGCCTGTTAATGATATTGAGGTATCCACACTGCGGCTAAATGATACCGTTTCACCTGAAAAAAAACAGGTCTTTATCGGCGATTATGATGATGACGGAATCCCCGATATGACGGTGAAATTCAGCAAGCGCGAAATATCTCGAGTCTTTCAATCAATGGAAGAAGTTAAACTGACTGTCTCGGGAAATCTCAAAAATGGCCTCCCGTTTGAAGGAAGCCTTTATCTAAACATCTCAGGAAAATAAATTTATAAGATCTTAACAGCGCTCTCTGTTCATTGTTTTATCCTGCCAATATAAACGCATAAAACACTCTGTAATGGCGAGCGAAACGGAGCCGTCTCATAAAAATAAATGCATTTTTTCCCAAGGGATTGCCGCACTGCGATTGCACCAAAGTAAAGAGATTGTCTCATTCTTCAGGATCGCAGTAACCATGGCATAGCATTTATCGCATGAGTACTGGTTCCCATCCTGCAGATGAAATAAGGCGAACACTCCCCTCAAAAGCGTGTGACATTCTTTTACATTCTTTTACATTTCTTTGACACTCATCGCACGGGGTTTCTTTATATTGAATATTGAGAATGATCTGGCAAAGATAAGACAGCAGAATTACTTGAGGGGATTCTGAAAAACTTTCATTAAAATCACATGGAGGTATAAATGAAGCAAAAAAGGATCTTCATTATTTTGGTAATCTTAGCATTTTTTCTATCTTGTAATAGTCTTTTCGGTCCGAAATCGATCAAAGCCGGGAGATGGACCGCTACTACAGATTTTGGCGGGTTTGAACTTGTCGTAGACTCTGGAGGAACTTCTATTTCGGAAATTAAATTTAATTTTTCAAATTGGCACGGGACATCTGGCAGCATTACTGTGAAGAGAACACCGAGCTGGCCTATTACTGAACGTGAATTCGAAATAGAATGCGATATTGCTGGTTATGGTAGTGAAGATTTGTACACTATTACTGGTACTTTTGCAGATAATTGCAAAAAGGCATCAGGATCCTGGACCGAAGCCATCAACGATACCACTTATTCTGGATCGTGGGAAGGCGAATGGACGGGGTCTTCTTCTTTTGTATTTAAATAAGAGACATATAATCTCAGAGACGATTCCAACTATTTATGCACGTACACACCAAAAAAATCTTTTTGTTTCTCCTGATAGTAATAATGGTTTCATTCCATGTGTGTGCCCCATTTAGGGCACATGGGTTATCTCCCATATTGAGAACAGAAGCCACAGCTATATCAACTGATAACCGAATCTCTTCAGCTGACGCACTGGCACAAAACGCTATCCCAGCATCTAGAGAGTCTATTGTGATAGGCGATTTTAAATTTCGGGTCGCAAAAGTTACCTTTGATGAGACAGCGATGCGGTTTATTCCTGTTGACATGGGTCCAGATGACCGGGTGATGTTTGTGGAGTTTGAACTCCTGGAAGGCAGTAAGGATGCTTTCAAAGCCCTTGAGATTGCGGTTGCCGATGGTTCCGGTCAGAAATCAAACGCTTTTATTGTGACATCGGGTGGCATGATACAGATGCTGGCGACTGTAGTTATGAAAAGCGCCTCATTGTATTATCAGCCTGGGGAAGACAGTATTGCGTGGGCTTATGTGGTTCCCAGGGATGTGAGTAAGCTCTACTTGAATTTCCCTACAGGAGAGATAATCGAGCTGACACCAGTTATAAATTCATTTAGATGTGCGGCCACTAGTCTGTGTCACGAATACCGAAAACTAGACAACAGTTCTTTTTTAATTTCAGGTCTTTTTTGTTTTTTAGGAACGAATCATTCCCTATTTAGGGATTGATGTTTGATATTTCAGATAAAAAGAAGCATATGCCTTTAGCAATGGGGAAAAGAAAAATTGAAGCTATCAAACAGAATAAAAGAATTTTGTCTGCTCATTCTTATTAAATAAAATAAAGGAGGGTGAGATGAAAAAAATCATTTATTTCACATTTTGTTTGTTTTTTCTGACATCTATTCAGTATCTGCATGCCCAGTGGGCAAAAACCTATGGCGGAAGCGATGATGATTATGCGAGTTCCATTCGACAGACAAGCGATGGAGGCTATATAGTTGCAGGCCAAACAGAGTCATTTGGTTTTGGAAATGATGATCTCTGGATTTTAAAACTGGATTCAAATGGAGATATTGAGTGGCAGAAAGCCTATGGACTAAGTCATGATGACCGCACCTATGATAAACCGGATATTATCCATCAGACAAGCGATGGAGGTTATATTGTGACATGTTCCTCTAAGTCATTTAGTGCTGGGGAGAATGATATCTGGATTTTGAAGCTTTCCTCAAATGGAGATATTGAATGGCAGAAGATTTATGGAGGAAATTCTTGGGATAATCCTAATTCAATTTGTCAGACAATTGACGGGGGCTATATTGTCGCTGGCTTCACTCAATCATTTGGTGACGATAATGATTATTGGGTATTAAAGCTTTCCTCATATGGAAATATCGAATGGCAGAAGATTTACAATGGAGGTTGGCATGAACATGCACGTACCATCTGGCAGACAGATGATGAAGGATATATTGTTGCCGGCAATAGTTATTCATTTACTGGATCGCTGCAATCAGATATCTGGATTTTGAAGCTTTCCTCAAATGGAGATATTGAATGGCAGAAGACGTATGGAGGAAGTAAAGAAGATGTTCCCTATTCCATCCAGCAGACAAGTGATGGAGGCTACATTGTTGGAGGAGAGACTAATAGTTTCGGTGTTGGATACTATGATATCTGGATACTTAAGCTTTCTTCGAATGGGGACATTGAATGGCAGAATACCTATGGGGATAGTTTCTCTGACAACTCTGCTACCATTAAGGAAACAAGTGACGGAGGCTATATTGTCAGAAGCTGGTTTTATAAGGCTGGAAAACGCGAAGGACGGGTATTAAAGCTTTTTTCAAGCGGAGATATTGAATGGCAGAATACCTATGGAGGAAGTGACGATGATGGTGTCTCAACCATCCAGGAGACTAACGATGGTGGGTATATTGCGGGGGGCTGGACTTGGTCATATGGCGCTGGAAGTGCAGATTTTATGGTAGCAAAGGTTTATTCAGATGGGAATATCGATTCATCTTGTGATTTTATAGGAGATTCAATTGCAGCCATTGTAAATACTGATGTCTCCCCTGAAGACACAGATGTAACACCCAATAATACAGATGTATCCCCTGTTTCAACGTATGTTTCCCCATTAAATACTTACGCAACTGTCAGTATCATTTGCGAAGCACCAGAATTCTTTCTGACTATTATTGCCGCTGAAGGAGGAACAACGGATCCCGCTCCTGATGTCTACAATTACTACGCTGGGACAGAGGTCACTATTGAATCTATAGCTGATAATGGTTATGAGTTTGATCACTGGACAGGAGATGTGCCATCGGGTCATGAGAATGACAATCCTCTGACGATCACCATGGATGCAGATAAATCGATTACAGCAAATTTCAGAGCTATTTCTCAATGCGAATTAACTATAATCGCTGGGGAAGGGGGAACAACAAATCCTGCTCCCGGAAGTCACTCCTACAATAGCGGCACAACAGTCACTGTTACGGCGACAGCTGATAACGGATACAGATTCGTGAATTGGAGTGGTGATGTCTCAAGCACAGACAATCCTGTAGAGATAATCATGGATAGTAATAAAACCATAACTGCCAATTTTGTTCGTCAGTATACGCTGAACATTACAACAGGCAGTGGTGGGACAACGGCTCCTGAGCCGGGAACCTACATTTATGACCAGGGAACAGAAGTGACCATAACAGCTAATCCTGGAATCGGGTATGAATTCAGTGGATGGACAGGAGATGTACCTTCAGGACAAGAGAATGACAATCCCCTGACGATCACCGTGGATGCAGATAAATCGATTACAGCGAATTTCCAATCTATTTCTCAATGCGAGTTGACCATAATAGCTGGCGAAGGAGGGACGACGGATCCTGCTCCTGGAAGTCACTCCTACAATAGCGGCACAACAGTCACTGTTACGGCGACAGCTGATGGCGGATACAGATTCGGGAATTGGAGTGGTGATGTCTCAAGCACAGACAATCCTGTAGAGATAATCATGGATGGGGATAAAACCATAACTGCCAATTTTGTTCGTCAGTATACGCTGAACATTACAACAGGCAGTGGCGGGACAACGGATCCTGTTCCCGGAGAGTACACTTATGATGATGGAACAGAAGTCACTATAGAAGCCAGCCCTGATGAAGGCTACAGATTCAGCGGGTGGAGTGGGGATGTTCCTGCAGGGCATGAGAATGACAATCCTCTCACAATTACTATGAATGGAGACAAGTCTGTAACTGCCAATTTTATTCGCCTGCGGTACACATTGACCATAGCTGCGGGTTCCCACGGAACAACAGATCCTCCTCCAGGAAGTTATGAGTACGATTCAGGCGTGAGTGTGACTGTGACAGCCAAAGCCGACAGTGGGTACGAATTTGACAGATGGAGTGGTGATGCATCGGGAACTTCTAAGACCATAACGATAACTATGGACTCGGATAAATCCATAACAGCGCATTTTAAAGAAAAGGAGCAAAACGGCATTTTAAAGAAAAGGAGCAAAACGGTAACGGTCCAGGCGGAGCCTGTTTCATCGCCACGGCAGCCTACGGTTCCCCTCTTCACCCCCATATCGAAATTCTGCGGCAGTTCAGAGATAAATACTTGATAACCAACCCGCTCGGTCGCAAATTCGTCAGCATGTATTACACATACTCCCCACCTGTCGCAGATTTTATAAGAAGACGTAAATTGTTAAAGATCGCCGTCCGAAATAGCCTAATGCCTCTTGTGGCTGTCAGTTACTTCACGGTTCGTTTTGGAACACTCGGTACTGCGATTATGACGAGTTTGATGTTCATGTTTTCAATTTCCTTGGTCAGATTTTTCAGAAGAAGAGCAAGGGCATATCGAATAAAACCTAAAAGACTAATAAATACATCCAGATGAGAATAGAAAATTTTCTCAGCTTTCACATGATTTCCTCGCTTTCTCTTGCTTTATTGATGGAGGAAGTGCTAGATAATCGCTTTCCTGTTGAGAAAAGTGCTACTTTATTATGACTCAAATCAAAGGGGGTAAAAATGCGCGTAAGATGTCCCAAATGCAATACCTTGAATTCCTCTGACTCTGAATTGTGCAAAAAGTGTGGGGCTCCTCTTAAGCCTTCAAATGATATTGATCTTCCCAGAACACGGACAATGTTTGCACCCATGAAAGACGTGAAAGTCGGAAAGTTCATTAACCAAAAATATAAGATCATTGAAGAACTGGGGAAGGGCGGAATGGGGATTGTGTACAAGGCTGAACAGATTAAGCCGGTAGAGAGAGAGGTGGCGCTCAAAGTCATCAAACTGGGGATGGATACCGCTCAGGTCGTCGCTCGATTTGAGTCGGAAAGGCAGGCACTGGCTGTCATGGAACATCCTCATATAGCCAAAGTCTTTGATGCAGGTGCTACAGAGACAGGACGTCATTATTTTGTCATGGAACTCGTCCGCGGTGTGCCCATCACCGAATACTGTGACACGTATAATCTGACTACCCGCGAGCGTCTGGAGTTATTTATTCCTGTTTGTCAGGCGGTCCAGCATGCCCATCAGAAGGGTGTTATCCACCGCGACCTTAAGCCATCTAACGTCCTTGTCACCATTCAAGAGGATAAGCCTGTTCCGAAGATCATAGATTTTGGAATTGCCAAGGCCACTGAACACCGTTTGACTGAGAAGACGGTCTTTACAGAGCAGGGCCAGTTGATTGGAACTCCAGAGTACATGAGTCCTGAGCAGGCAGAGATGTCTGGTCTTGATGTGGATACACGCACAGATATTTATTCTCTGGGAGTGCTGTTGTACGAACTGCTGGTTGGAGCGTTGCCCTTTGAATCCGAGACTCTCCGAAAAGCAGGCTTTGCCGAGATTCAACGGATTATCCGCGAAACCGAACCCCCTAAGGCCAGCACTCGTCTCAGCAGCCTGGGAGATATCCAGACTTCAATTGCCAAGCATCGAAGGACAGATCCGTCCTCGCTTCATAGACAGCTCAAAGGTGACCTGGATTGGATTATCATGAAAGCCATGGCCAAGGATAGGATACAGCGCTATGCATCTTCGTCTGAATTGGCATCTGATATCGACAGGCATTTGAAACACGAGCCAATACAGGCAAGTCCTCCCAGCACCATTTATCGCGCGAGAAAGTACATCAGGAGGCACAGGACAGGAGTCGTGGCAGTAGCTTTGATAGGATTGGCGTTGGTTATCGGTATAGCTGGAACCAGTATGGGCATGGTCAAAGCAAGACGGGCAGAGGAGAAAGCCAGACAGGAGGCAGAGACAGCTCAACAGGTTTCAGGCTTTCTGGTGGACCTTTTTAGAGTCTCGGACCCCAGTGAAGCCAAAGGAAACAGCATAACAGCAAGAGAGATACTTGACAAAGGAGCCCAGAAAATACAAACCGAGCTTGAAGACCAAACTGTGATACAGGCCCGGATGATGAACACTATGGGCATGGTGTACATGAACCTGGGTCTTTATGAACGGTCTTCTGCTTTGTTGGAAAAAGCGCTTGAACTCAGGCAAAAAACTCATGGCGAGAACCATCCAGAAGTAGCGGAAAGCTGTTACAGTCTCTCGCGTCTTTATCTTGAACAGGCGAGATATGCAGAAGCAGAGAGTCTAGTGAAGCGATCTTTAGACATCCGAAAAGAAGTGCTGGGAATGGAAAATTCTCTCACGGCTGATAGCTTCAAAGCCCTTGGAGAGATTTACCGTATGATGAAAAAAGTTGATGAGGCTGAATACTTCTTCAAGCAGTCTTTAGAGATCCGGGAAAAGGTTTTTGGACCGGAGCACAGCTCTGTGGCGACCAGCCTCTCCAGCTTGGCAAACGTGGCCAATATTCTTGGTCAATACGATCAGGCAGAACATCTCTATAAGCGTGCCCTGGGAATTTGGGAGAAAACGCTTGAGCCGGACGACCTCAGAATTGTTCATTGTCTTGGCAATCTTGCCGTAATTTATGAACAACAAGACAAATTTGCAGAAGCCGAGCCCCTTTATAAACGCTGTTTATCTCTTTGTGAAAAAGTGTATGGTCCGGATCACCCGAATCTTTCTGTAATCTTGAATAATTTGGGTCTTTTATACAGCAGACAAGGCAGATTCACTGAGTCAGAACCACTTTTAAAACGCTCCATTACCATCAGAGAAAAGGCTCTAGGGCCAGAACATCCCGCATTTGCTCAGGGACTGGATAATCTTGCTATTGACTATTGTCACAAAGGCAAATTCGAGGATGCCATTCCCATTTTTCAGCGGGCTTTAAAGATTCGGGAGAAAGCTCTCGGGCCTGACCATCCTGATGTTGCTGACTCTCTCAATAATCTTGCTGCTACTTATAAACATCTGAAAATGTATGAAGAAGTCGAATCCCTTTTCAATCGAGCGTTATCTATTTGGAGGAAGGCTTACGGAGCGGATCATCCTTCATTGGCTTCAAGCCTCCATAATCTCGGAGCAACCTATTTGGATTTGGGCGAGTTCGAAAAAGCAGAGCCTCTCATTCAGGAATCGCTGAGCATTAACGAAAAGAACTTTGGTCAAGAGCATAGCTCTGTGGCTACATGCCTCCATACTCTTGCCACCCTTTATCGAGAATGGGAAAAGTACGACAAAGCCGCGCTTCTGTATCAAAGAGCGCTGTCGATCGAAGAAAAAGTGCTTCCCGCAGATCATTGGCAGAAGGTTGAACTTTTAAAAGATTATGTGATATTCCTTCGAAGGGTCAACCGTATAAAAGAGGCAGAAGAGTTCGAGGCTCGGATTAAAGCTATCAGCAAAAAATAAAACCAATCTGATATTCAAAAGTAAGCTCTCGTTCCTAGACCGAAATCGTGGGATTATCTGCGAAGACTTATCACTCGTTTATCATAACTCTGCAAAATTTTAGCTTATAGACATATGCCACATCCTATTCTATAATTCTTGATAGGAAGATGAGCGAACTCATGGAAACGCTTAAGCTCGATTATCCGGTTCATTCAT
>SMTZ1_10004678_pt1 | contig 13747 bp, 8 predicted proteins | sample DeeMarSWOR136_30_FD_25667 | JGI IMG/M metagenome (IMG submission 25667) | reverse complement strand
GATGGATCGGGACGGTGCATAAAGGCACCGCACTCCGATTATTCTTTAAATCTGACTAAGTAGTACTAAGAATGATTCATTTACTAACAGAGAGAGTTAAAAAATGCAAATTCTATTAGCCATTTACGCGGCACTTATTTTTCTGTTGACAGGAATAGCTTTTGGTCAGGAGTTGCCCAAATTGAGAAATGTAGTGGTAATCCTATCAGATGACCATGCCCGGCACGTGACCGGAACTTACGGGAATAACATGATTCATACACCTAATATCGATAGACTTGCAGCGCAGGGGGTTACGTTTACACAAGCCTATTGCAATGCGCCGATTTGCAGCGCATCGAGACAGTCTCTGCTCACAGGCAAATACCCACATGAGACAGGGGTTAATCTATTGTTCACCCCCTTCCCTGATGAAGGCAATACCACGATTGCCGAACATCTTGAGGCTCATGGTTACCAGAGTGCACTGATCGGAAAGAATCATTTCAATAACTGGGTGTGGTATCCGCTCTATAAAAATGGTTTGCCACAACACGGATTCGATATTTTGATAGAGACTACTGATTACCGAAAGTTCTTTGAAGAACAGGATATACCACCATTGCCGAAAAACATAGAATTTTATAATCGTGAGAAATCAAAGGAAAGCGTTGCTGAATGGATGAACTGCCGGATTTTGCCGCAACCAGTCTATGATGAATTCAGCGAAGGCACTTTTTATGCGAGACAGGCAATTGAGTTTATGAGGAGAAACAGAAACAAACCTTTTTTAGTCTGGCTGGCTTTTAAAGAGCCACATCATCCCTTCTACTTTCCCATTGAGTACGCTGGAAAATATCAACCCGATGATATGCAGCTCCCCGAAGGCAGTCCAGAGGATGACCGCTGGATTCCGCAGAAGTTCAGGTATCTAAGCGATGAGGAAAAACGAGGCATCATTGCTTCCTACTATACCTCCACCGAATACCTGGATAAAAACATCGGGCTTGTGCTTACAGCGCTCGAGGACATGGACTTGGCAGAGAACACACTGGTTATTTATATCAGCGACAACGGCTACCTGCTAAACGACCACAAGCGATTTGAAAAACACACACTGTGGCAGGAAGCAATTCACCAACCATTAATTATGAGGCTGGGTAGAGAATTCAATGCTGGAAAGCTATCGGATGCATTGACCGAATATATCGATATTGTCCCCACGATTTTGGATGTAATCGGAGTTGATGCGCTGGATGAAGCCCAGGGGAAAAGCTTTGCGCATGTGCTGAAAGATTTAAGCGCCAGACACAAGGAATTTATCTTTGCTGAATATCTGGAAGATAATATGGCGATGGTGAGAGATGGGGAGTGGAAATATATTTTTACAACAGGCAGTCGCGATTTAGGAATCGGCTATCAGACTGGCTACGGGCCGTCGGGTATTATTCATCGGCTTTATCATCTAAGTACTGATCCGAAAGAGCACACCGATGTATCATGGAAACCAGAAAATCAGCAAATCCTTATAAAGTTGCAAAACCTGATGCTTCAGCGATTTATGGAAACCCATCCCGATGCGACGCGTTGTCCACAGCATCTGACACTTGAGGGGAAGCTGGTCTGGTTTTGCGAACCGCGGGACGTAGGAGCCGACCAATCACGAGAAGATAGACCAGTTAGCGTATTTGAAACGGAATGAGAAAAGAGTATTTAATATGTAAATGAGTAGATAAAAATTATTGACTTTTAATTTGATTTTTATTATATTTCCGAACAAAAACCGATCACATCCTCTTGACAAGAGAAAATTTCAAGAATCTTGAATAGAAAAAATGTCTGTTACATTGACTTTCAGTATAAGGGAAAGAGGATTCGGCGCAGCCTTAACATGAGATCAAAAAAAGTTGTCGAGGTAGCCTTGAAGTGTAATGTAATTCAGATTGCCAAGTAGGTTGTGTGTTATACATACTCATATTAAAAAAAGTATTTTTGCGCCCGTAGCTCAATGGGATAGAGCAACGGACTTCTAATCCGTAGGTTGTGCGTTCGAGTCGCACCGGGCGTACCAAAGCAATTAAGCTCGCATTCAGGCGGGCATTTTTTATGGTTTGAAATTTTGAAATAAAATGGACAACGCCAAATATTTTATCGATGTCTTGAAATTCTCTATTAGAAAGAAGTATGTGGTCAGACGATTATTTGCAACATCAATTAAAAGAACAGAAAACTGGACGAAGTAGGTTTACTCGAAAATACAAAGTTATTTAATTCTTAAGTGCAAAAGCAAATTGCTCTACTAATTCCATCGCTTTGAGCGATGGAATTAGTATGAAATTTTAGCCAACAATAAGTATATAGAATTTGTTTTGTAAGTTTATTTGATTTTTAATTTTATGAGAGCGTGAAAAATGAATGCCGAAAGAGTTGACACTTACCTCGAAAACCAATCCCTCAAATCCGAATTCCAGCTCCGCAACCTCGATCTATCCCAAATCTGGCAACCAACGCCCGATAATCTGGAACTGGAAAACCGACAATTGCGTCATTTGCTGGATTGGGTGAAAAAGTATGAGGAATGTCGGGATCGGAAGAAAATGGAGCAGCAGAGTTATCGATATCCACCACTCAGTTTTGATATTGATCCAAACAGCGACTGGCTGCGGTTTGAGCGATGGATGACGGGCAAGTCGATTTGTGGGAAGTTACGGGATTTTCTGCCAAAGAATTTTAAGCTGGGAAATGTTAATGATTTGACCGATGATGAAATTGATGAGGAATTAGATCAGTTGATCGCTGCGCTTGATAAGCTCCATTTTGCTGTTGATTTTCAAGATGAACTGCCACCTCGACTGGTATATGAACAATTGTATGACATGCTGGAAGACAAGTTTGACCTGATAGTTGGCGGTTGGTGGCACCTGGATGGTTGCACCGGCTATTGCCCCGATTGTTTGAGACGGCCCTGGTGTGAACAAGGTTGCAATTCGTGTTGGAATGAAGACGAGGAAGCGGGATATATGGTGTTTCCTGATAAGTTGAAAAGTTATGTTTCGCCAAGCCCAATGTCATTAGAGATATTGCGAGCCTGTCAGGTCGAAGAAGAGCGAAAGATGAAAAAGTTTATGGAAAAACATGATGGAGAGATGATTCCTTTTTAAAATTTAAGGAAGATAAATGACATTATAGATTACATTTTTAAACATTTGGGCGATTCTTGTATTATGGAAGTAAGATTAAGTGATTAAGAGAAACATAAAAAAATAGATTTTCCATCCTCACAACAACACCCCTAACCTGAATTTTTCTAAAACCGCAAAGGCGCAGAAACGCAAAGTAAAAAATATTAATTTATAAAGGATTCTTATCCTTACATATAAAACCAGCTATTAGCATCAAGTTTAAAAAATTCTCCATTAATTTTGAAAAAAAATTTGAGATTGCAAAATTTTACTTGACAAATAGAAATTCTTTTATTATATTAAAACTACATTTGTAGTAGGTTTACTATAAAAAGAGGACTCGAGATGAAAAATCAGATTAGATTATCCGAATTAGAATGGCAGATTATGCAGGTACTGTGGGAAAAGGGGGTACTTTCAGTTAAAGAAATGTGGCAGAAATTATTTCCAGATGGTGAGAAAGCGTACACCACGATTCAAACGTACATGGACCGGATGGTTGAAAAAAAATTGCTTAACAAACAGAAGATCGGCATGGTGAATTTCTATCATCCACGGGTCGATAAAAGAACGCTGTTGAAGCTAGCCACAGAAAATTTCGTTTCCAGGGCATTCAATGGATCATTTTTCAGTCTTGCTGCTTTTCTGGTAGATTCTCCCAATTTATCCAGACAGGATTTAGATAGAATCAAAGACTTAATTAAAAGAAAGGAAGAAGAGGTGTGACATGGAAACACTCATTTTTCAAATCGAAACAATTGCCCAAAGGTGGTTTGAATTGATGGTTGCCTCTTCGGTTCAGTTAGGTATATTTATCGCACTGGTCACTGCTCTGACACTTTTATTTCGCAAGCAATCAGCAAAATTTCTCTACTGGTTATGGCTCATCGGGCTACTGAAAATTTTCATCCCACCTGTCATTAAACTACCAGCTTTTTTATCGAAATCCAAAATCATTTTGGACAATACGATCCCAACAATTATTTTTTCAGAGATTCGATTCGCAACCTTCCCCGAACCCAAATTGAATTACGAGGGATATTTATTTTTGTTTTGGGGTTTTACCTTGTTAATTCTGCTGGCATTTTGGATATTCAAAATGCTGCAACTCAATAAAACAGTATCCAGATCAAGTTATGAGGTCTCAAAGAAAATTGTAGCATTACTCGATTTTGAGACGACCAATCGCATTCGATTTTTCTCTGGTCCAGGTATAGCTATGCCTTTTACAAAAGGGCTATTTTCCCCTAAAATTTACATACCTGAAACCGCATTAATCTGGTCGGACAGCGAATTAAAGGCATTGATTTTTCACGAGATCGCACACATCAAAGGAAAAGATATTCTGGTGATTGCCATTCAAAATGTCATTCAATTGCTTTATTTCTTTCATCCAATGGTGTGGATCGCCAACATTAAGATTTCCCGTTATCGGGAGAAAGCCTGTGACGATTTTGCCATTTTTGCGCTAAACGGGAAATATGTGGAGTATGGGAAACTGCTGTTGAAATCAATCGATCAGGTCGTTGGATGGAAGCCTATCCCGACTATGACGACCTATTTTCATCAATCAAAGAAATTTTTAATTCACCGATTCGAATACATTTTAAACAAAAAGGGATCTATCATGACAAAATTAAATGCAATCCAAAGACTGGCTTTGGTTGGACTTGTAATGCTGGGCATTGTTTTCTCCTGCCAGAAAAAAGAGCAGCCCAACCAGCCAGAGCAAGTCGTATTAGGGGATAATGTCGTTATTGAGCTTTCAAAAGAAACACTGCAGGTGGGTCTAGCGGATAGCCAAAAAGTGGATTACGATTCACCGCCGATTCCAGTTGGAGGTATCGAAGTATTTCACAGATATTTTAATTTTCCACCATCCTACAAAAACCTGGAATTGATAATTAATGTGAAAATAGATAAAATGGGAAATCCAACATCCGTGCAGTTTAAATTATCACCCGGAAAGAAATTGCCCGATGCTTATTCTGAAGGATATTTCAATGGAAGATTGTCAGCATTGTCAGCTTTAATAAAGCGCACAAAATGGATGCCTGCCAGCAAAAACGGGCAACCGATTGCTGCCTGGATCACCGTTCCACTTCGATATGATTCAAAAGAGGTTGTTGCTGGAGAAATTAAAGAGACAATTGCAGAAGTTCCACCACCTCCTGGCGATGAAGATGCTGTTTTTGTTGCTTATCATGAAGCTCCCGAGCCCATTGGGGGTTTCACAGCTATACAGGAAAATTTGGTTTATCCTGAACTCGCCAGAAAAGCCTGCATTGAGGGGACTGTGACCGTTCAGGCGCAAATCAGTGAATCGGGAGAAGTGATCAACACCAGAATTCTTCAATCTCTGGGCGAAAACAACGGATGCAATGAAGCTGCTGTGGCAGCGATCAAAGCGGTAAAATGGATACCTGCGAAGAAAGGCAATACACCGGTGACGGTTTGGATTTCGATTCCGGTACGATTCAAATTGCGAGGAGATGCTAAAGTTGAAGCAGAAAAAATTGCAGATAATTTAGATGAATTGAAAGCCCGAAGGAAGGAGTTACAGCCACCTCCACCTCCCGAAGGAGCGGATGAATATTTTGTGCCTTACGATGAACCACCAGAACCTATTGGCGGTTTTACTGCTATTCAAAAAAATCTGGTTTATCCGGAATTAGCAAGAAAGGCAGGAATCGAAGGGACAGTGGTGGTGATGGCACAAATTAGTGAAAATGGTGATGTTCTCAAGACTAATATACATAGATCTCTTGGTGAAGATAACGGATGTGATGAAGCTGCAATTGAAGCCATAAGATCCATAAAATGGACACCTGCCAAGTATGAAGGAAAACCAGTTGCGGTTTGGATTTCTGTACCAGTAAAATTCAGACTACGCTAGGAGATGGACTCCACTTTGAAAGTGGAGTCCATCTTCCTCTATCCACTTGAAAACTTTTACCAAGGTTTTTTCTCTCAAAAATTCTATTTGAAAATTTTTAAAAAAGAGGAAAGAAAGATGAAACATATCTTAATCCTGTCTTCAATATTGTTCATAATCTATTTTTCCTGTCAGAAGTCACAGGATGAAAATCTCGATCAAATGACTAAACTATTGGAACAACAAAACGATAAATTAAAACATCTTCTGTCCATCAATCCAATTGAAGATGGGAAAATAACCAGCCGCTTTGGACAACGAGTCGATTCTTTAATAAATAAAGGAATCGATATCGCTGTTGAAAAAGAAGCAGATGTATTTGCCGTAGCAGCAGGAAAAGTTGTAAAAGTTAAAAAAGGAAGGGAGAAAAGCGAAAATTTAATCGTAATTGATCATGGTGATGGATTTCAGACGAGATATTCAAATTTATCGGATATTTTGGTTGAAGCGAATCAATCTGTAAAACGCTGGACCGTTATCGGGAAAATCAAAAAGTCGGCAGATCAACTTACTTTATTACACTATGAGGTGATTGAGGATGGTGAGCCAGTGAATCCAGAGAAATTCATTTTTAAACCATAAAAGATAAACTCCACTTTGAAAGTAGAGTCTATCTTCTATCATCCGTTGGATTGTTTTTATCCGTTGAAAAAAAATCTGACCAACGGATAGAAAAAGCTAATTAATTTTTATCTGTTGATTCGAGGTAGTTGATGAAAAAAATCTTCACATTCCTTCTTCTGATTTTTATCGGAACAAAGATTCATGCCTAAAAAGTAATTTGATCGACTTCTTCCTCTTTATATTAATAGATAATTCTTAAAATCTATGAGAATTAAATTAGCACTTGACATCTAAGTAAAAATTAATTATCTTTAAGAAACTAAATCTGCATAACTGACTGATATAATCGATTTAATTTGTCTTTTAAGGAGCAGGATAAAATAAGTTACGCAGTATAATCTTGTAAGCCTTTATTTTTTAAAGTTAGACAAGATAAATGGGAAAGTTATTTAATCTCAGTCCTTAAATTCTCTTTCCTTGAATGATGAAGCATCAAACAATGAGAAATCGGGGAGGTGAAAAAATGAAAACGCAGACCTTTTGTTTTCGTCTTTTATTAGTTTTAATTATCTCATTGGCTTGCGGACCACAATTTATTGACCAACCTGAACGAACATTAATAACCAGTGATACAAATGTTCGTTCTGGACCCGGGCCTAATTACAAAGTAATCGCAACTGCAAAAGCAGGAACTGAATTGTTCTTGTTAGAGTCTGAGAATGATTGGCATCGAGTACAACTGCAAGACGGTCGGACTGGATGGATTTTTAGAGGAGTTTCGAGGACAGTTGGTCCTGAAAAAATTATTATTCTCGATGATGCACAAATTAGGAGAGGACCAGGTGAAGAATATAAGCCGTTTGCTGTTGTAAAAAAAGGAATAACGTTGAATAGTCGCGGACAGCGTGGAAGTTGGTACTTGGTTGATATGCCAGATGGAAAAACTGGTTGGATTTCCAAACAGAAATCTGAAAAAGTTTCTTATCGCAATATTACTGTAAACAGAAAAGCTAATATCTACCAACTCCCAAATCGTGATTCGCAAGTTCTACTGAATGTGAGTTCTGGTACAGAATTGATCCAGCTAAATCGGGAAGGCGATTACTACATGGTCAGGCTTCCAGGAGGAAGCACAGGGTGGATTCACAAATATGATACGGGTAAACTTCAAGAAAAAACGCTTGTGGTAAAAAACAGAACTTATGTCAGGTTGGGTCCAACAATTGGATATGATGTGGTAGAAACCGTTGAGCAAGGGGCTCGCTTAACAATGCTCCAGGAAAAGGATGATTGGTATAAAGTAAGAACTCCCCAGGGAAAAACGGGCTGGATATATCAAGATTTTATCACACAATCTTATGCCGCACCTTCTACAGTTCCCATTGAAGGATCAGATATTTACTTGATTACGAATACAGATTGTAACATTCGTTATGGTCCAGGTACTGAAACTGCATTAATAGAAAATGTTAAAAAGGGTACGATATTGTTAAAAATTGGTCAACAGGAGAACTGGCTTAGAGTAAAAATGGCTGATTCACGAATTGGTTGGATTAGAGAAGATCTGGTGATCCAGCCCGATGAGATATTAGTTACTATAGATCGAGTTAGTATCCGGAAAGGACCGAGTGAGGACTATATCGTCCAAGAAATTGTTTCACGAGGAATGCCGTTGGCAAAAATAGGAGAACAAGCAAATTGGTCTCGAATTTATTTATACAATGGTGAAATCGGCTGGGTGAATAATGATTTCGTCGTTGCTTTAGAGCAAGCATTATTTACAAATACTGAGTGCAATGTTCGAGAGAGTCCCGGAACCAATTATGAGCAAATTGACCGACTGGATAAAGGAACGCTTGTCGAACGAATTAGCAAGCAAAATAATTGGTATAAAGTTAAATTGCCTTCAAAAAAAGAAGGTTGGATACGTGAAGATCTTTTGGATGAAAATCCTTTTCAATTAGTGACCAATGAAAGAGTAAATATCCGATATGGGCCATCAACCGATTATAAAATTTTAATGGAAGTCAGGAAAAATACTCCTGTAACTGTTTTAAAAGAACAAAATAATTGGTACCAGGTGAAATTAGACAATGGCGCTATTGGATGGATACAGAGTGAATATGTCTCATTTTCTTTTTATCCGATTATCTCAAATTTTCAACCTAACTCTAACAACTATCAACCGGGATCCAGTGATACTCAGCCCAGCGCAAGTAGCAGTATTGAAGCACTTACTGTCGGAACTGCCATAGCTTCGTCTGACCAATCAGACGCAACAATGGTAACATCTTCTGCTGTAAATCTAAGAATCGGTCCAACTACCAATGACACAGAGATCACAACGCTCAATCCTGGTACAAGCTTAACCAGGATTAATCAACAGGGTGACTGGTATGAGGTCAAAACAGCGGATGGAACCTATGGATTTGTTCATCAATCTGGTTTTGCTCCAGATCCCAATAAATTGTATACAAACACCAAGAGCAATATTCGCAAAGGACCTGATACCGATTATGCCATCGCAACCGTTCTGGCTGCAAATACTGAATTAACTAAATTGGACCAGCGAGACAATTGGATTTACGTTAAAACCGCTGATAACGATACTGGCTGGATTCGGGAAGATTTAGTAGAAACAAAAAGCACTCCACCACCTGGTGATGTCCAAGCTGAAATCGAATACGGCTTATTGATGTCTACAGCTTCCGCTCCAATTCGACAGGGACCGGATAATGACTTTCCAGAACTAATGAAGGTAAATATCAATACAGAATTAATTAAAGTTGGCAAATATAAAAATTGGTATCAAGTAGAATCTATCTCCGGAGATCGGGGTTGGGTATCGAAAGAATTTGTGAAAGATAGAGAAAATAAAAAAATTATTGTAACTGTAAAAGCTGAAGTCTTTCAGTCTCCGAATACACGATCCCAGTTAATTGATGTGATCGAAGTTGGCGAATATTTTGATCCTTTAGATTATAAAAGTGGTTGGTACCGAATTTCACCCAAACCGGGAACCGCAGGTTATATTTCATCAAAAAATGTAAAAGAATTAAAATATCCTCGTGTGATTGTCAATACAAATTCGTCAGAAATAAAGCGGTTTCCAGACGATCGGTCAGCCAGGCTGGCAATTTTACAGGAGGGTGAAATATTGCAGCCTCTTGATGAAAGAGAGGAATGGTTATTCGTCCAGATGTCTCGTGGTGATAAAGGCTGGATCAAAAAAAACCTTGTGGACAGACAAAAACATCCAAAAGTTAAAATTGCCAGAAATACCCAGGCCTATGAAGAAGCAAATGCTGGTGGCAGGACAAAGGCTTCGTTATATGAAGGTGACAGTTTTTTTGCATTAGATAAAAAAGGAGATTGGATAAAAATATATCTACGGGGGAATGAGGTTGGATGGGTCCATCAAAATTCTGTCAATTTGGAGGTGAAAGGGAACCTGCTAATTAAAAGCTCTGCGAATCTTCGGATGGGGCCTGGTCTTGATTACAGAATTATCACTAAAATTCCTGGGGGAGAACAGACAAGATGGTTGGATAACAAAAGTGGCTGGTATCAAATCCAGATACCTTCTGGAGAGGTTGGTTGGGTGACAGAAGACCTAATTAGAAATGTTACAATTCCTGAGATGACAGCAAATAAAGACTCTTACGTGCATGGAGGTCCAGGCACCAATTTTGAACGGGTCGGTGAAATCAAAAAAGGAGAAAAATATGCTCCACTTAACAAACAAAGCGGTTGGTACCAGATTCGCTTGAGCAGTCGGACAGACGGATGGGTACCAATGGATGTCTTCAACGTAAAAAAATCCCGATTGGTATTTACTCTGGACAAAGCAGATATTCGCAAAGGTCCTGGATTAACTTACGATCTTTTAACCACTGTAGAGCCTGCCACTGATCTTACTGTTATCGGCAGTGAAGGAGAATGGTACTATGTTGAGCTTCAAGATGGTACCAAAGGCTATGTAAAAAGAGAATTGGTGTTTGAAGAATAGATTTTTGGTAAATATGCGATGGTGGTAGGAGCTTATGCGCTTACATCGATTCGCGAGGGAAAATTTTCGATATTTCGGTTGTCTGTCTTGGGGCTACAGGATTATTGGAGTGCTGGGGGATATGGGATTAATAAATTTTAAAAAAATTATACTAAAAAGGGAGTAATGGAGCATTGAGTGATGGGGCTTGTGTTTCAATAATCCATAGTTCCATTACTCCTGCACTCCATTCTTTCTGCTTTCTCGTCCGCTCTATGCGGATCAATCAATTGTAAAAATGCGCCAGAGGACTCCAATAAATAAAGATTGTAAGCACTCAGCCGTCAGCTTTTAGCGATCAGCTTTTACTGGAATGGTCAAATTTCTCATATAATTAAACAAAAAATATGATAAAATGATTGAGAAAACCATATAAATCTCAATTATTTTATTAAAAAACTTAATGCTGACCGCTGATAGCTGAATACTTACAAAAGATTTAATTGACCATACGATATGGTAGAGATTCCACAAAACCACTGCAGGCTACTTGTAATTGACATGCAAGAATATTTTCTTACCAAGGAGAATAAGTCATGTTATGTGATAAAAAATCTCTTCAAAATATATTTAAAATCCTGCTTATACTTTCCTTATTATTCACATTTTGCAAAAATGATCAAAATGTCACCGTTACAGATGAAGTGTCGAAGCCTGATTCAACAACCACGAATGTACAACAAATTATGTTAGAGGGGCAATCAGAATTTGAAGATAGCGTTAAATCGCTAATGGAATTAATAAAAGAAAAAGAGGAAGAGCTTAAAAAAGCTGAATTTGAATTAAAGCAGAAATCAGCAGAGCTAATCGAAAAAGAAATACAATTGGAACAGATCGAAGCAGAATTGAAAAATTTTCGGACCATCTCTATCATAATTTTAGCCATCGGGTTGATATTAATAATTATTGGATTATTCTTAGTCTTTCTAAGACGAGAATCAGCGAAAAATACAGCCAATTTTAATAAAACCTCTGAAAAATTAACAGCAGGCTTACCAAACAAAAACAACAATGTTCAGACAGGCTCATCCCCCAATATAAAAGATAACTAGGGCTGCGAAAGAATGGATTGGAACGCATATTCCCAATGGTATCAACAACATTTTGAACGAGAAATAAACGATTTTGTAAGTTTTATTATTTATGATTTAGATGTTGATTACCAGGCAAAAATTCTCAACGTCGGCTGCGGACCGGGATGGATTAGTCTGAAGCTGGCACAGCGACTTCCAGATGCTGAGATCATCGGACTGGATGGCAATGCTAAGTTGTTAAACCATGCGAAATACAACAAACAGCAGGAAAATATTGCCAATGTCAATTTTATAAATGCCAAACCTGAAAATCTTTCAATATTTTCAAGCCATTCGTTCGATGCAGTCATTTCGTTCAAGACTTTTCATCAATGGGATAATCCACACCAGGCTATAAACGAATTCAACAGAATTTTAAAGAAAAAAGGGAAATTTGCCATTTCTGATTATCGAAGAGACCTAAAACTATTAGCAAAAGTCTCCATCTGGTTCAACTCCAAAACCATGCCAACAGATTTTCGATCCCATTGGAAAATGATGTTTGCAAAAAGCTATTCGCTCGAAGAAATATTAAAGATATTGCTGAAAACAGAATTAAAAGACTGGAAGATTCGGACTACACTGTTTGATTATATGATTTATAAATTATAAACAGATGCTTTTTAAATTTTGATAACTTTTAGTTAATTCATCATATTTAACGCATTGTTAAAATTAGTCTAACTCAGATAATAATTATAACCTGATAAATAATAAAATATTAAAATGTAGATGATTATTTTTTACTTGATATTTAAAATTTCTTTTAATAAATTCGACGCAATTTTGAAGATTTCTTTCAGATACCTTCCAAATGAGAGCTTAACCTACTTGAACTCGTTCAACAGCCTCAAGCAATTTGGGAGGGAGGGATATGAGCTGGGCAATCGGTTTTAGGGAACGTGCAATTTAAATAATGCTAAATTATTTGTGAAACTCTAATTATAATACATTATAATTTAGCTTATCACCGTAATTCATAAAATGCTTAATTTAGCCTGGTCAAAGAAATTGAATTAATGTCTGTTGATTTGAGCTTGCTGGGCGAGTAAAAATTATGAGAGACATTTATTTTCTCCAAAAATTAACATTAACATTTGTCATAAAATAACAAAATTAATAATCAACCAGGAGAGGTGTATCTATGAAAAATTTTGCTGCTTTCCTATGTGTGATGGGGATGTTGTTTTTATTTACGTTCGGTGGTATCGTGTCGCAATCTGAAAGAGTGAGTCAGGTAAAGGATCATCCAGAATATAGTCAGGATGATGTTAAAAATTTAACGAATTCGGATCAGGAAACGAAAAAGGTATGGATATTTTTTAAGGACAAAGGATTTAACGATCAGATCAATCATGAACACTCTTTAAAGGCTATGGCAGTTAAGCTCACTCCACGAAGTCTTGAACGAAGAAAAAAAGTACTGAAAGGCGATAACCTGTTCACTTTCGAGGATATTCCTGTTTTTGAGGATTATGTTGAACAAGTCAAACAAATAGGTGTAAAAATTAGAACAAGGTCTCGATGGCTAAATGCAATTAGCATTGAGGCGAATAGTGAACAGATTGAGAAGATTAGAGATTTGTCATTTGTTAAAGAATTTAAAAATGTGGCTGCTTTTAAGCGTAATGATCCCTGGAAAATCCAGGAAATGCAATCACCTCCATATTTAACCAAGTCGGTTAATAGTTATAATATTGATTACGGATTATCATTTGATCAATTACAAAATATTAGAGTCCCAGAAGTTCACCAGAAGGGTCTAAGTGGAAAAGGTGTCCTAATTTGTATCATGGATGCAGGTTTTCATAAGGATCATGAGGTATTTCAGCATATAAATATTGTTGCTGAAAGAGATTTTATTTTTAATGACGATGACACTCAAATCGATCCCAATAATCCTTTTGATTCTTCAGATAGTCATGGGACTATTACTTGGTCAAATCTGGCTGGATTCAAAGAGGGC
>SMTZ1_10004677_pt1 | contig 13747 bp, 8 predicted proteins | sample DeeMarSWOR136_30_FD_25667 | JGI IMG/M metagenome (IMG submission 25667) | reverse complement strand
TACTAAGAGATGGATAACATCACGCTGACAAAATTGCCCTCATATCTCAACGGGCTCGAAAGGAATCCAAGTTTCAGTTTGCGAGTTTAGCTCACTTACTGAATGAAGGATTCTTGTAGGAATGCTACGATAACCTCAGCAGGTATTGAGCAAGTGGCATGGATGTTGTCCTTACACAATGTCGTCCGTTGAGTGAGTTTTGATGAAGAGCCGGGTGAAGGAAATCTTCACGTCCGGTTGTGGGAGGGGCGTAAAGCTCTTTTACATGGCAGAATATTGTGACACTCTTCAATCGAAAGAGAAGAGAAACAGAGAATACAAAGTATGCCTAAATGATAGAGCTTTACGTCTACTCGACCATAAAATCACCTGAAAATCAGGATGTTTTTTAGCTCTTGAAAGAGGTGGCTTTTCGAATAATTCTGACATTTTACAGCTCGTGGGAAGGCCCACTTCAACCTTACTCTCACCCCGCGTCGAATCGTGTTGGTTGAGTTAGTCGTCCCTTCTGAAAACTGATGTTCTTTCCGTTGTGAAGAAACGACGAATGGACCGGCTACTGAAAAGGCCAAGCAGAATTAGGCGGGTATTTGAAATGAGCCATTCTGGTTGGCTGGTGGGAGTGATCCAAGATATTTTGGCAATGAAGGGAAAATTTATCAAAGCGTTTCACAAGCACCGCCAAGAAAACTACAGAGGTTTGTCAGAAGGTTTCTTATGGCATTCAACCTGCCAAGATAATACAATTAGTCGCATGTGGCAAGTTCACGTAAGTGCTGTAATGACAAGGCGGACGAGGTTTTTCGGGTAGACACCGGTATTCATGCCATCATGCTGCCATTAGATCGAAAAGTAATGTACAATGGTTCAGGATGTAACTGCTGATTATCTAATAAGGAAGGAAACATGCAAAATAGACTCAGAATACTGTCCACTGAGACATATGTCATTGCATGCACATCCATGTCATTTGCCGAGGTTATCGTTGCTTATATCTTCAAGGTTAGAAGACTATGAAGTCAATAAATTCTACATGTGTTCTGTTTCTCCTGATGTCCGGTTTGTCTTTTTCCGAACAAAGTGTCCAGGAGATTGTTGATGCTTCTGGTTTCGAAGGCGGCCTGATTGTTCACGTTGGGTGCGGGGACGGGGAGATTACCGCTGAGCTCTACAAAGAAGGACGTCTCGTGCTTGGCCTTGATGCCGATCCCAAGAATGTTGCAAAGGCGCGGGCCCACTTCCTTGAAAAGGGTGTTATAGGTGACATTGTTGCCGATAGGATGCTTTCCGACGCACTGCCGCTGCTTGATGGAACGGTTAACCTGGTGGTAGTGTCAAGCAGTAAGCCCAAAGTTGCAAGTGAGGAGATACTTCGTGTCTTGGCTCCGGAAGGAGTTGCTTTTGTAAGGGGGCAGAGCGGTTGGCAACAAATTGAAAAACCGCGGCCGACAGAGATCGATTCCTGGACGCATTTTCTTCATGGACCGGACAATAATCCCGTTGCTGCGGATACAGTAGTGGGTCGGCCTTTTCATATGCGTTGGAATGGTGAGCCGCGTTGGCAGAGGTCGCACGATTACCTTGCCAGCATGAGCGCACTGGTCTCGGATGGGAAGAAGCTGTTTTACATTTACGATAAAGGTGAGATTTCCACTATGGCCGTTCTGCCCCGCTGGACACTTGCCGCGCGGGATGCGTTCAACGGTGTTGTCCTGTGGGAAAGACCCATTAACCAATGGGAAGAATATCTTCGGAATTTCAGGAGCGGCCCTGTTCATCTTCCGCGTAGTCTCGTAGTTGCTGATGGACGGCTCTATACGTTTCTTGGTTATGATGAGCCGCTGGTTGCCCTTAATCCTGGCTCAGGCAAAACCTTGCAGACCTATGCCGGCACGGAAGGTGTGAGAGAGATTCTTTATGCTGGTGGTCGGCTCTATCTTGTGATTCACGAAGGGAAAAGTGAGAGTTCCTATAGCGAGATACCGAAGCGTATCGTTGTGTTAGATGCAAGGACAGGGAAAGAGCTTTGGGAAAAGAAAGATGCCTTGGCCAAGGATTTGAACGGAGCAACTCTCGCAGTTGGAGGTGGTGTAGCAGTCTATGATGCAAGGCAATCGCTGGAATGTGTTGACGCTGTAACGGGCAAACAACTCTGGAGATCTCAAAGACAATCTCCTGTTCTGTACAAGCTTTTCAAGCGGGCGGTAACGGTGATCAGTGGTAACACCGTGTTATGGGCGGGCAGTTCGGACAACAGGAAACGAGGCAAGGGATCGTTTCTTGCAGCATTCGATTTGAAAACAGGAACAGAGCTGTGGCGGGCGCCGGCACAAGAGGTTTTCAATTCTCCGGTGGAAGTCTTTGTTATTAAGGGGCAGGTTTGGTCTCGCGAAGGATACATAAAGGGCGCTAAATCCGGATATTCGGTTGCGCGCGATTTGAGAACAGGCAAGGTAATGCACAAGCGCCCACAGGACAGCGATATTCTTTCGCTTTCTGGCCATCCATGGTGTTACATGAACAAGGCTACAGAGCGTTTTCTTGTTCGTGGAGAGGCAGGCGTGGAATTCTTGAGTACAGAGAATGATTCTGGCTATGCGCATCATTTTGTACGTGGAACATGCCAGTATGGAATACTTCCATGTAATGGCCTGCTTTATGCTCCGCCTCACTCATGCGCCTGCTACATCAACGCAAAGCTGAACGGATTTCTGGCGCTTGCTCCCAAAAGTGACTCTGGAATATATAATCGCAAGGAGCCGGCCCTTGAGAAAGGTGAGGCCTATTCCGAGACTTCAAACCTGAAATATAAAAGTTCCAAATCGGATTGGCCAACATTTCGTGCCGATGCGGAAAGAAGTCTATCAGTTTCCGGAAGCATAAGTAATACGCCAAGCAAGCAGTGGGAAGTTAACGTGCCCGGTAAGCTGTCGGCACCGGTGTATGCTGATGGACGGCTGTATGTCTCCTCTATTGATTCGCACACGGTTTATGCGCTCGGCGGCGAGACGGGTATGCAGGTATGGTCATATACGACGGGTGGCAGGATTGATACCCCACCGACTATTCACAAGGGCCTTGTCCTTTTTGGCTCGGCCGATGGGTGGGTATATTGTCTGCGTGCTTCGGACGCCAAGCTTGTCTGGCGGTTCAGGGCATCTGACGTTGACGCAAGAATGGTTTCCTATGGACAATTAGAATCCGTCTGGCCGGTGCCGGGTAATATTCTGGTTATGGATGACAACGCCTATTTTGCGTCTGGCAGAAGTTCGTATATTGATGGTGGTATGTTCCTTTATAAGCTGGATGTTCGTTCGGGCGAGGTTATAGCAACAACCCGCCTTTATGACAGGGATCCGGTTACTGATATCGAGCCGAATGAGAATGCAAAGAATAGGTACCTTAGTCCTGCGGTGCTTCCGGATATTCCTTCTTCCGATGGTAAGTTTATCTCTATCAGGCATGAACAATTTGATGTGAATTTGACTCGGATAGCAGAGGAGAAGAAAAGGCCTCATGTTTTTTGTTCGATAGGTTTTGCTGATGACACTTGGTGGCAGCGAACCTGCCAGATGTATACGACCGCTGCGGGTTCAGGATTTGGGTGGGGTGGGCTGAATAGTGTGGTGCCTGCAGGGCGTGTTATCGCTCTTGATGGGGACAATGTTGTTGGGTTCGGCCGTATCCTTCCTTATGATCAATTTGATAATTTCGCGGGACTTAATCTGAAGCGTTACCATATCTTCTCGATGCCCAAGAAACCTGTTGTCAAGCGGACTCAATACGAAACGGTGGACTGGGGGGAAAGAATTAAGGAGCGGACACAGGATGTTGCAATACACACATGGTCACGTGACGTTGCCGTTCGTGCCAGGGCACTTCTTGTTGCAGGGGATAAGATGGTGCTCGCAGGACCCAGGAATGTTCTGTATGGGATTAAGCCTAAAGCGATAGAGGAGGGCAGGCGCGCGATCCGCGAAAACGTTGACGCATTTACCGGTATGGAGGATGGTTTGCTTGAGATTGTGGCGACAAAGGACGGCAAGACGCTTGGCACGGTCGAACTCGATTCACCACCTGTTTATCATGGCTTAATAGCAGCCGATGGCGCGCTTTTCATGGCCACTACGGCGGGAACAGTGGTGCGTCTACAGTAGAAATTGCAGGTGCGTTAGAACAGTTGCAGCAGGAAGGAAGCAGAAATGCGAATTATTAGATGCGTCATCGTGTGTACAATTCTCGCGACGACGCCTTTTGCGGTTGCGCAGGAGAAGCCAAACGTCGTTATGATACTGACCGTCGCTGACACCGCGAGTGCCAGCACCCCGCCCACGGGACTGATCGCCGAGGGCCACGACAGCCGCATCGACCTGGTCTGGGATCGCGTTTCCGATACCGATCAGGACCTTTTCAATATCTACCGAGCCGAGCAGGCAGACGGTTCATGGAAGAAGCTCAACGTGTACCCGCATACCATCCACGTTTACAGCGACTTCATCGGGAAGAACGGCAGAACCTACCACTACCGTGTTACGCGGTGGATCGACGACGAGACTGACTTCAGCAAGGTGCGCGTGGATAAACGCGCCAGGGGCGACAAGCAGGTGCGTGGAACCGAGTCCGCCCCGTCCGATAGCGCCAGTGCGACGACTCATGAAATGAATGGCGAGGAATTCCTGGACTCGATGCAGAAAGCGTGCTTCCGGTACTTCTGGGATTTCGGTCATCCGGTCAGTGGTCTGGCCCGCGAGGGATTCTTGCACAGGCGATCGATCACGACCACTGGCGGAACCGGCTTTGGCATGGTCACTATTATGGTCGGCGCCGACCGTGGTTTTGTCACTCGCGAGCAGGCTGCCGAGCGTCTGCTTAAAATGGTCACCTTCCTTGAGGAGAAAGCCGAGCGCTACCACGGCCTCTGGGCGCACCACCTCCGAGGCGACACCGGTGAAACCATCCCCTTTGCCGGCAAGGAGGACAACGGCGGCGACATCGTCGAGTCCGCCTTTCTCATGGAGGGCATGCTTACCATCCGTGAGTACTTCGGTAGAGATAATCCCGTCGAGAACGAGCTGTGCGAGCGCATCACTCGCCTGTGGGAGGAGGCCCAGTGGAGTTGGTACCTTCAGCCCGGCGACAAGATGCTCACCTGGCACTGGTCGCCAAACTACGGCTTCGTCAAGAACCACAAGTTTCGCGGCTTCAATGAGTGCATGATCGCGTACCTGCTGGCGATGGCCTCGCCGACACACTCGATTCCCGCTGACTGCTACTACCTGGGCTGGGCCGGCAAAATTGATCGCTACGTCAACGACAAAACCTATTACGACATAAAACAACCGGTCGGTAATCCTCTTGGCGGGCCACTGTTCTTTACGCACTACTCCTACATCGGGCTTGATCCCCATCAGCTCACCGATGCATACACCAACTACTACGACAATAACCGCGCCATCTCACTGATCCAGCACCGCTACGCGATCGACAACCCCAACAACCATCAGGGCTACGGCAAGCTTGTTTGGGGCCTGACCGCCAGCCAGAATCCGCGAGGTTACAAGGCGCACCAGCCTGGAGCCAATTCCAATCGGGACGATGGTACGATCGCGCCGACCGCCGCGATCAGCGCTTTCCCCTATACCCCCGACGAATCCATGGCCACGCTCAAGCACTTCTATTACGAGATGGGCTCGCGCATCTGGGGACCGTTCGGCTTTCGCGACGCGTTCAACCTGGGCGCCGACTGGGTGTCGCCGAGCTACCTTGCCATCGATCAGGGACCAATGGTCCCCATGATCGAGAACCACCGTACCGGGCTTCCGTGGAAGATGTTCATGAAGTCCGACGTCGCCAAAGCGATCCTTGAAAAACTTGAGGAAGCGCGCCCCGCGGCGAAGCAACCGTGAGGGTGACGGTCTTGGTCATGTGTCCCGATGTATGCTGTGCAGCATGGGGTGGCTATACGAGGGCGGTATTTGCGAACAGTTGCCTAGTTCAGGAAAACACCAAACTTGAAAAGTTTTTCTTTAAGTAAAGGCGCTATTTCAGTATAAATGAGACTGTAGGAGCCTGTGAAGGGTGTTCCCCGAACGATGTTTAAAAATGTTGGATGGTAAAACCTCCTTTGTTTTGACGGTAAGTCTTTTTTTTATTTGTCACTTACATCATAGCCGAAGCAGAGGAGATTGCAGGAAAAAAATGACCGTAAATCATTATTCAGCATAGATTTGTGTATTGTGCAGAGGGTGCTCGCTTAGTATTCTGTACACCCATGCCTCATGACATAGCTCCAGAACTGTTGCCAGCGGCCTTTAGTGAGCTTTAATGTTCGCAAGGCCAGAACGCAACTGGCCCCAGCATCTTTCCACCCTGATCCAGAGACACACATTCGTTGCTTTACCACCGTCTTACACGCAGCCTCCGTTAGCCATGGAACGGCGATTTGAGTTGCGCAAGCGACAGATTCTTAAGGATGCCGAACTAAAACCAGAACTGTCAAATGGGATGTTGGATCGCTTGGAGGCATTTGCTGGCCTCTTTGCAGTCAGCCTCGGCAAACGTGAGACGAAGGAACATGCCCAGCAGTATCTTGGTGGTCTTCTGTCTGCTCTTCGTCCATCGTCACATTAGAATCAACTTATCGCTGCTCTCCATAAGCGACAAATTCCAGAAAGCCGGCATAAAGCACATCAACATGAGACCGAGATAACCACCGAAGTACGCCCTCAGAACACAGAGATAAACTCAAAAAATGTACCGACCTCCCCCTTGCTACTGCGGAACGACTTTCTGCAGGAGCTTGATTGACTCTTCGGCAAAGCGCGACCCGAGAATTTTGTATCCATCCGCCGACATGTGCAGGTCATCGACGCGTTGAGTCACCGTCTTCGTCTTCCAATGAGGAGGCGAGGCTCCTGTGTTCAGATCGTCAGTTCTGACGATCGTACAGTTGGGTGTATCCCTGGCCACTTTCTCCTGAGCCCGGCAGACCTCTTCCCATTCCGGATAGAATTCCTGTTTATTGTCTTTGCCGAAGTCGCTCAGTTTCCCAATGACAAACACCATCGGGATGCCCGGAAAGTCTTCCTTCAATTGCGAGAAAAGCTGCTTCAGGCTGCGCTCGTAAACTGCTGAGTGACGCTCACGCGCATCGCGTTCTCCCTGCATCCAGCAGAATGCAATTGCTTTCGGCTTGGCGCCTTTTGTTTCGGCCGCAATCTTTTGCATCATGCTCTGGTACATCACCCCGTTTTCCTCTTTCGTCGGCGGCTTTGTACCAGGGATGTTCGGATCAACCTTCCAATCGTCCGCGGGAGCCCAGTCGTGAATCCACATCCGGATCGGTCTGCCGCCGATTGCTTCCTTGACGATCAGAACATTCTCCTCGCCGAACTCTTCGAAGACTCGCGGTTCGAATGTGAGCTTCTGGTTCATTCCCTGCATGTTGGACTGGCCAGAAAGAATGAATAGATATTTCCCGTTGCTCTCTGCTGAATCACGTTTTGTAAACAGCGGAACAAGGTGTTCCAGCACTGCCTGCAAGGGCAGTCTGATTTTGCCTTTGTTATGCGCAGTAGCGACCGCGACCACGTTTAGTTCTGGGAACATGGTCATGTATTGTCCACCAGCGCCGATGCCGCCGATGAAGTAGACCTTTTTGTCGCCAGCTTTTTGAGCGCGATTGTGGAAGTAGTAAAAATAGCCATCTCCCTTTTTTCTGTCCATAATTTGCTTAACATATTCGGCAGACAGTAGTTGTTCACCGTTGAACCTGCCGCCCTGAATGACTGTCGCGCCGATTTTCATCAGGTCCCGCGAGGTGAAGTTGCTCCCCGCCCCGCATTTCGGGATGCCGCAGCCCTGGTCCTCCCAGCAGTAGGTGGCCCCGATTTTGCCAGTTAGCTCTTTGGCGATAAACTCCTGCACCGTGCCCGGAGCCTTGATATCTACGATCATCATGATCATGGATGGGTCAGTGCCCGTATACTTGTACGCTTTGCTTTCGGGAGTTACTGGAGCCGTTAGTTCGAATAGTTTCTGGAAGTACGCTTGCCTTTGATAGGCGTCGCCGAGTTGACGCTCGATAAATTTTTCCGGAAATCGTAAGCCGGATTTCATAAACAGCGCATCTCTCAACGTGATTGTTTCGACGCCGGGCTGGATTTTTGAGCTGTCAATTTCCGGCATCAAGCTGATGACCGGCTTATCGAGATCTTCCATGTTCAGCAAACCGCATTGAATCGCTCTTGCCAGGACGACCGAAGTGAGGGTTTTGGTGACGGACATGGTGTAGTGCGGCGCGTCTACTCGTCCGCGGCGGTTGTACATTTCGAAAAGCAGTTTGCCGTCTTTCCAGATTAGAATACTGTCGAGGTCTCCATATTTGCCGGCCTTGTCATCGGCGAGCAGAGCCTTGACGGCTTCCTCTGTACCCGGTAAACTCATTTTTCCGACCTGCAGTCCGTCTTTTAAATCCTTTGGCGAAGTGCTGACGTATGCCTCTGTCAGGTCGGGCAGTTTTGGCTGCTCACCGTAGGATTGTTTTTTTGGGTCAAGGTCTTTTGGGAGGTAGGGTAGTTCGCTTGCGATTAGGTTAGTGCTTAGTAATGAGAGAGCCAGTAAGGCAGTTATAGTTCTTCGGTTGTTCATACTTTGGTTCCTTTGTTTTTGGTTTTTGTCATTTAACCGCAACATGTTCTATTCATTTTCATATTTGCTTACCTCCGTTCTTTTGTGAGTTTCTGTGCGAAAAGCCATTTTAAGACTACCGGCTCCGGATCACACCGATCGCTACTGAGTTGGGTACTGCCATTATCACTGCCGGTAATCATTTTGACGGCAACACCGTGTCCGTCACCCACCCAGGTAGTGAACTTCATGTTTCCACCCATTTTTTGCATCTTTGCAAATATTATCCGGGCACCTTCAATTCTATCCTTGTCACCGTAAAAGATCCATATAGGGATATCCTTAATTACCGACGCATCAATAAAATCTTCACCTCTGGTCAAGCCGCTTCCAGCCGAGGGAGCCGCAGCTGCGAAATATTCAGGATCAAATTGTATGATCCTATAAGTCCCTTCGCCTCCCATAGAGTGCCCGAGAATATAAATCCTACTCATATCAACGGATGGTAATTCTTTGATGATGGCTTTAATATTAGACAGGTGTACCTCGTTCCAAAGTTTATTTGCCTGAGGAGCGAGTACATAACATGGGTAGTTCTTGCGATTCTGTTCCTCTGCAAGAACCCGGTTCCAGTTACGCAGTTGTTTTAGGTTATTTGAGCCTTTGCCACTGGCACCGTGCAACGAAACAATAACCGGATAGCTCTTGTTTGGTTCATAGTTTATCGGTTTCATGAGCCTGTAGGGCATATCATTATAGATGTGGGGCTCATGGAGTTTTACCCAGTCTTCTACAACCTGCCCGTTTGCAACTTGAGCAATGCCCAATAATACCAGTACAAATAATAGTGTCTTTTTCATTTTTTGCTTCCTTAAAAGAGGTTTAAGCTGGGATTTTCCATATAACATTGTATATCCTTGCTCAACTATAGCGGGTGATAAATCATCCTTCACAGACTGAGATTTACACGGTTGTTCCCAATCCAGGGTCTATGCACTGGCAGTCGTTCCTCAGTAATCCTTGAAGTTTCTCATCCATTCCGACCAGTCACTGGGTTGGACGCCGCCGGCTCTGGTCAGAGGTCCGTTTACAGGATACTTGCGATGCCGCCCTTTTTCTTAAACCATATTGCCCTTGGTTTTTTTTACATTCGCCATTTTCAACTGGCCTATATTTGGCGAGAGTAAATGTAGATAGCCAGACTCCGTTTTTCGTAAGCCTACACTCGCTCCTATTCTACTGGCAAGCCCAATGCTCGCAAGACGATTTTTGGGACTGCAAGACTGGCTGTGCGCCTGTACTGCCCATAGCTGCATTTCTCAGCTAATCCGCGACAACGTTGAACTCGTACGTACTCACTGAACAGCAAACGAGACCCGTACTGGATCGATCAGTATGGGTTCCGAACTGATACAAATCCTTGTGCCCTACCCGCGCCAGCAAGCATCCAATCAGCTTCGTACCGGCGCTGTTGCTGCATCGCTGATTAAGCGAAGAATCCACTGTTTTGATGTAGTCGGCATTATCTTCACATCTGTCAGAACGGTTTGTCAAACGGTTCAATCCGGCCGGCAAGCCAGGTGACCTCCTCTTGTGTCAATGCACGATCGTAGATATGAACATCGTCAATCTGACCCAGGAAGAATCTGTCGTTGCTTGCAGGCCGTCTGCCAATACTGACATCCTCCGCTGCGGTGATGTTGAACACGTCCGGATCTGTAGTGGGCCTGGTGTCGTCCGTACCATCGAGATAGAGTATCACGTCCGGATATGAGATTGTGGCGTTCTCTTGTACCGTCACCGCAACGTGATGCCAACCACCGTCGCTCACTAAGGTGTCTCCCTGGACATTGCCGCCAGCGTGTTCTGCCCGCAGCCTGCCAGCATCCACCCTGAAGCCAAATCTCTCACCTGCAACGTCAGGGCCCCAGCCTACGATTGCGCCGGTGTCCGCGTTGCTCGTCTTAATCCAAGCCGTCACAGTGACAGCACTCGAGCCGAGAATGCCCTTGTAGCCGGTTATGTTCACGTAGTCGTTGAAACCATCAAAGCTAATGGCCTGTCCGATCTTGCCGGCTACAAAGAAAGGATTGTCCATCTCAGTGCCGTTGCGTGCGTTGCCGGAACTGTCGTTGGTATTACCTTCGAATTCATAGTGTGCCTGCAACCCAACGGCCCCGGGGTCAACCGGCGTGATCAACTGACGTTCATAAGAATACAGCCTGATACAGTCGAGTAAAACCATTCCCTGGCCGCCAACCGCTCCAATACGCTCAAAGCCAATGCTTAGCTCAGTAACATTGCTGAGGCTCACGCCGATCGAGGCCAGGTCAATATACCACATCTGCCAGCCCCTCAGCCTTGTGTCTTCGGCGCTGCCGTCGTATAGCACCTTGGAGCCATTGAGCTTCATGTACATCTGCTGCACATTGTTGTTTGGATCGCCAAAGAACCGCAACGTCAGGGCTTTAATGCCATGCTTTGTCCAATCCTGGCCGGCCTTTAGATCAGCGACATTCGCTGTGACCTCGGAATAGGTGGCCACGGTGTTGTCATAGAAAAGGGGCACTGACTGTTCGCCGTCATGCACCGTGTCCGTCTCCATTGACGCGCCCATGGGATTACCCATGGTCGAGCCGTTTGTTGCCGGATTATCATATCCGTCTTTCCACACCACGTATACCAGATTGCTACCCTCTTCCCCGGCAGGAATGTCATTGTACGACTCGAAATCCTCCACAACAAGATACTCCTGTGTCGAAAGATTCCAGATATTCCCTTGCCATGTAGTTGGGCTCTCTGCATCGTTCACCTCGTCAATCCGCCAGTAATAGGTGCTGGCTAAATCAAGGGAGGAAGCATAGCCGGGCTCAGTCACGGTGGCAACAGGGACAGTGCCGTCGATAACGGCCTGCTCGTCGGTGCTGAGGTACACATCGTGCTTAGCCGCCTCTCTCCCCGCTCGGAAACCGAGGATCACATCCACATCTACACCTGTTGCCCCAGAAGCCGGGCTGGGCTCTCTTGCCCAGATAGGTATGTAGAGGAAGCGCACCTCACTAAGACCATACTGGGAATAGAGGCCTCCCCAGTTGCTGTTAACCGTAAGCCTGACGTACTTTGCTGTTGTGCCACCAAAATCAACCGTGGTATTGTGTGCATAACCATCCGCTCCGGACGCCTGGGCAAATTCAGGCACGCCACCCAGTTTCTTCCAGTCGGCGCCATCGGTCGAATACTCAATGCTCACATCTTTTAGCCCGAAACCGAGCATAGACTCAAACGTTGTGTTGTGGTTCCATACCCACATCTCGTGCAGCTTATAGACCTTGTCGAACTCGTATTGGATCCAGGTCGGCTGCGCCCCAGTAAAACTGCTGAGCCACATACCATTATTTTCTACCGAGTGCAGGTCATCGGCATCCAGCCCTGAACCGTTCACTGTGTTTTCCGGCCCCACACTTGAACTGTCCGCACTGGATGCTTTGGCAGTTATATTCTCACCGACAATAGGATAAGCAAGTGGCTCGACCGTAAAGCTCCAGACATCGCCTTGGTCCCATCCGGAGACGCTATTGGCCTCATCAACCCGCCAGTAGTAAGTTCTGCTAAAATCCAGTGTAGCACTGACAGGGTATATATTAGGATCCTGAGTGATACCGCCAATACCATCGTGGACATCGTCGAAGTTTTCGCTAAAGAAAACCTTGTGCTTGGGGGATAGTTCTGTTACGTAAGCACCTGGCTTCCAGCTAAGCACTACATCTCTCGGCACATCCGCCGCCCCATCAACAGGATCCGGATCAGCAGCCTTTACTCGACTCAATCCCGATGGTCCAATTCCGGCAACATACTCTCCTGCATAGCAATAAACAAAATCCAGCCAGTATGAAGCTTCAAGGTTTCTCGTAATTATCTGAATTTTTATCAGATCGTTTGCGCTTGACGGGGCTTCAGCGGTAAATGTATACTCAGCCCACTCGGTCGTCAGTTCAAAATTTGCACTCTCACTCAAACCCAGAGTTATCATCCGCTTGCATCCTCACTTCAACTGGAATGCTTGCATCCGCCGCCATGGCCCAGAAGCTAACAGTATACCTTTCGCCAGCCATCAGCGGGAGGCCTCCAGCGATCACATTGAACTGGCCGGATCCACTTAGATTAACCCTAAGGCTTTTTGCGCCATCAATGAACTCGGTTGTATTGATTTCGACAGTGCCAGCGTTACCCCAAGTAGTCCATGAAAACCAAGACGGATTGTTTATGATAATCTCATCCTCAAAACTTGGATCGTCTTCCACTATGTTTACGACTTGTGCATGAGTTACCAGCGGCACAGCAACCAGCACCAAAACAAAAGAAGCTAAGCAACTCAATTTCCCGTACATAATAATCCTCCTAAGAAAAGGTTAGAAGTTATTATGCTTTGGCGATGCACCAAAACACTCGTTACACTCGTTGTTTTCAACAAAACAAGCAAGAACTCGCACCTTCACTAAGCTCAATGCCTGCTCAGAATGGTCTTTTGCAACTTAACGCCACCTCCTACCAGAAAAGCACAAAGGTTCCGTGGACAAGAGTTCATGGAACATACCAACTACTTTATACCATACTCGCCATTCTACTTCAAGAAAAATCAGGGCTACCGCGTCTAAAGGGTGTGGCCAGATTTCCTGGCAGAGCAATTTTTCCGTTGTCATTCTGAACGGAACGCAGTGGAGCGAAGAATCTCTAATCCTTTTCTAAGGCCAGATCCTTCGCTTACGCTCAGGATGACAAACGAATGTAATAGCGCATTAACAATGGGATTACGAGATGCCGGAAAAATTAGCCACACCCCGCCTAAATTTTCTGCCCAAAAGTGGCCCATGTGCGGCTTAAAATTGGGCAAAATCAATGTCTGTGGAGTCAAAATGGAGAGTGCGCCGAGGTAAGCTGTTGTGAATCAGCTGGACAATCCAGCCTGGTCAAAGATTAGCCACTGGGCCAGAACTGAACTTGATGTATATTAAGGTAACGAGATATGCAAAGCTCAAGGAAAGGCGAATGGTCAGCCATAACGAAAGTGAAGGTTTTCATCCCCGAAATTTGTCTAATTGCATTGGGCCAAGGTTTTCTC
>SMTZ1_10012683_pt1 | contig 13749 bp, 10 predicted proteins | sample DeeMarSWOR136_30_FD_25667 | JGI IMG/M metagenome (IMG submission 25667) | reverse complement strand
CCTTCACTTCTGTAATCTTGAATGCCTGGATTACTGGAAAAAAGAGCAGAAAAAGAAAAAGAAGAAATAAGGATAATCATTGGGTGGAGTGTTGAATAAAGAGCTTTAAGTCAGGATTTAACTCTTCTGCTTTTCTTCCTTCTTTATTGGGAAATAAACTAACTGGAATTGGCTTCAATCCTTCAGGTTTCATCGCCTTCCCGTGTATTTTACCAAAGCTATTCCTAAAAGAACCGCTTAACTTAGCGATCGGATAATATGCCCCGTGGTTTGCCGCGGGGAACCGATTGTCGGGAGATCCAAGGGTGGATGCCTCATCTTAAAATAAACATTCTGATAACCTGATTTTAATTTTTTTGATAAAGGGAACATTCTCAATCAGGTATCCGTATAATCTATTGATATGAGAGCGCCAGGAGGAGTCCATGTTTAAGAAAATAGGCATTTCTGTGTTTATCGTGGTCGTCTTAGCTGCAGTCATAGTGTTAATGGCCAAGAATTCATCGAACGGCAAGGATAACGGGATAAAGATGATCAAAGTCCAGAAAGGAGATATCGTGGAGAAAGCGCTGGCCATCGGCCGCATCGAACCGAAAAAAGAGATTGCAGTCAAGTCGAAGATATCCGGTATTGTCAATACAGTCTTTGTCGAAGTGGGTGATGTAATTCAGAAAGGGCGGCCGTTGCTGGAGATCAAACCCGATCCCACGCCCTTGGAATTCGCGGAAGCGAAGAGGAATGTGGAGATTGCCAGTGTTTCCCTGGAGAAAGCGGAGAATGAGTACGGCCGTATGAAGAAATTGCTCAAGGACAATCTTGTTTCCGAGCAGGAGTATGATGCGGCAGAAAACGAGTTCAAACAGCTTCAGCTGAGGTTAAACATTGCCCAGGAACGGTTGGCCTTGATCGATGAAGGGCGGACCAAAATAGCTGACCTGCAGGTGGATACGGTCATAAAATCCCCTGTGGAAGGGACCGTTCTGGAGAGAAGAGTCAATGAGGGCGACCCAGTTGTTCCCTTGACCTCATACCAGGCAGGCACTGAGCTTCTTATCCTGGCAGACATGGAAAGCCTGATCTTTAAAGGGACCGTAGATGAGATCGACGTCGGAAAGCTTGAAGTCGGGATGACGGCTGAGCTGAAGATCGGGGCCATCCCTGACGAGAAGATATTCGGCGAACTGACCAAGATTTCGCCCAAAGCCAAACAGCAGGAGAATGCCACGCTCTTTGACGTGGAGATCGAGATCACCCAAAGAGGAGAGAAAATGATCAGAGCAGGGTATTCTACCAATGCTGACCTGGTTATCAACAAGGCGGAAAATGCGCTCTTCATCCCGGAGAGGCTGGTGGAGTTCAACCAGGATAAAACCTATGTTGAAATCAAGGATGCCAAAGGAGAAATCATCAAGAAGGAAGTGAAGATCGGATTGAGCGATGGAATAAACGTCGAGATCCAAGATGGTCTGAAAGAAGGAGAGGAAGTCGTTGAGAGGCCACCCAAAGAAATCAAGTGACCCAGGTTGTATTGGAGCAATTTGAGAAGAATGTTTTCCAGATCAGAAAGACCGCAAGAATCAATAAATAACAGATTAGGATTATCGAGATGAAAACATTCATGTTTCTTTCCCAGTTTGTAAGGGACATGCGTTCTCAGAAAATGAGGACATTCCTGACCATCTTTGGCATTATCTGGGGAACCATATCGGTTGTCCTGCTTTTGGCCTTTGGCGTCGGCCTGGAACGGCAGATGAACAAAAGTATGCACGGACTGGGAGAGGGGATCGTGATCATCTGGCCCGGAAGGACCAGCATGGCCTTTGAAGGCCTGAGCAAGGGCAGGCCGCTCCGCTTCAGAGAAGAAGATGCTTTTCTCCTCAAGCAGGAAATCCCTCAAATCAAGCATTCCTGTCCGGAATATTCGAGCTGGGGAGTCAAGCTGAAATACGGGAAGAATACCTATTCCTGCCTGACAAGGGGCATTTATCCCTTTTATTCCGATATGAGGAACGTTATCCCGGAAAGAGGAGGAAGGTTTATCAACGATATCGATATTACCCAGAAAAAAAGAGTGATATTTATCGGTTTTACCATCAAAGAAGAGCTGTTCAAGGATGAACCGGCCGTCGGTAAATATATTCAGGTCAACGGTGTTCCCTTTCAGGTTATCGGGGTGCTGATCGAGAAGACCCAGAATTCGTCTTACAACACTCGTGATGAAAACGCGGCATTCATTCCAGCCACGACTTTTGCTTCTTTTTTCGGGTATAAACACATCAACAACATGGTTGTCCAGGCGCACGATCCTTTCCAGAATGAATTCATCCAGGAGAGGATCCTACAGGTTCTCGGAAAGAAGTACAAATTTAACCCAGCAGATACTGAAGCCCTTCATGTCTGGGATACCATGGAAGGAGAAAGGATCACCCATGCGGTCATGATCGGGTTCAACATATTCCTGGGGATTGTCGGCTCTTTTACCCTGATTGTGGGAGGCATCGGCGTCTCTAACATCATGAACGTAGTCGTCGAGGAGAGAACCAAAGAGATCGGCCTGAAAATGGCCTTGGGCGCCAAAAAAAGGTTTGTCCAGGCGCAGTTCTTATTCGAGACTCTGCTGATAACCCTTGTCGGAGGGGCTATGGGATTGTTCATTTCTTACGCTTTGGTTTCCATATTCCCTGCCACCAACATCGAGGAGTTTATCGGCAAGCCGACTTTTTCTTTAACGGTTGGACTGGTCACAGTTGCTCTCTTGGGCCTCATCGGGTTGATCTCAGGATGGGGACCGGCTCGGCGGGCCTCTAACCTTCATCCGGTGGAAGCACTCAGGTCTTAGGAGAAGAAGATGAAGATTATCCACCTTTTTCGGCTGTTCTACAGGGAATTGAAAAGCCAGAAAAAAAGAATCACCCTGACCATCCTGGCCCTGGCTTGGGGTACGTTTTCCATAGTCGTCCTGCTGGCTTTTGGCGAAGGGCTGAAGAGACAGATGATCAAAGCCATGCATGGGCTAGGAGACGGAATTTGTATCCTTTACAGCGGCCAGACATCGAAGCCCTACAAAGGATTGGGAAAAGGCCGGATAATCAGCCTCAGTCTGGATGATGTCGAGCTTTTAGAAAACCGTGTTTCCGGCATCGAGCTCATCAGTCCGGAGAATGACCGCTACAGGAACAACATGACCTACGGCCGAAAAAGTCTCTCCGAGAGGGTCATCGGCGTCTACCCTGATTTTGAAGATCTCAGGGGCTATCATCCTGAAAGAAGCAGCCGGTTCATCAATGAGCTGGATGTTAAGAATAAGAAAAGAGTTGTTTTTTTAGGAACAGAGCTGAAAAAAAGGCTATTTGGAGAAGATGAGGCAGTGGGAAAGACTATTTTGATAAACAGCGTTCCCTTCTTGGTGGTCGGAGTCATGGTGGAGAAGATGCAGAACAGCATGTACAACGGTCCGGATGTGGATAAAGCCGCCATCCCTTATCCCACCTTCCAGGCGATTTACGGGGATAAATATCTTCACCAGCTGATCTACAGGCCGATGGAAATTTCTCAGTCTGAGACCGTAAAAGATGAGGTGTTTAAAGTACTCTCCCAGAAATACAAATTCGACCCGACTGATAAACAAGCCCTGAATATCTGGGATATGGTGGAGGAAGAGAAGCTGATGAAGAATGTATTTCTGGGGCTGGAAATCTTCATGGGAGTTATTGGCGGCCTGACGCTGATTGTCGCCGGCGTCGGCGTGGCCAACATCATGTATGTTTCTGCGAAAAAGAGGACCAAGGAGATAGGGATCAAAATGGCCATCGGCGCCAAGAAAAGGCATATTCTTCTCCAGTTTATATCTGAAGCACTGATGATCTCTTTTATCGGAGGGGGAGCCGGAATATTATTCTCATTCATCATTGTCGAGGTTTTCCATGTCCTTCCTCTGGAAGGAGAGGTGGCAGACATCCTGGCCCATCCGGTCATATCTTTACAGATAATGATCCTGACTGCGGTCATCTTGAGCATCATCGGATTCCTGGCCGGCATCTTCCCGGCCCGAAAAGCAGCCTCAGCCAAACCGGTGGAAGCCCTGAGATACGAATAAGAGGAGTTATATCCTTATCATTTTAAATAGGTAATTCAATGAGTAAAACACACAGGAATAGCGTCGCTCCCTTCAGATTTTTAACGCCATTCCCTCAACGTCCCCTTCGGCGCCTGCGTAACCCCGCATTCAAGATATGTCACTTCCAATCGGATGTCCGTACTTCACCATTTTTCATCAGATCGATTTTCACGTGCTCAAACATACTCGGCGGCCGATTTCATCGGCTTCCCTCAGTGGACGATTCGAGAAGGCTAAATCTTCAAGGTCGCTCCTTCCATTCCCGTGTGTTTTACTTCCGCTATTTGGAAGAAAACAAAGGAGTATGGTCATGATAAAGATGGAAAAGGTCAAGAAGACATACGGTACAGGTCCGGTACAGGTCGATGCGTTAAAAAACATTAACCTGGAGATCAAGGAGAACGAGTTTGTGGGCCTGATCGGCCCCTCTGGCTCCGGAAAATCCACTCTGATGAATATCATGGGCTGCCTGGATGTGCCCAGTTCGGGGGAGTATTTTTTTGAGAGCGAAAGGGTGGCGACATTCAACCACAACAAGCTGGCCGAGATCCGGAATAGGAAGATTGGTTTTGTCTTTCAGAATTTTAATCTCCTCCCTTATGCGACCGCCTTTGAGAACGTCGAGATTCCGATGATATTTATGGGAATGAAAGCCAAAGCCCGAAAGGCACGGACGATGGAACTGCTGGAGAAGGTCGGGCTGAAAGGAAGAGCCAGTCATAAACCGAGCGAGCTTTCCGGCGGTGAGATGCAGCGGGTAGCCATAGCCAGGTCTCTGGCGAATAATCCCCGGCTGATCCTGGCCGATGAGCCGACCGGTAACCTGGATACAAAATCAGGAGACGAGATCCTGGCCATATTCCAGGACCTCTGGAAACAGGGCCACACTCTGGTCGTCATCACCCATAATCCCAATATATCTGCCCGAGCTCAGAGAGTGGTTAGGCTCATAGACGGAAAGATCGAGAATAACGGCGGATAACCAGAAATTTGAGTTAAGTCAGATCAGCTTCAACTCCTTTATAAATCTCCCCAGAAAAAGTAAAATGGCTGTCGATAGTAAGAATTCAATCGTCTGAAACGAAGGGTTAAAATATAACTGTAAGTAAAAAACATTCGGCAATTACTAACTGGGAGTTATATAAGCAGTCTTTAGCCCAAGCAGGCATGGTTAAAGAATTCGAACCCAGTTCGATTCAAATAAATAGAGGAGGGGAGACATGCTCAAAAATAAACTAAACACGACCAGGGTGGAGTGGTCTCCTGGCTGTTTTTCATGGCATCTTATTGATGATAGTAAGGTAAGCCTGAAAATGGAAGAAATCGGCCCTGGCACCGGGTCTGATGCCCATTTTCATACACAATCCATCCAGTTTTTTTTCATACTCGAAGGCCAAGCCTCTTTTAAGGTGGAAAATGCTCAGCACGAGATGAAAAAACATGAAGGAATAGAAATCCCTCTAAAAGTGAAACACCAGATTTTGAACACAGGAGAAACCAATCTTCTTTTTCTCCTGGTAAGCATTCCACCCGTCCAAAAGGACGATGTTCAAGTTTGACTTCAAACGGAGAGCATGCTATAGCTTTGAGAAAAAATAATATAAAAGTCCGTATTCAGCGGAAATCATGAGAATTTTCACCTGAAAAGGCAGTTATTTATCTTAGAGAAATAAACAAATGGCTTGTCCTGAAGCAATATGGAGATACGGAGAGTTCAGGGATGGGTAACACATATTCCATAAGCAGGATCGAAAGTTTTAATAAATGCAGGCTTCAGTTTAAATACAGATACATCGAGAAAGTTCCCTTGAAAGTAGAAACCATAGAGGCCTTTATGGGGACAAAAGTCCACGAGACATTAAAGGAATTCTATGATTTCATCAAGAACAAAGTGGTTAAGCCGAAGGACTGGCTTCTCGCCAGGTATGATGAAAAATGGAAGAAAGACTTCAGTGACTCGGTCAAGATCGTCAAAAAAGAACTGTCGGCAGAAGAATATCACCAAAAAGGAAAGGAGAGTCTCGCTGAATACTATGATGAATACAGTCCGTTCGACCAGACAAAAATTGTGAAAACTGAGGAACCTATCTACTTCAACCTCAAAAAAGGCAAAGAAGAATATAGATTCGTAGGAATACTCGACCGACTCGACTGGAATGACAAGGAAAAGATATTCGAGATTCATGATTACAAGACTTCAGGCTCATTAATGACACAGGAGGAAGCTGATCAGGATTATCAGCTTCCGCTCTATCAGCTGGCGCTGATGAGTCAGTGGCCAGAAGCAGTGAAGACAAAGCTTATCTGGCATTTTCTTTTATTCAACAAGCAGATCGAGTCTTCCCGGACACACAAACAGCTAATGGAAGTTCAAGATCTGACCATAGCGAAAATAAAGACGATCGAAGCCTGTCAGGAGTTTCCTCCTTTTAAAAGCGCACTCTGCGATTGGTGCGATTTCCAACAGATCTGTCCCTTATGGAAACATCCCAAAGAGGTAGAAAAACTGGATAAGAACAAATACAGACAAGACTCTGGGGTGAAGCTGGTCACAGCCTATTCCGAGCTGGAAGAGAAAAAGAAGAAGTTGAAGCAGGAGATAATTGAGATCGAGAAAGAACAGGAGGAAATCGCCGAAGCTGCCATCGAATTCGCGGAAAAAAAGGACATTCAGGTCATAGACGGTCCGGATAAACAGTTCCTCGTGACCATAAAAGAGGAGCTGGCAGCGCCGGCTCGAAGGGACGATCAGGACAAGTGGGAAGGGCTTAGACACTCATTGATTAAAAGCGGCAAGTATATCGAGGTCTCCACAGTCAACAGCAGCATGCTGAACAGGATGATGAAGAGCTGGCCGCAGGAGCTGGTGGCCAAGATAAAGGATTTTCTGGTCAAAAAGGTTGTAAGGAAAGTCGAGTTAAGGAAAAAAAACTAAAAAGCGTTCTCAATTATTCTTGATCCAGGCAGCGATATCATCGATCACCTGTCTGTCCACGTGTCCTGCCCTTGAATATTCTGCGGGGCTGGGTTTACCTTTGCCGGCAATAAAAAGATGGTTAAGGTCAGGATAAAGCCTTAATATCACATTTTGGCGTGAAGAAAGGCTTTTTTTCCAGTTTTCGAAGTCTTTCTCGGTCACCTGATAGTCGCGGCCGCCCTGAAGAATGAGCATCGGCTGCTTAAGCCTTTTGGCTGTGACAGGAGGGACATAATCCCTCAGATCCAGCCAGTACTCGGGCGGGGCACCGAGAAGGTTCTCTTTTTCTGGAGGGGCACCGGATTCTCTTAAGTTCCTGATTTTTTCCACTGTTTCTTGGATCTCCTTGAGTCGGATTTTTTCGATCTCCGTAGTCTTTCCATCAAGCATGATGATGTAGCTGGTCTGCTCAAGGATGGCTTCTTCGGCAGACCTGGTGGCTCCAGCCAGGATTATGAATCCGGCGATATCTGGATCGCGCAGCCCGATCCTCGGAATCAGCATCCCCCCAAGGCTGTGGCCGAGAACAAATATTTTTTGGCCGTCAATTCTTTCAACGTTTCGAAGCAGTTCCACCGCAGCCAGGGCATCGTCGATCGTTTCTTCTTTAACGGTAAAATTTCCCTTGAAATCTTTCAGCTTCCGGCCATGGGCTTTAGTCCTTTTTTCGTATCTCAGCACTGCGATTCCCCGGGAGGCCAGACCCCAGGCCAGGTCCCGAAAGGGTTTGTTCGGTCCGATGCTTTCATCCCGGTCGTTCGGGCCTGAGCCGTGAACAAGAACCACAGCGGGAAACGTCTCTTTTCTTGCAGGCAGAGTCAGGATGCCGGGAAGGGCCCATTCTCCGCTTCCGACCACGACTTCTTTCTCGTTGAAGGAGCTCAACTGGACATAATCAGGTGCAGTGTATTCCTTCTGAGCCGGAGCAAACCAGAGCCCTGTGATCTGTTTTTCTCTGTTGAAGACAACTTTTATATCCAGAGCCCCATTCCCGAACTCACAGATGACATAGACAATATCAAACTTGGGCAGTGTTTCTGTTCGAATCCCTTGTTGCTTTTTAAACGGACCTGCCTGCCGGATTACTGCCTGCCATACCTCCTTGAGTTTCTCCTCTGGCATGGCTTTGGTCATAACACTGTCAAAGTTTTCAACCGCTTTGGCGAAGTCTTGCTTAGTCAGCAAATCTACGAATTCTTTGGCTTGAGCGATAAGATCCTCAGGGAATGAGTCTCCCTGAATTTGAGCGGAAAAAAACAGAGACCCCGCCAACAGAGCGGTCAAAGAAATGCGATTGATTTTATTTGTCTTCATCTTTTTTCCTTAAAGAATCTGATCTCGGTCTTCCCTGTATATAGTTTTAGATGACTCGAGGGGCTATTTCAAGGGATTTCTGGCAAATCATCGCCTTTTTTGGCTGATATATTTCGGCAACGCTTCCATTTTCAATTGACATTTTCCTGTATAATTTTTATATTAAGACGGCGGCAAGGATAAAATCAGTGGAAGTCGAGTCCTTCTCAAGGAAGGGGCAAGTCAAAAATCCACCTCCGGTACTGCCTGTCTTCTTACAGAGAATCATATAGCTAAAGAAAATAAAATCAGGGTATGGCTTTTTCGGCGTAAGCCTTGAAGAGTTTGAAAAAGGAGGAAAGAATGAAAACTTCTGTGTTGTGTTGCAGGCTATCATGGGCGATTCTTGTCATGGCCATCTGTGTCTTGGCTGCCGGGGTACATCTTCCCGGCCAAGTGGCGAGCAATGAAGCCTACAATTTCATAAAGAAAGCGTCTTCTGCGACCTGGGTGAATAAGCCTCTACCAATCGGTAAGACTCCCACAAGCGAGAGGGTGAGCTTCAATGACCGGAAGAATGATAAAAAGGGTTTTGTTCGCTATGTGAATAATGCTGTTTTGGAGGATGGACAGAAATATGCATTGAGTGTTTTACAGACCCATCCTGAATGGAAAAACGGAGGAGTGATCATCGGCTATTATCCTAACGTGGATATTCCTGCTAACGCAAAGTTTTCTGCCAAGGTCGGTTTCCTCAATGGGGCCACAGCCTCTGACGGTGTAATATTTGAAGTCTCTGTCTATGATATTGCGGCCAGGGGGGGGCGACGCCTAATCCGGCACCAGGCAAAACACGACGGCAAGCTGGATGAGATATCCGCCGACCTGAAATCTTACTCCGGCAAGAAGCTGAGGATAGAACTGAAAGTCTACGCTGGCAATTCCTCTGCTCAGGATTGGGCCGTGTGGCAGGAAGCCAGCATTGTAACCGCTCCCATGCTGGCAGCCGCAAAAGTGAGCACTGCAATCAAAACCACGCCTAAAGAACGAGCCCAGGTCCAAAAGACACCAACCATAAAACCCGGAATGCGCCAGAAGATGCCGAAGCTAACGCTCAGACCGGTCGGAACACCCCCGCCAAAGCATGATGTCACTTACCTCGGGCCAGTGGAGGTCGAGGAGCCGATCGCTCTCTCCGAACACATCTATAGAGATAATAAAAATAGAGCTGTGTACTATTTCCTGCCCAAAGAGATCAACATGATCCGGGGAAGGGACGCCGGCAGCTATAAGATCAATGCGGTCTGGACGCAGGACAAAAAGATCAAAGCCACCTTCTTCCTCAGCGCCGATATCAACCCTCCAGATATCAAGATCCTGGAAGAGGCGGTGAGAAAAAAATACGGCAGAAGCGCCGTTCTGAGGCCTCTTCCCTACGATGAGGCAGAGATCATAGACATGGAGGGTTGGGGAGATTGGGAGATCGAGGACATCCGGCTGCCTTCCTTCGGTTCCCTGGAAGGAGAGATGCCCATCAACGTCACCATGACTCCGGAGAGCATGGCGGAATTGAAGCCTCTGCTGGAGAAAGAAGGATTGACGGCGGGAATGCATATCAAATCCGCTGCAGTCGAAAGAGAGATTCCCATAAAAGTGGGGCTGCGCTATTTTGTCGGCAGCTTTCATTCTCCTTTAGAAGAGGTAAATTTTGCCTTTAACAACAAGGATTCGACCTTGACCATTCATAACGTCAAGAATTTTTCAGACTTCCCTCTGAAGGTCAATAATGTCAACCTCCGATTCAGTTTTGCCAACAGGGATGAAACCTACAGAGCCTTAAGATGCGACCCTGAAGTCATCATCGCTCCGGGCGAAGAAGGAGCTATCACAGTCCAGCTGGCTCCCCAGCCGCTGCTCAAAGAGGAGCTGAAAAAAGTCACCGGTGAGCCGGTAGCCAAGCCCAAGAAGAAATCTCTCCTGGATGCAGCGCTGGACATCGTTAAGGAAAAAGCGGGAGAAAAAGTCAAGGAAGAGGTCAAAGAAAGAGCCGGCATAGATATTCCTGAGACCGAGGCCTATATCGACCCGGAAGTCAATCAGTTCTTCAAGAACTGCCTCAAAAGTTATTGGCTGGAGGTCAGCCCTGATTTCGACTGCCAGGAGTGCCTGGACAATATCTGGAGCAGGATAGAGGTCGTCTCCTACATCGAGCGGATGCGGAAAATCAACATCGAAGTCCTGGACAATGTTTTCGACCCCTCCCAGTACGACACCTCCCTCCAGATAGAAAAGGTCCATGTCGAGATCAAATCGCTTTATTTGAGCCCCCAGCCCAAGGAAGGGCTGCTCGCCTCAGTGGACCTGACAAAAGACAAAATGCAAGAAGCTGTTCTTGTTTACTTGCCGATATCCGGAGAGCCGTTGGAATTCAGCTTCAAGATCAAGGCCATCACCAAAACCGGCGAATCCGGTGAATCGTTTGACTGGGAGCTGGTCACAGATTCATTGGACCTGACCATCGGTGTCTTTCAGATCTCGGAACTTTTTAGGTAGGGAAGGAATACAGATACAAAAATACTCGCAGAGATAGATTTAAATCTTTCATTAGATAAGAGGCTCTCTTTAGCCTCAGGAAAGGAGAAGACGATGCGTTCGTTCATACGTTTGCTTTTAATCGGTTTCAGCTTTGTTTGTATCGTTTCTTTAGCCCAGGGCGAGGTTTTGCTCGACACCGAGCCTATCCAGGCCGGAAGCGTTATGCTTTTTAAAGACCATACGGACGAGCACGGCTACCATTACATGCCTTTGATGCCGAGAATAGCTACTTGGCCAGATGGAACCCCTAAGTTCAGTTTTCTGCAGTATGTCCGGACAGGAAAAGAGGTCACGGGCGGCGTTCTTCATTTTCTGATCACCTACGCTCTGACCGATGAACAACTCAGAGAAGCGGAAAAAGAGCTTCAAAAAATCGATGAAGACGGTAAGATTCTCGGTCCTGTACCGTTCACCAAGGGAGAGTTCCACATCATATCCTCCACTGCCGGAGAAGGGGGGATCTTCACCCGGAAAGTCACCGGAACCGGTAAAGCGCCTCTGTTGGCTGGAGCTGAGGCGGCTGTCTCAATCGCTCTGAACGAGGAAGGGTCGACTTTTTTGATGGAATCCTTCAAGAGACCGACCTCCGATGTCTCAGTGCAGTTGGTGATGACTTATCAGGGGCTGACTCCAGCCTATGAAGCATCATTGGTCGTCAACTGGGATAAGGTCTATGAGCATCATGAATTCAAGGCTGAAATAGGCAATTTTTTCACCAGTGCCAAGATCAGCGCGGTCTTTGATGAGCTCAAAGAACAGGGAGCTATCCAGCTCGAGGTGACAGGCGAAGATACGAAGATGGATGACCTGTTGACGACAGCCTACAACATCCTCACCAAGATGATGTTTGAGGCCAAACCTGTGGCCACAGAGGACCTGGGCAAGGCAAAAGGAAAATCCGGAAGCAACTGGTTGGGGAAACTCTTCGGACAGGCTCACGCCAGCTATTCGATGAAAAAGGTGAAAATGTCCGGGTTGTACACAGTGGACCTGAGGAGGCGAAAAAGAGACCAGAGGGAGATTCCTTTGACCGGAAATATCGGGAATTTTTACGAGAAGTATGGAGAGAATCAGGAGATTTTCGGGGTGGTCGACCTGGACGACCCCACTTTTGAAGAGCGGACGATCCATGTCATCCTGGATGGAGAGGACCTGGAGACCTTCGGGCAGTTCATCAACTTTGCCGGGATCACGTTCAAAAAGGAATATGAAGATAAGGATATGAAGTCAGTGAATAAGCCCCTCTGGAGTTACATCGGAGGACTGGAAGTGGCCGGAAGCTGGCAGAAAACATCTCAGCCTGTGATCACCTTGGCCCCTCCCCACCGCTACCGCTTTATCGAGGTCTTGGCCGAGGAAGAGAACATGAATGAGCACGGAATCATCCGGGTCGCGGTCCAGTTCAGGCATACCAATTTCGGAAAAGAAATACAGAGGGAAGTCGTGCTCAGGAAGGGAGAACCCCTGAACCTGGATTATTTCTATTTCCACGAGCCGAATAACCTGGAATATGAATACAGCATCATGTGGCTCCTGAGGACCGGCAAAAGGGTTTCCTCTGGCTGGAAGAAAGCCACAGATCCTTTTGTCTATGCCTACTATGAGGAGGAATGATCAGAATAAGAGTCCTTTACTCCGCTGTCTGTCTTTTCATTCTGGCAGGCGTGTATGAAAATCTGCATGCCGACCCGCTGCTCAGCCAGGGAAGAGTGATCAATGACAGGATAATGGTCTTTCCCGACCATGCCACTCCGAACGTTTTTTACTATGTTCCCACCAAGTTAGACCTGACCCGGGCTTTTGGAAAACCTCAATTCTTCTTCTATAAATATGTCTACATCAAATCGGACTCTTCCGGAGAGACGGAAAGGATGGCAGGCGGTGTCCTGACTCTTTCAGTCGAGTTCAGCGATGAAAGCGCTGATCTCGAGGAGATAATGGGCGGGAGCCTTGAATTCAAGCCCATCCCGGTTGAAGAGCTCATCTGTGTCCTGAATTACAGTGTTTTCGATGGAGAAGAAAAGAAAGAAGAAGAACTTTCCCAGAGGAAGACTCCCTGGACGAAAAAGAATTTCACCATCCCCCTCAGCCGCAAGACAGCTCCTTACGTCTGGGAGATCTTTGAAGGGGAGAAATCCCTCGGGTTGAGCCTGGATTGCCAGTTCACCTACAGCGGTTTCGAGCTGAAGGAGGGAAAGTTTGAAGAGGCTCAGAGGACCGACCGGATGGCTTTTCCCGTGGCTTTATCGATGAAGGAATATCCGGAGCTGTTCAAAGTCGTCAACCTGGCCGATAAGATTTCCTTCAATTACAGACAGATGACCGTTCTCTGCTTTGACTTCGTGAACGAGACAAACCCGGAGGTGATGAGAAAAATCGTCGAGATCGAGATCGAGACGGCGCGGGGTATTTTTCAAAAGACTCTGAAACACAGCAGGATCTGGAGTTCGACATACCAGAGAAAAAAGGCGGAACATACCGTTATCGAATCACCAGCATCTTTCAAGATGGCAGAATTCAAAGGGATGAATGGCAGCAGGGAAACGATTTTTACCTTGACGTATCTGAATATGAGATATTGATTAAAGATAAGAAACCGGATTGAGGAAATATTAACATTGAAAATGATATAGAGTGTCCGCATATTTTATGAATAATACAGATGAATAAACGCAAACAAAAGGAGGCGGCCAATGAGATATAAAAAGATACTATGCGTATTTATTATGATCTTTTCCTGCCTGACTCTTCTTAAGGCGGAGGTATC
>SMTZ1_10005039_pt1 | contig 13749 bp, 12 predicted proteins | sample DeeMarSWOR136_30_FD_25667 | JGI IMG/M metagenome (IMG submission 25667) | reverse complement strand
CGGATTTCATCTCATCTGCCAATCTCTGTTCCAATGACATGAGGCCTCATCCTCTTTCCATCATCTTTTTCATCCTCTTCAACGCCCTCTTCCTCGCCGCCAATGCCTTCCTCTTCCGCTTGACGCTCGGCTTCTCATAGTGCTCCCTCCTCCTGATCTCGGAAATGATCCCCGTCTTTTCGCACTGCTTCTTGAATCTCCTCAGGGCGTTCTCAAAGGATTCATTCTCCCTTATCCTAATGCCGGCCATCCATGTTCTCCCTCCCCTCATCGAGCAGTCAAAAATCTAAATATATCAAAAAATTCCGACTTGTCAATTACTTGGAGCGGGATTCCCGTTGGTGACAACTCCCTCTCCCCTCGAGAAGTGGCCTGACCCCCCACGGGAAAGTGGACCGGATACCAGAAGAACTTGAGCCCTTTACCCGAAATTCCTTGAAAATTCCGCCGGTCTCCTTATAATATGTAAGGGAGTCCCCGCCCATGCGGCCCTTTTAGGGAATTATCGGCGATGCAGGACCGCATGAACAGGCTCTTTAAGGATGCCCTGGGACGGACCAAGGCGATTAAGGAGGAGGTTGAGAGAGGGGTTTGGACACCTCCCGTGGATATCTACGAAACGGCTGAGGATTTAGTGATCAAGGCCGAGCTCCCGGGGCTCTCAACGGATGATGTGAGTGTACGGGTGGATGAAAGCGTCCTCACCTTAAAGGGTGACCGAAAACGGGAAGCGGGGGTGGATAGGGAGAACTATCATCTCATCGAACGATCTTACGGTCATTTTCGAAGATCCTTTGTGTTGCCCGAAAATGTTGATCCGGAGGGGGTCCAGGCGAGGTTCAAAGATGGGGTGCTCCGGATCGCCATCCCCAAGCTTAAGAGGGTGAGGCCCAAGAAGATCGCCATTGAGACGGAGTGAAGGCACCCTTCACGACGACCCATACCGATGGGATACCGCTTTGGGCAAGGCAGAAGATGCGGGCATCCTCCATCCGCAATCACGGTCCAAGACATCTTCCATGACCGATCTCACAATTCCGCCATGCATCCACATGCGCCGAGAGAGCGTGGGTTCCCCTCCATATGCTCCGGTATGGGAAGAGACATTGGGTCGGCCATGGCCAATAGGCTCGCCGCCCGAGCGGGGGAAAAGGGTGTACCCCCCAACCAGAAACGAATCCGCTCTGCTCCCATCCGTGTCGAAACCGCTACAGATTATCACACCCTCCAAGGGGCGCCAGGCAAATGTTCTCCCTCCCAAAGAAGGGAGAATCTCGGCCCCTGTGGAGGGGTAATACCTCGCTTTTCGAGGCAATCACTGCCTCGATAACGGTATGCGGGATTTCAGCAGTCCCGTTCAATCCTCACACAAGGGGGAAGAGGGAAGATACCCGAAAATGGACGACGGCAAGGTTGAAGGGAGGATAAGGCCACCAATGGCGTTAGAGGAGACGTATCGGTTTCTCTTCGAGAACTCAGGGGACATGATCTTCACCCTGGACACGAAGGGAATCATTACCAGCTTCAATAGGCAGGCCGAACTGACCACCGGCTATAAGAAAAAAGAGGTAGTGGGAAAATCGTTCGTCGATGTTCTGGCGATGGAGGGAAGGAAACAGTTGGAAATGAGGCGGTTCCGGAAGAGGATGCGTATTCAAAAGTCAAAGCCCTATGAGGCTCTGATGAGGACTCGAAGCGGCGAAACGAGGTATATCCTCGCCAATTCCCTGAGGCTTGAGGATGAAAGGAAAGAGGTCACGGGGTTGGCCTGTATTCTGCGAGATGTGACGGGCCAGAGGATGGCGGAGCAAGAGACCAAGAGGGCCAAATACCTCTTGGAGAAGGTGGTGGATAACGTAGCTGATGCCATCGTTATCACCGATAAGAACGGGCTGATCACCTTTTACAACAAGGGGGCAGCCGAAATCTTTGGGCACCACCCCTCTGATATTCTGGGGACGTCAGTGTTGGATTTTTACGTCAGAAAAAAGGACGCCAAAACGGTCAAACAGATGCTCCTCAAGTCCAAGGACGGGAAGATCAGCGATTTCGAAACGCATTTTCTCACGCGAGGAGGAAAGACCGTCTTCGTGAACATGTCTGCAACCTTGATTCGCGACGAGGAGGGAAATGTTATCGGTATCCTGGGGATCAACCGGGATATTACCCAGAGGAAACTCCTGGAGAGGGAGTTGAAGGAATCGGAGGCGCGTTACCGGACCATGGTGGAGAGCGCCCATGATATGGTGGCCGTCATCGGCGAGGATTCTCGATTGAGGTACGTCAATAAAAAAGCGGAGGACCTCACCGCATACGGCAGGGAAGAGCTGAGCGGAATGGATTTTCGAAAGCTCATCAGTAAGGGGAGCCGAAGAGCCGTGGTGGAAAGGTTTAGAAAGAGGAGGCGCGGCGAAGGGGTCCCCGTGCGATATGAATTCGAAATTATCCGCAAGGATGGGGAGACGAGGCGAGTTGAAAGTAGTTCGTCCAACCTGACGGACGCCAATGGTGCGACGAATACCATCGCCTATATCAGGGATATCACCGAGAGGAAACGATATGAGGAAGCCCTGAAGGAGAAATTGGATGAGCTTGAAAAGTGGTATAAGCTGACCGTGGACAGGGAATTGAAGATGATTGAATTGAAGAATGAGATTAGGGCCTTGGCCAACGAACTCAACGAGCTCAAACAGAAGGTTCTCGCCGGGATGGGCGAAAGATCTGCTTAGCTTCACCAAGGGCCACTCTAGGGGTGAAAGATCGGATCACTTATCCTCCTCCTCCTTCCTCTCCTCATATCCCTCTTTGAAGCCCTTAATGACCTCTTTTGAGAGTTCCTTGGTGGCCTCGAAGATCCTTCGAAGGCCCTCCTTCAGCTTCTCCTCCGCTTCTTCCGCTTTCTCCGATCTGCCTTTCTTCTCCTCAGCCATGATTGCCATTGTAGGACCTGTCCCCTCCCCTGTCAACACCCTCCCGGATCCGCCCAATTTGACAATAACGTAAAAATAGGATATTAATCTAGGGGAAATGGCGGGAGAACATCTGCATAAAATTGGCCAGGTGGGCAAACGGGCCCGAGTAACCTTGCGGACGATACGGTACTACGAGGAGCTGGGATTGATCAAACCGGCCGTTCGCACTCCCGGGGGGTTCCGATTATATACGGATGAGTCCATAAGGAGGTTGCGGTTCATCCAAGGACTCAAGTTACTCGACTTCCCCCTCTCCAAGATAAGGGAAATGTTTAAGATTAGGGAAAGGGCACAATCGGGGGACGAGGCCTCCCATCGGATCATGCGACTTCTCAGGAGTCAGCGCCAAGAAGCACTGAGGAAGAAGGGACAATACGAGAGGATGCTCCAAGAGATCCATGGGGCAATGGAATTGGTCAGGGAGTGCTATGGTTGTGAAACCAAGCCCAGTTATGAGGCCTGTAGCTCCTGTGAAATCATCGCCGATAGGGGGGAAATCCCCTTACCCTTGAGGGCCATTTTGTAGCACCTACAAAGGGGGAGAAACCCGCTTACTGAAAAGCCACCCGAACGGGTGGCTTTTTCTTTGGGCGTATTCGCGGTGGGGATCTTCGCTCATCAAAGACCCGGGTGCTCATCTTGGCACATTTATTGCTGAATTCGTGGCCAGAGGTTCAATGTGTGGGGTCCTCTACCCGAGATGACGTTCTCCCTCGCGCACAGGGCCCGTGAGGCCCGGACGGACTCCCCGCATCCTGAAGGAGGTCATTCTGACCATTTTGCATACAATTGCGTAAAATGTTCTGAGCTTTCCTTATGAAATCAGACACCCTATCCGAACACCATGGGGACAATGGGCTTCAGGGGCCCCTGCCTCCCGAGGAACCTGAAGTCGATGAGGAGCTGGCCTCCGTTGACGATTTGATTCGATCCCTCCTGAAGGCCATAAAGGCCTTCAAGCTCTACGAATCGAATAATCCCATGCTCACCCGACAATTGAAGGAATTGAGCACCAAGCTCACCGCTCACCTCGACCGATATCAAACGCTGAACCTGCAGGTTGGGGAATACAAGTTGCTGTTCGACGGGAAACCGGTCTATCAGAATACCGACATGAAGGAAAGCCTGGCCTTCCTCCTCTACAAGGATGGGGTGAGGGAGCTCCGGTTCATCAGGGGACTTGAGGACCGCGAAATCGCCGACTTCCTCGACGTACTCCAGAGGAATGAGCAGGTGAGCAGGCTGGAGGATGATGTCGTCACCCTCCTCTGGCAAAAGGATTTTGCCCACATCACCTACTACGCCACCGATGAGTTCATGGAGTCCACCGGGGTTCCCGTGAACTATGATGAGCTCCAAGCAAGCCTGGACGTTTCACCCCATGTGGAGGGGAAGGAAGAGCCACAAGAGGCAGCACTGGCCCTCCCACAACTGCTCCCCGAGTCCGCTGGGGACCAAAGGGAGACCTTTGCACGGCATTTCCAGCTTACTACCGAAGAGGTGGACCTGATTAACCGACACATCAACCGAGAGGCAGACATCAATTTCGTCTCCACCTTGGTGGACAAGCTCATAGAAATCCTCCTCCATCTGGGAGAGGACCTCGAACCATACGAGAACATGGTCACCTTCTTCGATAAAGCCCTTGAATTTCTCGTCTTGAAGGGGGAATTCAAGACCGCGGGCCAAATCCTGAAAAACCTCCACCAGATTCTCGATTCCATGGCCCTCAAGGACAACCAAATCTACGCCATCAATCGCATTTTCGAATCCGTTGGAAGCCCGCGAATCATCGAACTCGCGGCGCAGACGTTCAAACATGAGGGTTTTTTCGACCTCAAGACGTGCTACCAATACTTCGACTTGCTCCCCAAATCCGCCATCGAACCCCTCTGCAACGTGCTTGGCCAGCTGGAGTCCTCCAAGGCGAGAACCTTCATCGCTGAAATTGTGGCAAGGAAGGCCAAGGGGAATCTTGAGATGTTGGTCCCCATCCTGAAGGACAAGAGGTGGATGGTCGTCTGCTATGTCGTCAACATAATAGGAGCCTCAGGGGATCGGAACGCCGTCAAATACCTATCCCAAACCATTAGCCATCCCGATGAGAGGGTGCGAAGAACGCTCCTCAAGGCATTGACCCGGTATGGGAGCTCGGATGTTAAGGCCCTCCTCACGAAAATGCTCAACGATGGGAGCCCGTACGTTCGATCTCAGGCAGTCATCCATCTCGCGAAATCCGCGAAAGACAACGCCCTGAGGCCGATTCTCTCCGCCATCCAATCCGAAGCCTTCCTGGATAGGGAATTCTCGGAAAAGGCCGCCTTTTTCAGGGCTATTGGCGAGATCCGGTCGGATGAGTCCCTCCCCGTCTTGCGGAAAATTCTCGAGAAGAAGAGCTGGTTTCAACGGTCGAAATGGGATGAACTTCAGGTATGCGCCATTGGGGCCTTGAGGATGTTCGGTACGGAGGAATCGAGGAAAATCCTGGAAATGGGGAAACGATCCAAGAACAGGGCAGTGAGAAGGGCTTGTCTCCAGGCCTTGAACGAATCGAAGGCCTGATGCCGGAGGGAGCAATGGGTGCGAAAGCCGCAACGGACATGCCTGATAAGACCTCCGAGGAATCGCTCTCCATAGATACCGATGAGACCACGCATTCCAGATTGGGCAACGACCTGGTCATCAAGCTCCACATCTTGATGAAGGCCTCCCAGATCTATGATCAGAAGAACGTCGCCTTACATCAGGTGGTACAGGCATCGTTGGAACTGATCAACCATTTCCTGAAATCCGAGGGTTCCCTGGCCTTGAAGGTGATCCGGGATGGTCTCTTCATCAACGGGAAGAGGCTGAAGATCGGGGTCGATAGTTACATGGGCTTTAAGTTCGTCCTGGAGCAGCTTCAGAGGAAGCGCCTGGGAGAGCTTCGGGTATGTCAGGTGCTCGACGAGGACACGCTCAAGGAGTTCGTCTACCACATGATGAACCTGAGCGATGGAGATGAGGACAACGCCCGAAAGTTGCACGACGATTTGAATCGGCTGGGCATCAAAGCCATTGAGTTTGAGCCGTTGGAGATCTTCGAGGAGGACGATTTCTTCACCCACGCAATTCCCAAAGAGGCTGGAAAGAAGGTCTTCTTCGAGACCATAGGGGTCATCAAAGGAGTGGTCACCGGGATCAAGGACAGGCAATTTATCGACGCCCGAAAATTGAAGAGAATGGTCCAGGGGGCCGTCAACCTCATGGTAAGGGATGAATCAATACTGCTGGGTCTGACCACCATCAAGAATTACGACGAATATACCTTCAACCACTGTGTAAACGTCGCCATCTACTCCCTGGCCATTGGGCGGAGGCTGGGTTTTCCGAAGAATACGCTGGGAGAACTGGGAATTACGGCCCTCCTACATGATATAGGAAAGGCGAAGATACCCAAGGAGATCATCAACAAGCCCGATAAATTGGACGATGACGAATGGAGGCTCATAAAGGAACATCCCATAACGGGCGTTGAGATGATGTTGAAGATAAAACAACTGGGGGAGATGAGCCCGAGGATGGTCATCGGCGTGTTCGAACATCACCTGAACTGCGACCTCACGGGTTACCCAAAGCTCATCCGGAAAATAGAGCTCACCCTATTTGGAAAGATCATCAAGATCGCCGATTGTTACGATGCCATGACCACGCCCAGAGTCTACCGAAGCAAACCCTATCGGCCCGAACAGGCACTGGCCATCATGGTGCGGGAAAAGAATGTGTTCGACCCCCTGCTGCTCAAGGTGTTCATCGGTATCGTCGGTATCTATCCCATCGGATCCCTGGTCCTGCTCGATACCAATGAGATGGGGGTCGTATTTGAGATAAATCCGGATCCCCAGTATATCAATCGGCCCAAGGTGATCCTCATCTCTCAATCGGAGGGAAGAAGAAGGATTGGTCCAGCCGTGGATCTCACGGAAATGGATGGCCAAAACAACCGTTACAAGCGAAATATCGTGAAGGCGCTCGACCCCAAGAAACACCACGTCAACATCGTTGAACATTTCCTGTAGCCCCACGAATCTCCGGGAACTCCCCCTGCATTGACCTTACTCCACCATCTCCCTGAACTGACTCTCCGTCAAGGTGGGAATACCCAACTCCTTTGCCCTCTCGTATTTCGATCCCGGATCGCTTCCCACCACCACGTAATCCACCTTCTTGCTCACGCTTGAAGCCGTCCTTCCCCCCAACGATTCGACCAATTCCCTGGCCTCATCCCGGGCAAAGGACTCCAAGGACCCGGTGAAGACAAAGGTGAGGCCCTGCAATGTGGCCCTCTTACCGACTCCCGGCTCAACAATGCTCACGCCGGCCTCTCGTAACTTCGTAATCACCTCCCGGTTTCGTCGGTCCCCGAAAAACCGAACCACGCTTTGAGCGAGCTCCGGTCCCACTTCGCGTATGGCCAAGAGCTCCTCCTCAGTCACCTGAAAGAAATGTTCCAACGATTTGAGCCCGTTGGCCAAAACCTCCGCGAGGTGTTCCCCCACATGGCGAATCCCCAAGGCATAGATGAATTTGGCCAGAGGCTTCTTTTTGCTGCTCTCAATGGCGTCCAGGATATTTTGGGCGGACTTATCCGCCATCCTTTCCAGGGCAACGAGGTTTTCTTTGCGAAGGCGATAGAGGTCGGACACATCCTTTATCATCTCCTTTTCCACCAGTTGGGCCACCAGCTTATCCCCCAATCCGTCGATATCCATGGCCCGCTTTGATGCGAAGTGTTTGATCCTCCCCTTCAGTTGAGCGGGACACGACAGGCCCATGCACCGATGTACCACCTCGTCCTTGAGGCGAACCACGTCGGCCCCGCATACGGGGCATGTAGTGGGGATGCGATACTTCCTCTCCCCTCCCGTCCTCTTGGATTCCACTACCTTTACGACCTCGGGAATCACGTCCCCTGCCCGTTGGACGATCACGGTATCGCCTATTCGAACATCCTTCTTATCGATTTCATCCTGGTTATGGAGGGTTGCCCTGCTGATCTCGATGCCTCCCACCCTCACCGGCTCCAGGATTGCTACCGGCGTGATGGCCCCCGTCCTCCCCACTTGGGGAATAACGCCCAAAACCGTGGTGGTCTCCTGTTTCGGCTTGAACTTGTACGCCAAAGCCCAACGGGGATTCCTGGAGATCACCCCCAAGCGGGATTGAAGATCGAGATCGTTCACCTTTATGACAACCCCATCGATTTCGTATGGCAATCGCTCCCTCTCCCGGGAGATCTCCTCATAGTATTCGATGGCATCATTGATATCCCGACACCGCCTTGCCATGGGGTGGACGCGAAGCCCCCAACGCGGGAGGGTGGTGAGAAATTGCCAGTGCGTCTCGAAGGTATATCCCACGACCTCCCCCAGACCGTAGAAGAAGATCCGTAAGGGCCTGCTTGCCGTAATGCTGGAGTCGAGCTGTCTCACGGAACCAGCGGCAGCATTCCTCGGGTTTGCGAACAGGGGTTCGCCCGAAGCCTCACGCCTCCTGTTCAATTCCTTAAACCCTTGGATCTCCATGTAGACCTCTCCCCTCACCTCAAGCCGCTCCGGAACGGGAATCTCCTTTCCCATGAGGGCCAGGGGAACAGTCTTGATTGTCCTCAGGTTTTGGGTGATGTTCTCACCGTTCACCCCATCCCCTCGAGTCGATCCGATGACCAGATTTCCCCTCTCATAGACCAACTCCACGGCCAAACCATCCAGCTTGGGCTCCGCAACGTAGGCGATATCCCCATCCATTCCCAAGAATCGCCGCACCCTCTGATCGAATTCCCTCCCCTCGGTTTCGTTCTGGCCATTGGCTAAACTGAGCATGGGAATGGTATGGGTTACCGTCTCGAATTGCTCCAGGGGTGGAGCGCCAACCCGCTGGGTTGGGGAATTGGGATCGTGGAGTTCTGGGTAATCCGCCTCCAGCTTCTCCAGCTCCCTCATCATCCGATCGTATTCAGCGTCGGAAATCTCGGGGTCATCCAACACATAGTATCGATAGTTATGATATTCGATGGCTTCCCGGAGGTGTTTGGCCCTTCGATGGATGACATCCGTTACCACGGAACTGTCCCTCTCCATAGCATTTAGCCGTATTGTAGATCGGCGGCGATTGCTTGTCAATCTTCTCTGGGCTGGAGTTTCCTGACTTCTGGTGGCAATATTTTTAACCTATTCATAATACGATAGACTTGTCTTTTCCGAGGAGAACACCATTGTCCCTGAGCATAGAGTGCTGGGAACGCGGCGGAAACCTCCGTCCCGGCATCGGAAAACCCGCCTAAGTACCTCTTTGGGTTGCTCTTTTCGGAAATCGATGGGAAGGTGATTATTTTTTTCTAAAATTTCCTTTGATATTAGTATAGTTAGGAAGATTTCTTATAATTTACTTTAGATTATAGGAGGTAATATCCCGAAAAACCCCTTTTCTTCTCCTCTGAGATCGATGAACATTCCTCGTAAATGAGAAAACTACCGAAATTCCGGCTACTTACAAAAATTAAAAAATTTCCCTTGACAAGTGTAAATTTAAAGTTTATTAATAAGGAAAGTGGGATAAAGTGGTAAAAAGTGGGATAAGAAAGGGAATCTACCGTGTTCAGGGGAACGTATGAACATACCATCGACCCTAAGGGGAGGGTGAGCATACCCGCCAAATTTCGGGAAATCCTGAGCAAGAAGTACGACGACCGGCTTTTCATCACCAATTTCGACGGATGTGTGGTGGCGTATCCCTATGATGAATGGATTCAGCTGGAGGAAAAGGCCAGTTCCCTATCAATGGTGAAGAGGGAAACGCGGTCTTTCATGAGATTCTTTTATGCCAGTGCCATCGAGTGTACCCTGGACAAACAGGGACGGATTCTCATCCCTCAAACCCTGAGGGAATATGCGGACCTGGATAAGGAAGTGGTCTTGGCCGGCCAATTAAAGAAAATCGAGATTTGGTCGAAGAAGAGGTGGACCGAGGAGGTCATCCAGGCCCAGGAGAACTTCGACCAGATCAGCGATGTCCTGTCCGAGTTGGGCCTTTAATCGAATGCATGTACGCATGGGGCGTTGAAATGGGGATAACCGAGATATGGCCTATGAACACATCCCCGTTTTGGTAGAGGAGGTTATCCAATTTCTCCGCCCCCATCCCAACGGGATATATGTCGACGCTACCCTGGGCGGGGGAGGCCATGCCGTCGCGATTCTGGAACGGAGCGCGCCAACGGGCCGCCTCATCGGCATCGACCGGGATCAAGAGGCCGTTGAAGCGGCCCACAAAAGGCTTGTGTCCTATGAGGGGAGAGCCAGCATCATTCACGGCAATTTCTGCGATCTCACGGAGATCCTGAGGGAACTGGATATTGAGAGGGTAGACGGCGTACTGTTGGACTTGGGGGTTTCATACCAGCAATTGGCTGACGGGAAGAGGGGGTTCAGCTTCCAGTCGGAGGGCCCCTTGGATATGAGGATGGATCAAACTCAGGGAGAGCCTGCATCACGGTTGATCAATACCCTCTCCCAAGGGGAGTTGGAGGGAATCCTCCGGAGCTATGGTGAGGTGAGATGGGCGAGAAGGATCGCCAAGGCCATCGTCGGGCATCGGCAGAGGACCCCCATTCTCACCACGACCCAGCTCAAGGAGGTTATATCGTCGGCCGTGGCCAAGCCACCTCGTCGTATCCACCCGGCTACGAGAGCCTTTCAGGCCATCAGAATAGCGGTAAACGACGAGCTGAACACCTTGAGGGGGGTCATCCCAGATGCGATTCCCTTGCTGAAGGGCGGAGGCCGTCTCTGCATCATATCCTTTCATTCCCTGGAGGACCGAATCGTCAAGGAGGCCTTTCGCCAATTCGAGAAACCCGGGTCGCTACTACGGGTCATCACCAAGAAACCCGTCCCCCCCTCGGAGGAGGAAATCTCGGAAAATCCGCGGGCTCGAAGTGCCCGACTACGGGTTGCGGAAAGGTTCTGAAATGCACAAAACGATCTTCCCATCATCAATGGCCTATCCCATTGAGGGCATGCTCATCCCGGAAAAGGTGAAAACCAGGGGAAGGACCAACTGGTTTCTTATCCTATGCATCATGGCCGTCCTCATAGCCGGTTCCCTCTTCTATGTCTGGACCCGGGTTCTGGTGATCAACCTGGGATACGAGCTCTCGGATGCCATGGAAAGGCATTGGAAGTTGGTTCAGCTCAATAGAAAACTCCACATCGAGGTCGCGCTCCTCAAATCCCCGGCGAGGATCGAACGGATTGCCCAGGAGGAGTTGGAGATGCAGAAACCCCATCCCGAACAGATCATCTTGATGAAATGAGACCAAAACCCACAAATTGGACAAAAGCTCGCATTTTCGTGGTCTTTGCCCTCCTGTTTCTCTGTTTCCCCTCCCTTCTCCTGCGGATCATTCAGCTTCAGCTCGTAAAAAAGGACGAGCTCTCTCGACGGGCGTCAAAGCAGCATCAAAGCATCATCACCTTCACCCCCAAACGGGGGGCCATTTATGATGCCAAGGGAAACACCTTAGCGGAAAGCGCTGAGGTAAATTCCGTCTACGCAAGGCCCCGCGAGGTGAAAAGCCCATCGCACACGGCCAGAGAGCTTTCCCGTATTCTCAATCTGGACAGGGGAACCCTCCTCAAGAAATTGAAAGCGAAGAAGAGCTTCGTCTGGGTGAAGAGGAAGGTAACCCCGAAACAGACTTCCCACATAAGGGAGTCCCGGCTTGCGGGCATCTACTTCGTGAAGGAAAGCCGTCGGTTCTATCCCCAACGGTCTCATCCCCATTCCCATTATTTGGCCGCACATCTGGTCGGATTTGTGGGGATAGACTCAAAGGGCTTGGAAGGTATCGAGGCTAAATACGATGCCACCTTGTCGGGGAACGCTACCCGCCTCATCCTGGAAAAGGATGCCTTTGGAAGGGAAATTCTCACTGAGGTTCCCATCCCGGAGAGGTCCCTTGAGAATCACAACCTCTACCTCACCATTGATACAAACATCCAGTACGCCGTTGAAATGGAGCTGAAAGGGGCCGTCCAAGAACACGGGGCCAAAAGGGGGATGGCCGTCGTTATGGATCCCACGAGCGGGAAAATCATTGCCATGGCCAATTACCCCTCCTTTAACCCCAACCGATTTTGGGATCATCCTCCCCAGAGGTGGAGAAATAGGGTCGTCACCGATATCTTTGAGCCCGGCTCCATCTTTAAGGTATTCCTGGCCTCTGCCGCCCTGGAGGAGAGGGCGGCCAAAAGACACGATATCTTCTTCTGCGAAAACGGTTCCTATACTCTTTCGGGAAAGACCATCCGCGACGTGAAAAAACACGCATGGCTCAGCCTTGAACACATCATCAGGTATTCCAGCAATATCGGCGCGGCGAAGGTCGCCCAGCTGATGGGCAGGGAGAGGTTTCACCATTACATCGGGGAATTTGGGTTCGGTCGCAAAACCGGGATCGATCTGCCGGGCGAAGCCAAGGGGATCGTGAGACCTCCCAGAACGTGGTCCAAGGTGGCACTGGGCAACATCGCCTTTGGACAGGGTGTCGCCGTGACCTGCATGCAACTCATAAGCGCCATCTCCGCCATCGCCAACGGGGGAAATCTGTTGAGGCCCTATGTGGTTGATAGGGTTGTCGATTCCAAGGGGAACGTCGTGAGGCAATCCCATCCCACCATCATCAGACGGGTCTTATCGGAGGAGACGGCCCGGACGCTGACCTCTATCCTTAAGGGAACTGTGAGAGAGGGGGGGACTGGAACCAGCGCTGCCCTGCCGAATTACGACGTTGCGGGGAAAACGGGAACGGCCCAGAAGGTTGACAGCCTCATGGGAGGCTACTATCAAGACCGATTCATCAGTTCCTTCGTGGGATATGTGCCCGGTAATCGGCCGCGCTTGGTTATTCTGGTGGTGATTGATGAACCCCAGGGAATCCCTTACGGGGGAAGGGTTGCAGGGCCCGTCTTCAAGAATATCGCCCAGCGATCGCTCCGGTACCTCAACATCCCCCCAACACGGGAAATGATCAAGGCCCAGGTCGCGAAGAGGGAAACACCGCGCCAACCCACCGAAAGAACGCTCCCCCACGGGAACCCTCAGGGGAGAATGCCCGATCTCAAGGGGTTGAGCATGCGTGCCGCCTTAAATAGGATAAGGAGCCTCAACGTGACGGTGAGGATATCCGGAAGCGGGAGGGTGGTCCAACAACGCCCTCAGCCGGGAACGATGGTGGAGAAGGAAAATACCTGTTTCCTCAGCTTGAGGCCGGATTTCTGAGGCTCCCCATGAAACTGAGGGACGTGGTGGCGGGAGTGGAGGACGCGCAAATCCATGGGGAAGCCTCCGTCCCGATTGAGGGGATTGCCTACAATTCCGGACAGGTGGAAAGGGGTGCCGTCTTCGTTGCCATGAGGGGACAGGAGGCGGATGGACACGACTACATAGAGGAAGCCGTCCAAAAGGGAGCGCGTGCGGTGGTTCTGGAGGACGAAAAGCGGAGAGTCGAGGGAATTCCAACGGTGGTGGTACCCAACAGCCGTAAGGCCCTCGGCACCATCTCAACGACTTTCTTCGGGAACCCCTCCGCCAAGATGACGCTTGTTGGCATCACCGGCACCAATGGGAAGACCACCACGGCATATCTCGCCGAATCCATCCTCGGGGGTGCCGGTTTCAGGACGGGTGTCATTGGAACCATCGACTACCATTTTGGGGGAAAGGCCCGCAAGGCGAC
>SMTZ1_10011824_pt1 | contig 13750 bp, 11 predicted proteins | sample DeeMarSWOR136_30_FD_25667 | JGI IMG/M metagenome (IMG submission 25667) | reverse complement strand
TTTCCAATTCTTTGGGTCGGTGATGATACCGAAAGACTTATTGGCATTGCTACTAGTAGGAAACATACTCCAATTACTATCAATACTTTTTTCATGGAATTGTACCTCCCTTATTTTTATGATTTTATAATATATTGATAGGATTTAAATGTTTGGGGATAAATAAAAAAATAAAAAAATATTTAATAATCAGAGTCAAACGGAACAAACGGGTCAATTACTAGATTTGTATATTTTCTGATTATATTTTCAAAAATTCTAAAAATTTTGCTGTTTAGAATGTCTCTATATATAATATGCTTTTCTTCAAGGTCAATTATGTTTGTCTTTGATTCCAATGGTTGACCTGTTACTTCTGGAAGTATAATACATGAAGGATGAACGCTATCTAAGTAAACTATATTTTCTGCAACATTGTATGTTGTATTTTGCGCCATCGGATCATCTGTGTTTGGATTGTTTAGAAATCTTGGGTAGTTAGATGATGATATTGATATTCTAATCTTATGGCCTGTGTTCCAGATATATGATGTGCTCCACAAATCAATTTCCACCTCGTATATTTCACCTGGTTCCATAAAATCCCAATGATCATACCCATTCCTGTTTCTCATACGAAGTATACCATCTGTAATCAGCATCGATCTTCCATCAGGATAAACGTCAGTAATTTTAACAGTAAAATCAGTATCTGGACAATCTGATGAGACAAAAAGCTTTGCAATTATTTGACCTGTTGCCTCATATGGTTCAGTGAGTGTATTACTTGTAAAAATTAGTACGTCATCTCGCGTCTCAACCTCGCTTTGATCATATGGACCTGCTGGAAGATTTAGGTTTTGTCCACCAACAGTTGGAACCGGCTCACTTGGGTCATAATTAATCGTCAAGGTCTCATAATCACCAGGATATGTTGTAGAAAGAAGACCATCTTCATGAATGTACCAGTTCCTGTCAGTATGTTCAGGTGGCCAATCATCAGCAGATCGCCATATATTTCCTGGTGCACCTGACTCATTTACAGCTCCCATCACATAATAGTAAACTGCTGGCCATTCATCATAACTACCAGGTATATTCATTGTGTACTCGTTTACCATCTCCCAAAACAGTGCACCTGAAAAGTTATTCACACTGTTTTCTGGATAGTTAAGCTCTCCCTGATTTACCCTTCCAGCACCACCATGTGTCCATGGACCCATAATAAGCTTTGATTTCCCTTGAGCACCAGGTCCTCCGTCGTATTGATATCCCATGAAACCTTCTACTATTCCCTGGCAGAAACAATCATACCATCCCCCCATATGAACAGCTGGAACATTTATATCCTGCCAGTCATCTTCAAGTGAGACATTTGTCCAAACATCGAGGGTGTAATTCTCGTTTTCATAAAGCTCTGGCAAAACGTGCAAACTACCCTGATTCTTTAGCCAATTATAAATCATGTTATATCTGAATTGCCCTCCTTGGTATATTGCATGTTTATAAAGATTTGGTGTTGCAACCTGAATGAATTGACAGGCAAGTTCAGGTGGGTTTGCACTGGCCATATAGTATTGACAATTACCAAGGGCAGAACCTCCATATGTAGCCACCTTACCATTTGACCATGATTGGTTTACAATCCAAGCACTTGTATCAGGGCCGTCTGTATTATCAGTTCGAAAAACCTCATCAACTCCCTCTGAAGCAAACCTTCCTCTCATATCTTGAATAATTGTTGGCCATCCGCTATTAGCAAAATTATTTCCAATTAATACAAGAAGGTTTTTATTATAAGGTGTTCTTATAAGAATTGATCCATGAGGTACAGGGTTCTTACTTGGAAGATAAACATCTGTTGCAAGTTTTATTCCATCTCTCATCGGAATCATAATTGTTGATTTTTGAACGCATCCTGAAAAAAGGGTTATAAGTAACAGCATTATAATTGCAATAATAAAAATTTTCTTATTCTTTATAATAATATCATACCTCCCTTTATCAATTTAATAAAGAGCTTATTTAATTTAAGTTTTTCTAATATAATATTAAAATTTTAAATTTTAATTACTAAAAAAATACATAAAATAAGCAGATAAATCTTTTAGCAAAATAAAAACAAATAGGAATTAGGGATCTAGCGTAGGAGAGGAAGGAAAGGATGAAAAAGGTTTGTTATCCTAAGAATTCATTCTTTATTCCAACTAGACCCCCATTACATAATTGTGTTTCATATATTATATAATTTTCTCCAATTTTGAAATTTCTTTGAACAATAATTAAAAAGCATACTATTATTTTTTAATAAAAGTGCAAATTATTAAAAAAAAGAAAAAATTAAAGAAAATCTAAAAAGAATCTCAAGACAGGGGAGGGAAATTTAGTTTTTTCAAATAAGAAATTAAAAATGTCAAATCTGAAAAAACTTGATCTTTCTCTAGGAATTGTAACATTTACAATTGTCCAACCGCTTTCGTACCCCTCTGTATCTCTTGCCTTTGCTTTAATTGAAAAGTTACCTTGGTTTGCATAAGTATGGGAAATTATAAAATCCTCACCTGATGGATGTGGACCATCCCAGGTTTCAACATAACCGTCTCCCCATTTTATATAATAATAGACATCGTCTTCGTCAGGATCTATTGAATTAAAGGTGAAATTGTAGGGAATATCTGTTTTACCTTCCGAAGGTCCAATAATAGTTGGTTTTTCAGGTGGATTATTTGGATATTGAACATAGCAGTTAGATATCCATGTATTCCAGGTACCATCACCTGGTGTCCATTCATGCATCATCCAAAATGTAAGATTATCAGAAGGATCACAACTAACACCACTATAATCACCCCATCTTGCTGAATTATATGGTCCTTCACTGTCTTTTACAATTACAACAGGTCTCATTGTTCCTAATGGATCATCTGCAAGTCTAAGGCACCGAGCCATGGAAATATATTCATAAGGAGAAGAACGGGCAAAGCACATTGCAGCATTTCCATATCCATCAGGAGCAATTGAAGTGAAAAAAGTTCGTATTTCATCACCTGGGTCTATATCACCTGATTGGTACAATGTGGGAGTACCAGAATCTGGCCAGTCATTTGTTTTGATTTCATACCAGCGGGCTATTACACGGGAACTTCCCTGATGATGGGTTGCCCAAAGAGAACCATTCCGCCAAACGCAGCTCCAAAATCTGCTATCAAATGTTTCAGGTCTTGTTGTCGTATCCTTTTGAGGAGGATCCTCTGGTGGTGAATATGCTGGAACAGTTAAGTTATAAGTTACCCTTTGCGGTGTACCCAGTGGATCGGTTATTGCATGCAAGCGGACTATTGTATTTGACGGACTTTCAAAATGCTCGATCATGTACATGGCAGGAGGACTACCATAAGTAACTGGTATTCCAAAGGATTGAGACCCAGTAATAAGCATATATCTAGTCTCACCAATACTACCACTTAGAAGTGGTTCCTTTTCAAGGATGTATATAAGATACTTCTGACCTCCTGTGAAAAAATCAGCGGAAAGATAGACTGCTTCTGAGTCAACTGCAATATTAGGTGAATCAATATCTCCACCTCCTCCTTCAGTTGTTACATCAATTCTATACTTATGCCAGTCACCATTTGGATTTGAGTCATCAGATATTGCAAGAAGAAAGTAAGAACGGCTGTTAGGTGCCCTCTCGCAGGCCATTGCCATAAACCTGTCTGTATGAGGATCATAGATTACCTCAGGATCAAAAACAAAACCTGTAGCACCCTCATCTCCCCAGAAACCAAAGCTGTCCTCAATTTCGTCCTGAAAATCTTTTGTTCCATCCTTTTGAAAAAAACCAATTGCACCATTTGTCATAACAACCAGATGTTCTGGTCCAGCAGCAATAATTGGATCAGGTGGCGTCCAACCGGTACATTCAATTCCTAAAAAACCAAAATCTGATGTCGCTGTAGGTAAATCATAATTTATTTTATCAATAAAATTAGTATCATAAGTTGGTGGTTGATGGTCATTACTTTCATTTAATATAGATACTTTACTTTTTGATTCAGCCCCATTTACTTGAGCAATTGCCCCTAATAAAAATAATATTACAAATATGTAGATTATTTTCGCTTTCATAATTTCTACCTCCACCCAATAAGTATTATATTAATATCTTATTTAGATTTAAATCTTATCTATAAAAAATTAAGAATTATTATCTAGTATTTTTTCAAGATAAACTCCATTATCTTTGAAACCTAGTCTTCTATAGTAATCTTTTACACCAACACCACTGAGAACAAAAAGATGTTTCTTATCAAACTCTTCAAAACAAATTCTAATTGCTTCATTTAGTAATTCTTTTCCATAGCCTTTATGCTGGAATGTCCCTTTTTTTCTTTCTCCAATTGAAAGTTCTCTTCCGACCACCTTTAGTTCACGAATTATCATACAAGGATTTTCTTGTAATTCAAACCGATGTGGATTTGTTATATTTCTAAGTCTCAAATATCCGATAAGTGCGTCAAGATTTTTTTCAACAAGAGAGATGAATATTTCATCACCTAAACTTGCCTTGTAATAGCTCAAATCAAGAGAAATTGAGTCTTCATCAAGTTCTATTTTTCTGGTAAGTGATTTATGACCAATCTCTCTACAACGGATGCATCTACATAATAGATTACGTTCTTTCATATCTTCATTTACAATTTGCCTTAGGTTGCTCTTGTCTACTCCTGCATCAATATAAGGAGATGGAACATCTCTTTGGATTCTTTGAATGCGAACCCATTCAGGTACAAAATCTTTAATTTTAGAAATTAACTTGCTTGCTTTCTCAGTTGATAATGGAGTATAATCTCCACTCTTCCATAGGTCGTATAGTTTTGTACCTTTGATTGTAAGAGTAGGGTAAATTTTTATCATATCTGGTTTGAAATTTTGATTTTCAAATATTTCATGAAAGGACTCTAAGTCTCTTTTTACATCTGAACTAGGTAGTCCAGGCATTATGTGATAGCATACCTTAAATCCTGATTCCTTTGCAATTCTTGTTGAATTTACTGAATCTGTTATCGTATGGCCTCTTTTCATTTTATATAAAATATCATCAAATACGGTTTGAATTCGAAGAACCGGTGTCATTTTGTTTTTTTGCTTGCTCTAAAGTATTTGACTCTTTGTTGTTCAGTGCATCATAACAACGTTTTACAAACCATTCTTGATAGTAAGGTGACCTTGCTGTAAAGGTTCCACCCATTAAAATAAAATCTATTTTATCAATGGAATGACCTATTGCTTTAAGTTGAGTAAGTCTGCTTTTTGTTTGTAAATAAGGGTCAAAATCATTTAATTTTGCTCTCATCGCAGCAGGTTCATATCCGGTATAACTCTGTGGTGTGTTGTATTCAGGACCACCAGGACACGGTACACATAGACCATGAGGACAGGTTTCAGGAGAAGTCATCACTGCAACAATAGCAACACCAGAAATTGTTCTCATTGATTTCTTTCTTAAAATAGAAACTGCGAAATCTCTTTCTTCATCTGTGAAATCCTCAGGTAGTCTTGCAAGAATCTCGCTATCCGATGGAATCTCATCTATTTTGTATTTTTTACAAAGCTTCACCTTTGTTTTATGCAGTTCTTCTTTGGTATCTATCTTTTTTGATAAGATAAGACCCATAATCTCAGAATAGAAGTCCATTAAATAGACCTGAATTATTTAAAAAATAAAAATCTTTACATGATTTTATAAAAAATCCTTTTTGGATAGTTTTATTAATAGTATCTTTATTGTAGGCCCCAACCATGGAGACAAGAACTTTTGGACATAATAAAAACTGAAAATCTAACAAAAAAATTCAATGGCTTTACTGCTGTAGATAATATATCATTTTCAGTTAAAGAAGGAGAAATCTTTGGTTTCCTAGGACCAAATGGTGCCGGGAAAACAACAACAATAAAGATGCTAACAACACTACTTAATCCAACTAATGGAGATGCTCAAGTATCTGGTTTTGATATATACAAGCAAAGAAACGAGGTAAGAAAAAAAGTAGGAGTGGTATTTCAAGATCCGGCAATTGATTTTAATCTGACAGGTAGAGAAAACCTTGATTTTCATGCGAGGCTCTATGGTCTTGAGAGCGAAACGAGAAAAAAAAGAATTCAAGAAGTAATAAAACTGGTAGACCTTGACGAGAAAATGAGCATCTTTGTTAAGAACTATTCTGGAGGAATGAAAAGAAGATTGGAAATTGCTCGAGGTCTAATGCACTATCCAAAAGTCTTGTTTTTAGATGAGCCAACACTAGGCCTTGATGCTCAAACAAGAAGAGCGATTTGGGACTATGTCAAGAAAATGAATAAGGAAGAGGGAACTACAATCTTTCTTACAACTCACTATATGGACGAGGCGGATTATTTATGTGATAGAATCGGAATAATTGATCAAGGAAAAATATTGGTAATAGACACAACAACAAATCTAAAGAATTCAATAGGAAAAGATGTAATAACTTTGTCCTGTTCAGATATTAACAAGCTTATTAAAGGTCTTGAAAAGAAATCCTGGATTAAAAACATAAAAAAATATGATACATATATTACAATCGGAGTCGAAAAGGGAGAAGAAAAAATTCCGGAAGTAATACTTCTCGCTCAAAAAATTGGAATCAAAATAAAATCCATTACTATTAGAAAACCAACTCTTGATGATGTTTTCCTATCATATACTGGAAGAACTATTAGAAACGAAGAAGCAGAACATCCGTGGAAGCAATTTGCACGTAGACGTGAGAGAAGAGGTGGCTAAGTTTGCAAACAAGTGAACTTCAAGCAATCTATATAATGTGGCTTCGCCAGATGAAACGATTTGTAAGGTCAAGAAGCAGGATTATTGGTACAATTGTCCAACCACTATTCTTTTTGTTCATTCTCGGAGGAGGATTCAGCGGAGCAACCCTACCAGGTATGACTGGTGACTATGTTCAATTCATTGCACCAGGAATCGTTGCAATGGCAATTTTATTTTCCTCAATGTATACTGGCGTATCTGTACTTTGGGATAAGAAATTTGGATTTATGCAGGAAATTCTTGTAGCACCAGTTAGTCGCTTTTCAATAGTTATAGGAAGAACCCTTGGTGGTGCGACAACGGCAGTATTACAAGGTACGATTGTTTTAATTATCGCATTACTATTGGGTGTACCTGTTTCAAGTACTAGTGGTTTTATACTTGCATATATCTTTATGATTCTAATTGGACTTACATCTGTCGGTTTTGGTCTTATTATGGCATCAAAGATGGAGGATTTCGAAGGTTTTCAGATAATAATTACATTAATTATCATGCCGCTTTTTTTTATGTCTTCAGCGCTATTTCCAATTGCAACAAGTGACAAGCTACCAGAAATTTTAAAAACTATATCATTTGCAAATCCACTATTTTACATGATAGACGGACTAAGAGGAAGCCTAACAAACATAGATTATGTACTAAATCCATTAATAAATCTGGTTGTTGTAAGTGTTATTTGTATTATAATGCTAGGTGTAGGTAGTTATCTATTCAATAGAACCGAAGCCTAAGACCTATAGAAAAAATATGATGCGATAATCAAGATTATTGCAAGAATTACTGATATTATTGCTATTTTCCAAGAACTACCAAAGATAATTGGAATCGGACCGATTAGAACAACTCCACCACCTTTTACAGAAGGTTTTTTATTAGTTTTAAACTCAGAATCTTCAGTTTTATAAAAATCATCTTGAAAGAGACTTGTTAAACCAAACAAAAAAAGAAAAAATGATACTAAAATAAAAATAAAACCCAAAAATCCAAAGATTCCAGACCCTGAAATAAATGGTAAAATCAAAATTATGCCTGCTTCAATATCACCAGATAAAAAACCAATAAACAAAAAAACGATTCCAAGGACCAAACAAAACGAGGATAAAAAATGAAACTTATTCATTTCTCCTCAACACAATTTTTAAATGTTTTTATCATATTTATAAGTGAACAAGCAACAGTAACAGGACCTACTCCACCTGGAACAGGTGTGATTTTTCCTGCTTTTTCCTTTGTTGATTGATAATCAACATCTCCGCATACTCCATCTTTTGTATTAACAATTCCAACATCTATAACAATCGCACCATATTTTATAAAATCTGGTTTTATTAGGTTTCTTACACCTGTTGCTGAAATTAAGATGTCAGCATTTAAAGTATGTTTTTTCAATTCCTTAGTAAAAACATGACAGATTGTTATAGTTGCGTTTCTATTAAGCATTAAAGCTGCAAGTGGTTTTCCAACATGATTGCTATGGTTGATGATTACTACATCTTTACCTTTAAAATCTGTAGTTTCATGTTCAAGAATAGTAAGAACTGATAGAGGTGTTATTGGAACAATGTATTCATCACCATTCAACGTTCTACCAATGTTAAAAGGATTGAGTCCTTCCACATCCTTTTTTGGATCAATTGCATTAATAAGATTCACTTGTGAGATATGATCTGGTAGGGGAAATTGTATCAAAATCCCATGAACAGTATTATCATTATTTAGTTTGTATATTGATTTAATAACCTCATTTTCAGAAATGTCTTGAGAAAATTCCAAATGATTTGATAAAATACCTACCTCATTACAAGCCTTATCTCGTAATTTCAAATAAAGTTCTGAGGATTTATCATTTCCAATGATAATTGTTGTGATATTTGGTACTATTTTATATTCAGATTTCAATTCTTCAACAGTTTTAGAAATATTTACTTTAAGCTCTTTTGCAATCTTTTTACCATCAATTTCTTTTGTAGTCATTTTTAATCCAGAAAGTAAATTTGAGTTTGGTTTTAAATCCTATGGTTTCTTGCCAATTGCATAAAACTGTGGGAAGAAATTAAGCTGGACACCTTCATCAAGAGATCTTAGATAATCATATTCCCATTTATCTATGTCATTTTGTGATAGTCCTGCTTCTTTTAGTGCCTTTACATAGAAATCTCTTGCATGAAAATAATAAGCTCTATCCTCTTCACATCTCCAAATTCTGTTATTTCCAATTCCAACAATTGTTTTAAGACCTGCCCTTACAAAAAGCAGTCGAAGTTTTCTTCCGATATGAGGATCGCCTCCTCTTGCCTTTATTGCTTCACCTGCAAAAATAGGGTCGATCTTGGGATTTTCAGGATAATGAAGTTTACCTCCATAATCAGGCTCAAGAGAAGCAAGAACAGTTCCACCTGGTTTTATAACACGAGCCATTTCATTTACAACCTTTTGAGGATTTTTTGCCCACATAAGAAGTAAATTGCACGTTACAATGTCAAACATATTATCTTCAAAAGGAAGATCTTCTGCTTCACCAAATCTTAATTCAACATTATTATACATTTTTAGTACTTTTTTTGCAACCTTTATCATTTCCTCCGAGCCATCAATTGCAATAATCTTACCTTTTGTAAGATGTGCAATATCACGAGTAACCATTCCAGAACCACAACCAATATCAAGAATTAGACTTGCTTCTTTAATACCAATCTTTAGATATAGAGGTATTCTTTCCTCTGCTGTTTCTAGAGCTTGAAGCTCAAGTTTTTTAATAAAAGTCTCGAAATCTTCTTTTGATCTTTCATGAGAACTTATTTTTCTTTTTTGTTTCATTTTCAAATTAATATTAGTAAATTTAGTATAAACCTTTCTTTTCTATTTTTGAAAATTAAGGTAATTAATATATTTGATTAGGAAAAGTTTATTTTATATTAATACTATATTATAAAATAATAAAAGGTTGCCTTTAAAATGAAAAAAATCTTAGGATATAGGTTGATTATTTTTTTAATTCTAATATTATTTACTGGAATGAGTTTTATACCTATATCTATAACTCAGACAATAAATATCAATAAAATTTGTATTTATTATAATAATGGGCAGATACTGTACGCACCAATCTACTCATTATCAACTTATTTGATTGATAGAAATGGCACAATTATTAATAATTGGACAAGCAGCAACTATCCTGGTCAAGATGTTTATATGGCAGATAATGGTGCCATTCTTAGAACTAAAAGACTTGCTTATTTAGCACCTGGTGGGGCTGGTGGAGGAATTCAAAAAATTTCTAAGGAAGGAACAATACTCTGGGATTTTGACTATTATACTGATTATTATCTAAGTCATCATGATATAGAACCACTCCAAAATGGAAACATCCTAATGATTGCATGGGAATTTAAAACACGTGAAGAAGCAATTGCTGAAGGCAGAATACCTAATACTATATTGGGTGATGTATTTATGCCTGATCACATAATTGAGGTTAAACCTACAGGTCCAACAATGGGTGATATAGTATGGGAATGGTATGCCTGGGATCATCTAATTCAGGATTATGACCCTGCAAAAAACAATTATGGTATTGTAGAAGATCACCCAGAGTTAATTGATATTAATTTTGGATCAACTGATGCCTCAACTAGAACTGATTGGCTTCATACTAACTCAATTGACTACAATGAAGAATTTGATCAGATACTTCTAAGTGTCCATAACTTTTGTGAGATATGGGTGATTGACCATAGCACAACAACTCAAGAAGCAGCGGGACACTTGGGTGGTAACAGCGGAAAAGGTGGTGACATTCTTTATCGATGGGGAAATCCAATGGCATATGGTGCAGGAAATAAAAGTGATCAAAAATTCTTTGAACAACATGATGCTACATGGATTGAATCAGGACATCCTGGCGAAGGAAACATACTTGTATTTAACAATGGAGTAAGTCGTCCTGAGGGAAAATACTCCTCAATCGATGAAATCATTCCTCCAGTTGATATTAATGGTAGTTATTACCTTAAACCTGGATCAGCATCAGCTTATGGTCCAGAGGGACAATCATGGATGTACACTGCTGAAAATCCAACTGACTTTTATTCACATTATGCAAGTGGAGCTCAAAGACTAATTGATGGAAATACACTTATCTGTGATGCCCCTGCTGGTAGATTTTTTGAAGTAACTTCTGAAAAAGAAACTGTTTGGGAATATATCAATCCCTACCCAATTGATTACATAAATCATGTGTTTAAGATACATTATATAACAGAAAATAATCCTCAAAATGAGGAATCCGATCTTGATTGTATTGGGAGTTTACACCTTCAAAATGTGAAAACACTAGACACTCTTGAGGGTAACTTCATTGTAAAAAACATAGGAATGAAAGACTCAAATCTAAATTGGGAGATTGTATCATATCCAGAATGGGGTAGTTGGGAGTTTGACCCATTATCAGGAGAAAATTTAACTCCAGAAGATGGAGAAGTAAATGTAAAGGTTACAATTATTGCTCCTGATGAAGCTAAAAAAGAATTTGAAGGTTATATAAGAATTGAAAATATAGACAGTCCTGATGATTTTGATGTTATTCCAATTTATTTGAAGACAACAAGAACAAGAGAAAAACCAATAATAATTATTGATTTTTTGAAGAATCATCCCAATCTATTTCCATTACTTATACACTTATTAAGGATGTTTTTTTAAATAAAAAGTTCTAATCCAAACAATTAATTAAAAAGTATAAAATAAATATTATCATTTTAAAATCTAATTAATAAACATAAAAATTGTGGATTTAAGTTTAAGAAAAATAAAATAATTACAAAAGTTATAGTTATATTTAATATATTATTTTACATTAGTATACTTAAATATGTTTAGAAGGGAAAATAGTTTGAAAAATCAGAGAAAAAAATTAAGAAAAATTCTGGTTTTTTTTATTATTTCTTTATTAATTTGTATAAATATTGTATCATCAAATGCTTTATCTAAGAAAATGATTAGAAATAATGATTCAGATAAAAATCTTGATTTAATCATGTTTTTTTTGAGATTACGTTTTAGATTAGGATTTAGGGAATTATTATATTCAGGAAGATATTTTTATTTACAATATAGACCTCCTGTTTCCATTCAAGCGTATCCTGATGTTATTGATTTGAAATATCTTAATAAAACAACATTTCAAATTGGTGGAAAAAATCCTGAAACTCTTGAATGGGAAACTATGATAAAAGTTGCAGGAGGATGGAGCTGGGCATGGTGGAGTCCGCAAATAACCTACTACTTTGAATTTATACCTCCTGAAGGTTCACAAGAAGGAGTATGGAATGTTCAATTTGATCCACCGTTACTGCTAATGAAAACAAATAGGGAAAATTTAAACTGGACTGGCGCTGAAGATCCTTTTAAGACAAATGTTATAATAATGCTCAAACCATCAGTAGACAGCGCGTATCCTACACATGATGTTGTTTTGAGGTTTAATATTATTAGAGAGGAGACTTTAGATCATTTACGAATATTATATGGTGCACCAAAATGGGTAAGAACCCAAAAAGAGGAGTATATTGAAAAACAAAAAGAAATCGATCCATTAAATGAACCATATTGGTCTAGAATAACTAGTACAATTCTGTATAATCGAATTACTAAATGGTTATTTTTTAAAAATAACTTAAAATTTAAACCTATAGAAAAATGGGTTGACAGTACTGTTGAGATTCTAGTTCGAGTTAATAAGTACCATCAAGCTGAAATTGTTACTCCATTACCTCTTGATATTAAACCTTATGAGGTAAAATCAATTCCAGTTACTATTAAAAATATTGGTAGCCATATAGATACTTTTAATTTTAAAGTTAGTACAACTAACAAAAATATGTTAGTTACCCCTCCTCCAGCCCTTACTTTAAGACCAGGGGAAGAAGCTCAAGCTTTGATTGGTGTTGCCGCACCAAAAACTTTTTTATCAATAGGATCTACTACTTCTATTTTCTTAGAAGCATATTCTGTTTATGACACTAAAAGTGTTTTTTCAAATACTATTATTTTGTCGACTGTTGGTATTAATATTTCAAGTGGTCCTACATATATTTTTATTTTACTATTAATTACATTATTTATAATTATTTCAATTATTTTGTATTTATTAAAAAAGCGTAGAGATAAGATTATTAAAAAACCAGACAAGCCTTGGGAAATACCTGAGGAAAAGAAATATCTTGAAATTCTTGAAGTAAAAGATAAAAAGAAATACAATGAAACATTAGATATGATGAGAGATGAATATAAATCAACTTTACTTTGGCATAAATATTATTGTGATTATTTAATGAAAAGGCGAAAACCCACCGGTAAAAAAAATTAAAATTAAAAATGTTCTAAGATTTTATTGACCATATTCCTTAAATAAAAAGTATTTATTTCAGTTTTGATGAAACCCATATTGCAGGTAGCTCTTGATCTTCTTAATACTCATAGAGCACTTGCTATTGCTGAGGATTCAGTAAAGGGTGGAGCAGATTGGCTAGAAGCTGGAACACCTCTTATAAAAAGCGAGGGTATGGAAATTGTTAGAAAAATAAAGGAGACATTTCCAGAAAAAACTCTTGTAGCAGATATGAAGACAATGGACACAGGAGCATTTGAAACTGAAATGGCAGCAAAGGCTGGTGCTGACATCGTTTGCATTCTTGCAGTAGCTGATGATAGCACTATAATTGAATCCTTGAGATCAGCAAGAAAGTACGGTGCAAAGTTGATGGTGGATCTGATTGGTGTAAAGGATGAAGTTACCCGTGCAAAACAACTTGAAAAAATGGGTGTAAACTATCTATGTATACATGTCGGAATTGATGAACAGATGACTGGGAAAACTCCACTTAAAACCCTTTCAAATCTTATAAAAAACATAAA
>SMTZ1_10022995_pt1 | contig 13755 bp, 13 predicted proteins | sample DeeMarSWOR136_30_FD_25667 | JGI IMG/M metagenome (IMG submission 25667) | reverse complement strand
TATGAACAATAGAGGCTCCTTCATTCTGGCATCGATAAACTTCCTCCCCAATCTCTTTTGGTGTAATGGGAACATTGGGATTTATCTCTTTTGTTACCCAGCTTCCAACCGGGCAGACACAAATGATAAGTTTATCCGTTTTTATCATTTTTCCTCTCCTCTGTTTAGTCCAGTTAGTATTCGCAACTCATTGTTATAATTAGGTCATGAAAAATAACTGATTGAAGCATTATTAGGATATCTCCATATATCCCGCAACTGGATCTCAAAAAGGCCTCAGGAATTTAATCAATTCCCAGCGTTTGGCTGGACAACGGAAATGAGACTGTCGAAAAAGTAAGAAAATGGCTATTTGGGCAATTTAACAGGTAATAAAATCAACAAGTTACAAACATCAAAATGACAGACTTAGCGTTCTTCGATAGTCTCAATGGTAGTGTGTCTTTTGGCCAAAATTCCGCTACAAATATATTATAGACAATAATTAATCAAGAACAAAAGGTATACTGGCTATTCAATAACGTAAAGGCCCTTGAGTTTCTCTTCTAACCGCTCTAAAGAGTGGGTCATGAGAAGATTTGCCAGAAGGTAAAGCGAAGAAAGCCTCTTATTGGTCCCTTTATCACCATAGGCCCACACGAATTTCGCGTATTATACACTCCCGGGCATTCTAGTGATGGTATTGTACTCTACAACAAGAAGGAAAAACTCCTCATATCTTCTGATACTCTTTGGGGAAATGATGTAGCGGCGATGATGGTTCGTGTTGAAGGGAGTAGGATACTGTTTGACATGCAGGAGTCTCTCGAAAAGCTTGAATCGCTCCATGTGAAAATCGTTTTTCCAGGGCATGGAAAGCCTTTCACAAATGTAAAAAGGGCTATTTTTCGATGGTTTCGTGGACGCCCGTGGGCATGAGAGCATTCGTGGCGCAGAGGATAAAGACCTCATGGGTGCCAAAGATTGCATAGCGGTGTTCATCAAAAAGGATGAGCTTGTTGTCTGGAAAAAACCTTTGACAATCCGCAACGGTTCGTATTTATTAAGGCTACTATAATTGTCTTGACCACCGAAGTCCCCCTCACTCTCCATCCTCCCCCAATCTTGTGGGAGGGGCAGGTTAAAAGGGACCGAACCGTCCATGCTATTTCGAGACAATTAACAGGTTAACACAGCAAAAAAAAGGGGGGGATAGCCAACCGGGAAGCCTCTTACCGGTCCATACAGTTGCATGAAACCGACAGGAGCACCCTCGGCGTTTCTGAAAAGGCGAAGAGGTCCACTGTTCACTACCAGAGAAGGCTGCTAACGAAGGAGGCTGTCAAGCATGGATCACGACCGCTTTGCATATATACCAATGCCACGTCGACCGGTCCTCGCTTTGCCGAACGGGACAAGAATTGCATTATGGGTGATACCAAACGTGGAGTATTTCCCGTTTGACATACCTTCGACTCCTATCAACCCTGCTTGCACTAACCTGATTCCGGACGTGCTCAATTTCTCCTGGCGTGATTATGGTACGAGGGTTGGTATCTGGCGCATCATGGACACTCTGGATGAGGTGGGCATCAGGGGCACGGTAGCCACGAATGCCCTGGTGTGCGATTATTTCCCTGAGTTCGTTGAAGAGGCAATGAAACGGGCATGGGAGTTCATGGGGCACGGGCTTACCAACGCCCGCCACTTGGGCGGCCTGAACGACCAGGATGAAAGGGAGACGATTTTCCGATCCGTGGAGATGCTTACCAGGAGCACGGGAAAGCCTCCCAGAGGATGGCTGAGTCCCGCCCTTGCCGAAACCATGCGAACACCCGATCTGTTGAAGGAAGCAGGATTGGAATACGTCTGTGATTGGGTAAACGATGATCAGCCTTATTACATGAAGACGCTACACGGTCCCCTGATTTCCATGCCTTACACCATTGAGCTGAATGATATCCAGGTATTTCTGAGGGGCGGCTATACGCCCGAGCAATACTACACAATGCTCATGGATCAGTTCGAGGTGCTCTATGAGGAGGGGGCCAAGACCGCCAGGATAATGAGCATATCAGTTCACCCATTTATCATGGGCGTCCCTTACCGCAACAAGTACCTTCGCCGTGCCTTGCAGGAAATTGCGTCCGCCAAGGATGTCTGGCTGGCTACGGGCAGTGAGATCGCCGCCTGGTTCAAAGAGACCCTACCCTGGAAGGAGGTGTAAGCAATGCCCCGCTGGGTTGACCTTATCCCCTCGGAAGAATTCGAGATCTATAAAAGAGCCGGCTTTGCCAAGCGGCAGCAGCCCGGCAAGAGCCCGGCCCTGCTCGTCATCGATTGCACGCTTTCGTTTACGGGCTCACAGAGTATGGAATCCGTCGTAGACGCCATCAAGGAATATGAAAGTGCGTGCGGGCCCTCAGCATGGCAGGCTGTGGGATTTATTAAGGAGGCCCTTGCCCTCTTTAGAAAGCAGGGCAGGGTCGTTGTTTTTACCAAGCCGGATGTATACGACCAGAGGTTCGCGGGGGAGGCCACCAAGGCAGGAAAAGGGGCAGGGATGGTAAGCGGCAACGAGATCGTGCCGGAGGTTGCCCCTCTTCCGTCTGAATGGATCGTTGAGAAAGCAAAGGCGAGTTGTTTCTTCGGCACGCCGCTCGCTTCCTACCTCTTTCAGAAACAGGTTGATACGCTCGTGGTTGTCGGTGTTTCTACATCCGGATGCGTCAGAGCCTCGGTGGTCGACGCCTTTTCTCATGGCTTCAAGGTATTTGTCATTGAGGAAGGCTGCTTTGACCGTTCCGCCTTTGCCCATGCAGCAAATCTATTCGACATGGATGCAAAGTATGCGAACGTGGTGACCTTCGAGGAGTTCGAATCCATGTTTTCCGGAGAAACCTCTACAACCGTCTAACGCCTAAAGGATCTTTGCCCATTATTCATGCTTCAGGCCGAAGAAGCGAACACACATGGTCCACCTATTCCTGAGGCAAAATTCAACCCATTGAATGCAACAGTGAGGAATTCATGTCAGATATGATTTTGATGCGGGCCGGAGTCGTGGTAACCGCGCACGATCAGCCAGCCCTATTGGACGGCGCCGTAGCTGTCTCAGGTGACCGAATCGAAGCGGTAGGCGCCCACAGCGAACTTTCCAAGAGATATCCCCATGCAATAGCCATTGGTGGAAAGAAGTTTCTGCTGATTCCAGGTTTGATCAACGGCCATGGTCATGGTCGCGGGCTGACGGATTTTCAGCGGGGCGCCCTGGATAATACCCTGGAATCATGGCTTCTGGACACCCGGAAGTACATCCCCGTTTCCACCTACGATGACGTCGCTCTTTCTGCGGCCAGGCTGCTGCGCTCTGGTGTCACCACCACCATGCAGAATCACATTCTCAAAGATCCGGCCGCTTATGAAAGCGAATTTGACGAAGCCCTCAAAGCATACCGAGATGCGGGCATGCGAGTTCAGTTCAACCCCGGCGTGCGCAACGCCAACCCTTTCATCTACGGGGACAACAAGGCCTTTCTCGAAAAACTGCCTGAAAAAATCAAGGCCATTCTTTCAGCGCCGCCTCCAGCAGGGTCTCTTTCCGGAGAAAACTTTGTGCCGGTAGTAAAAGGCCTTCACCAAAGCTGCAACGGATCAATGAGCAAGATAGGTTTCGGGCCCTTGGCGCCCCAGTGGTGTACGGATGAACTGCTCCTGCAGGTGCGTCGTGAGGCCGAGTCTCTCCGGGCCCCTATTCACATCCACGCCATCCAATCCGTTTTCCAAAAAATCTACGGCCTCGAATTCCTAGGAAAAACTCTGGTGCAACACATGCATGACATTGGATTTCTCGGGCCAGGCGTGGTGATCGGGCACTGCGTGTGGCCTACAGAAAAGGATATCGAACTTCTCGCCAAGAGCAGCACCGGCGTGACCCATCACCCCTCCTGCAATCTCAGGGTGCGCAACGGCATCTCGCCGGCCTATCACATGCTGCAGGCCGGTGTCCGTGTGGGACTGGGGTTGGACGGCAAGTCCATCAATGACGACGACGATATGATCCAGGAAATGAAAATTTGTTATCTTCTGCATCGGCTTTCATCCCTTGAACTCGACTCCTTCCACATGACCGCGAGACAGGTATTCAAGATGGCTACTGAAACAAACGCCGGTCTTCTCGGCTATGAGGGGGAAATTGGGCGCCTTGAGCCCGGAATGAAAGCGGACCTAGTCCTCCTGGATTATGAAAAAATGTGTTGCCCTTTTGTTGACTCCTCCCACGACCCCATTGATGTGCTCCTGTATCGGGGCTCGGGCGCCCATGTTGACACGGTCGTGGTCAATGGACGGGTGGTAGTGGAAAAGAGGAAAGTGCTTACCCTTGACGAAGAAGGACTGGGCAGGCGGCTGGCCCAAGCGGCTTCCCGCCCCAGGTCAGAAGAGGAGAAGGCCCTCGTAAACGCGATCGACGAACTGAAGAAACAGGCGATTGAGTATTACCGGGGATGGCCCCAAAAGGTCAAGCCGGAAGCATACTTTTCGGTCAATTCACGGGTGGACGGCCTCTTATGATCCTCATTCGTTCCGGAAGCCAAAGTGATACGAATCTCCCATACAATCAACTTACTTCATTGTAGGTGGCATAATGTCCCGGCACTTTCTTCCGATGCCACTCGCGTAACAGCAATAACACGGCAATGCCACCTCCAACAATATTGCTGAACAAACCGAACGTAAAAAGGTTACCTTGCTGAACTGGTACCATGAGGATGATACCAGCCACGGCCATCAGCACCCGCGTCAATGGGTCAAGCTCGCGAAACAGGTAGCCAGTTGCAGCACTGCCCAGCAGAAAACAGCCCAACATAGCAGTGATGAAAGCCACAATGATCTCGAGCGGAGGCCCCTTAAAAAGCAATGCCGGAAAGAGTGCGAAGATGAAAGGTATCACATAAGCCGTAATACCAAGACGCATAGCAGCAAAACCTGTACGCATGGGATCCGAATCAGCGATCGCTGCAGCAGCATATGCAGCCAAACAAATGGGCGGGGTGATCATAGACATCAGACCGAAATAAAGAATAAACAGGTGTGCGGCCATGGTTCCAATCCCTGCATCGGTAAGGGACGGTGCCATCAAGACCGCAAGCACTATGTAGAGGCACGTGGTAGGCAGCCCCATTCCCAAGAGAATGCTTGTTCCTGCGATGATAAATAACAGAAGAAAGATATTTCCTCCTGCCAGCTGTCCAAGAAAAAGCGACAGGACAAAACCCAGACCCGTCGCGTTGATAACGCCGATTACAAGTGAAGCCAGGGCAACAATCAGGCTGAGTTCCAGCATGGCCCGACCTGTCTTTTCCAACGCTTCCAAAAGCCATGCAACGCGTAACCTTGTCGTACGTTGAACAAGGCTCAGAATGAGCACGGACAACACGGCCAAGAGCGCTGATTTGGCTGGTGTATACCACAAAATGAACAAGGCAAAGACGAGCACTGCCAGCGGCACGACAATCAAATAGCATTGCCTCAAGACTTTTCTCAGTTGAGGCAGCTGGTCTCGGGGTACCCCCTTGAGTCCAGTCTTTGCTGCCTCCAGGTCAACCTGGACAAAGACGCATAGATAATAAAGAAACGCCGGAATCAAGGCAGCGATAGCTATCTCGCGGTAGGGTATGCTTGTAAACTCAGCCATGATAAAGATAGCGGCCCCCATAATGGGTGGAACAAGCTGCCCGCCATTCGAAGCTACTGCCTCAACAGCAGCGGCTATATGGGGCGGGTACCCTGCTCGTTTCATCATAGGAATGGTCATTATACCAGTGGTGGCCACATTGGCGACAGCGCTTCCTGAAACGGTGCCGAACATAGAGGAGGCGACCACTGAGATCTTTGCCGAACCTCCCCGAAATCTGCCAAAGGTTGACATGGTGAAATCGGTAAGGAACGTCCCGCCCCACGTCCCGCCCCCAACCCCAAACAGCACGTTGCCAAACAGGATTAGGGGCAGAACAATCACTGTGGCCACCATCATGGGAATCCCGAGCAGGGCATTGGTATCCACAAAGAGGTAGTTGAGGAGTCGGTCCCAAGGCATCCCCGGCCCGCCGAACATTCCGGGAACCAACCAAGCGAAACGTGCATAGAGGATGAAAAGAAGACCGAGGCCCAGCAGTATCCAGCCAGTGAGACGGCGCACCCCCTCAAGGATGAGCACGATGGTTATCGTGCTCATGGCAAGCCTGGTTGGTGTTATTAAATCCAGACTCAATAGTATGTCAGGATAGAAGAGAACCAGATAGAGACCAACACAGAAACTGAGGAAAGAAAACAGGATATCATACCACGGCACGCGATCCCGTGCTGCCCCTTTACTCGGAGGAACGGCAATAAAGACACAGCCAAGCACCATCGCTAAAAAGATACCATAATATTGCTCCCTCAAAATCGCCAATCCCAAATAGTATGGAACATCCGCAATAAAGAAAACCGCCACTATGGGAAGCCCAATAAATAGCACCCTCGTGAAAAATTGCCACGGTTTGGACAGCGTACGGAAGCGCGAACCCTCTCCAGCCATTACACATTCCCTCGTTAGACTACTTCACCATAAGGCCCCTCAGAAAGAACCCCCACAATTGATACCTGAGCACCATTAGCCAACAGCAAGAAATTATTATTTTGAGAACTCTCTTTGCGCTTCTTCAATGTCAGATGTCCAAACGCCTTTCTCCTTATAGAACTTGATAGCTCCAGGGTGATAGGCAATCGGTGCGAGTTCAGTGGCAAAGATCTCCGGCTTGAATTCTTTTAAGACGGCATGAATAGGCCAAGTTTCCTCGTAATGATTCCACCAGGTTTTCACGAGCGTATAGGCAACATTGTCTGGCATGCTGCTCGAACAGACCGCATAATAGGGTTTCGTCCAGAGGGGGGTGTCCACTTTCACGCCGGGCGGGCCTGCTTTTTTTGTTGCAACGAAACTTCCGGGCATTATCATTTGGGCTTTCTTGAGCCATTCGTCAGAGGCTATTCCCTGCCGCAGGAAGCGAACACCTATCTTTGCATCGGCCTCGGCAACGGCGCCCATACCCACAGCTGCTGTGGTCACATCGATACGGCCATCGATGAGGGCTTCGAGCGCGGCAACAAGACCAGTCATTGGCACAGGCTTCACGTCATTGAGGGTTACGCCAGCGCAGGTCATGTAGGCCAGTGTGGAAGGAATATTAGGCGGAAAACCGGGAAACTCCCAGGCCATTCGCTTCCCTTTTATATCGGCAACCGTTTTCATTTCTGACTTATCGCGGACAAGAAAGCCAAGATAGAAAGAAGGGAGTTGCAGCAGGACGCGAATATTTGGAGTTGGAGGCCAGTAGGGAGGTTTTTTCCGCGGGTCTCCGGGAATGGGTTCTTTTATTATCTTTCCTGTAGATGACTGCCAGGCATCTATGGCACCGAGCATGCCCAGCTCCGGTACACCGGTGTCGTTCATCTGATGTACAAAGGCAGCAGGCCCAGCGGTTGCCCGCGCCACTACCATGATAGGCCCTGATTGGGAGGCAACTTTGGCCATCCCAGAGCCTACCGCATACGCTGTCGTGCCAACCTGGCCGAGAGCGAAGGTTATTCTTTTTGGCAGCTCGGATTCGGCAGAAGCTTTCATGAAGGATGTTGTTATAAGGGTCAAAACAAACAATAAACCAAGAGATAGTACCAACAATTTTTTAGTTCTCATTACAAACCTCCTAGAAGAATTTTTAAGGCACTGCTAGCCGAGAATATATGCTCGGCGGGCTAAAATATCCCTCCAGTGCACTCTTTAATTACCCTCTTTAACCTTATCCAGTTTAGGTTCCATCACATTGTTTTCTTAACGATCCATTAATCTTGAAAAACCATCCTCATGAATAAAGAAGTCTTCTTACAAAACCATAAATACCACCCCCTTTCTGAAGCTTTATCTGAACCCGTTTTGAAGCGGTGCGCTATTCCATCGCTTCTATGCCACTATAGCAATCTTTACTCTTTTGCCTCTCGTTCTTTCTTCCATCTTAAGGCTGTCTTTTCTTGACGGCGGCCGTTTCACCTTCTGCTGCTATTCTTTCACGACCCTAAGAACTATAAATTCTGCCAATGACGGCGAGCTCTTCACTAGGCCATGTACTGATAATTTCGTGACCGGTTTCGGTCACCACGACCATTTCTTCGAGTCGCACGCCTCCATATCCAAGAGCTCCTTCCCTGCTTTCGACCGCAATAATCATCCCCGGTTCAAAAACCTGAGGGTGATCAAAAGACCAGATACGGCTAATGATCGGCTCATCATAAGTCATTCCGATCCCATGCCCCACTTCCGAGACCAGCATTTTGTGCTCTGATTCATGGCCCCATGTGCTTGCTGGTAAAAAACGCTTTGCTGCATCCGCTGTAGTCGCTCCGGGCCTAATCTCCTCTATGACAGAGTAGACGCGATCATAGACCTTCTTGTACCAGTTCTTTTCCTTCTGGTTTGGCCGTCTGCCTACCACAAAACTTCGATAGATGCACACGCGATAGCCCATGTAGTTGGTGGAACAAACGTTCATGTACAAAAGGTCGCCCACCTCTATAATTCTGTCCGTATTTCCGATATGGAGAGTTTCAAAAGTGTTAGGGCCGGATCTGGCGCCCGCATTGGCATGTTCAGCGCCAGCCCTGAGCTGAGCGTTCATTGACGATCCTCCCAGATCGCACTCGCGAAGCCCAGGTCTTGCTGTTTCAAACAAATCCGCATATGCTGCGTTCGCTATTGCAACGGCTACCCTCATACAGTTTATTTCATCCCGCGTTTTTGTGCGGCGGGCTTCTCTCATCACTGGCATAGCAGGCGTCGTCGCCAGACCTGCCTTCTGCAACGCTTGGGCCCCCACTCCATCCAGGGAGTCGAATCCTAGCTTTTCGCTGTCCAAACCTCTATCTCCAAGATCTTTCAGAATTCCATCCGCCCATTGCCTGGAAACGTCCACAGTAGCTTCCTGGCCGCAGCAGCCCCCGAGCCAACAAATCGAATATCTCCAATTTTCGGGCTTTATCCATGTGCAGTGAACCCTATTGTGCGCCAGTGTGTCCCCTAACTCGTACATGATAGGGTCGCCTTCCGCAAAGACCAAGGCATATCTCAATTGCGGTGCGAATTCGGGCGCCCCTCGAATGCCGAGGGCGTATCTGATGTTCTCAGGACGGGTTAAAAGACACGCTGCTATATCGTGGCTTTTCATCGCTGCCTGGGTTTTTGCCAGCCTCTCTCTTCTCATTCGTGCAAAATCAATACGCTCCTGCCAGTCTGTTGCGTTCACACCAAATGCCAGTTTATCCATCTAGTTACCTCCTATGAGCTCAAGTAAGCAAAAGATTCAGGTGATGCCAATCTGATTGTGTGAAATCTTGAAAGATGACGAAATTCAATCGTATCTTCCCAACTGCAGTGGATCTCCCGTGTAATTCCATTCTTAGGCAGATAAAGGCAAGAAGCCTGTAACAACTTGTTTCACCTGCCATTTTCTTTTGAAAAAGCTTTTTTAAAACCAGAAAGGCAGCCATAATTCCAAATCCGGCGGTATCCGTTAAAAAAGCAGGGCCGATCATAGAAAGCGCGGCATTCTCAGTCACTCACCGGAGTCCACATAAAACTATATGACCAGTTCCCATTGGACTCCCTGCGGAACTTTCTTGTAACCATTTTCACTTTCATGCCGTTTTTCACCTGCTCGGGCTTACAGTCAACAATCTCAGTTGGCCCGATATAGATCCCCTCCGGCAACTTGACCATGGCGTATATCCGAGTGTCACCGTACACCTCGAATCCTTGGAGAGGGGGAATCATGTATCTCTTCTCTTCAGGGAAGTTCACAAAGAGCTCGCCTTCATGACTGAATTCGTATTCTTCAAAGCTCCTCGAGCAGCATTTGCCGCAGACCTTTCCTTCCCTACTGGGCCACCAAAGCTGACCACAATTTTTGCAGCGCGAACCCATGAGCCTGTAACGCTCTTTCCTATGCCTCCACTGCTTCGTAGTCCTATAAACCCCGTGTCTGTATAACGGTTCTGGAAACATAATCTAATTCCTCCTGAGAACAAGAACTGCCGAGGATGCCATTTCCCCCTGCATGCCTACGACGACACAAACATCCGCTTTTGGCACCTGCCGCCCCGCGGCCTCTTCCCTCATCTGAACAACTGCTTCATAAATCCCGTCCGACTGATTGGATCCGGACGTGACTCCGAAGCCTCCTCTGCCGCCGTCCGTCCCTGTCGGCAACCGGCCGTCGAGGCCCGTCTCACCATTCAAAATAAAATCGACAGTCTTTCCTTCCGGAGGTACCTGGGTAGCCTCAAGGGTCGGAATGATCGAAGTTATGTGTGATTCGAATACCTCGGAAAAATCCACCTCTTCGGGGCCGATCTTCGCCATTTTATAGGCTTCCGATACTGCCAACCGAGGCGCCGCAAAATCCACGGCATCATATCCGACCAATTCCGGAACAGGATAGTACATCTGACTGGACAAGAGATGGGAGTTGCATCTATAGGATATTCCGTCGATATAGATCGGTTTGTCCGTATATTGCCTGGCCTCGTCCCCAGGAACAAGAACAAAAGCAGAGGCGCCCTCCACCGGCTTTGCCCCAGGAAGTCTCTTCCAGAAATCAGGATTGATCTCGCCGGAACCGGGCTCCAATTCCCAAATGTCCATCAATTCTTCTTTTGATTTTATGGGACAGGGCACGCCGTAGAGGTTCGCATTGGGATTTCTGTTGGCGTAATCGTACATTTGGATTCTGTATGTCACCAACGCCTCCAGAATCTTTTCCTTTCCATATTTTCTATAAGCCATTTCCTGCAAGAGAGCCTGCAGTTGAATATGATCGAAACCCATATAACAATCATATTCCACATCGCCGCCAATAGCCCTCTTATCGGCAAATCGAAGCATGTCCCAGCGCTTGTCAAAGCCAACTACCAATACGCGGTCATAAAGACCGGACGCCACCAGGCCATAGGCATCGTGAGCGCTGACCCCTGCGCCTGTACAGTTCGCACACAAAGCCGTGACCCCCACAGGGTGCAATCCCAGGGTGTCCGAAATAACAGGCCCAATGCCTCCCGCTTCCACGGTTGCCTCCCCATGGTAGTTTGCAACAACGTACTGAATGTCCTTGGGATCCAACCCCTTGCTCACATTTTCAATGGCGTTGTAACAAGACTCCACCACATACTGCTTCCATGATTTCCTATCTGCGTCCGCCAAGTAGGCATTGCTCCTCGGCGTGATTCCTACACCTGCGATTGCTACTCTTCTCATTCTTCCCTCCTCCCAAAATCAAACGTACAACGGACTAAAATCCTGCGCATACTTATACTCAAGACGACAGGCAGTAGCATAATCAACCAATGTCTTCTCGTTCAGGATTTTCTCCAGGGAAAGAGACGGTCTCCTCGCCTCAATAAGAGGCGTCGCCTCGAGGCTGATCGCATCGGCGCCCGCTCCAAATCCATAAGATGCCACGAGTATTTTGTCCCCTTTCTTGGCCTTGTCCAAAACTTGGATCAAGCCCAACAGGGCGGACGCGGCTCCGCAATCTCCAATGTTCATGGAAATGGAGCCGGGCTCAATCTGCTCTCTTGTAAATCCAAGCCTTTCCCCTAAGACTGAGACGCATTTGTCACGTGGTCCATAAAACCCACTTCCCACGCGGGATAAAGCTCTCCGCCTTCCCCCGTGCTCTGGATGTACCGGTCGCCTTCGACTCTGAAAAAGTCAGAGAGGTCGGTTGCACAGGAACGGGTTCCTAGAATTTCGGCTATTGTATGCTCTTTACCGATCAAGAAAGCAGCGGCTCCTGCCGAGGCCGTATATTCGTAAACCCTGCCCGGGCACGTGTGCCGGTTGATAGTGTCTGCGCCAACGGCCAGCCCCACCTTCACCATCCCCGAATCCACCAAACCCATGCAAATTTGAATGGCAGTGCTCCCTGATTTTCCAGAAAATTGCACATCCCCGCACATCAAATTTTGTGATGTGCCTATGGCTTCAGCTATTACGGTACTTGAGGGCTTTGAATCGTAGGGATTTGTTCCCGTCCCGAGAAAAAGCGCCCCAATTTCCCCCCGATCGATGCCAGCGTTGCTGATCGATGTTCGAGCTGAAGCAATGGCCAGCGTATTCGTGTCCTCATTCGGCTGTAAAACGGCCCTTTCCTTTACCTTCAGGACATTTTACCTTCTGGATTTCCTCGACAGAGATCCTCGTATAGGGAACAAAAGCCCCATATCCTAGTATTCCACTCACTTAACTCCCTCCTTCTTCAGTCCAGGTTAACCTTTCAATTGAGTTTCAGCGAAAGCTAGGATCCACATATGCACCGAGTCACTTTCCCGGTTCAATGATCCTGAAGGCTATTGACTCCACGCCCAGAGGATTTTTTACGATTTCTGCCAGGACAGAGATATTTGCCACATTGTAGTCCCAAATTTTTTCCGGATGCGAGAAATCGAAATCATCGACAATGACCATTCCAGGTACCAGAGGCCCCTCCTCTAGCTTAACGGTTCCTTGTATGAAATCAAGGCCCATCAATCGATGCTTGCCCACGGAAGCATACAGCAATTTCCCTCGTCCGCTAAGCTCGATCCAGCTCAGGTCGTAACCGTAGCACTGACCGCATACGCTTTGAGGAGGCAACATGACGTGCTTGCATGCGTCGCATCTTGCCCCCATAATTTTTCCGCTTTTCAGATAGTTATAAAATCTTCTTATATAGGGTTCCAATCAGACTAACCTTCCATAAATATTTATAATGCAATCCCTCGCTGCCCCGGCATCATACATGAGACCGATTTCTGGGGTGGGCTTGCTCCAGCTTCCCCTCTCAACTGTTTGACTAAATAGTAGGTTTCAACAGCGCCTACGGATCCAACCACTGAACTGGCTGCCGCTCCTCCGCTAGTGTTAACAGGTTTGTCCGAGTCAAACCGGGTCCTCTGATGAATGACCGCCTGCCACGCCTCCCCTCGTTCAAAGTAACCAAAATCCTCTAATGGTATCAAATACTCAGGAGCGACAAAGTCATACAGCTCCACAATATCTATATCTCCGGGACCGACCCCGGCCATCTCATATGCCTGACGAGCTGCTTCCACAATAAAGGGCTGTGAATACATCTTCTCGCTAAAACTTCTCCCGTGCGCGTTTCCAGTACCTAGAATCCGAATTGGCTTCTTGTGAAACTGCTCCGATATCTCCGAAGCGCAAAGGACAACAGCCGAAGCACCGTCGCATCGACGCGGCCCGTCAAACAATCGGATCGGCCAATACGTCACGGGGTTATGGTCCGGCGATCGAAGGAATGCAATGGAATCCTCAAAGCCTGCATTGAGGGCAAGTTCTTCGATTGTTCCATTCCAATATGCCTTAGGGTTCAAATGCCCGTTGTAGGCATTGGAAAAAATGCGAGCGTCCAACCAATCATACATCATTCCCACGTCAAGGCCGTAATGCTTTGCATAGGCAATAAGCCATTGGGCCAGAACCATATCTTGGATCGAAAGCTGGGACACCTCCCATGCCTGATCGTAATGACAATAAATACTTTGAAGCCTTTCCTCATTCGTCATCTTTCTCGGGTTGCCCGGATCTCTCGAGCGGATTCTACAGTTGTTGATCTCAACTCCTCCGGCGATGACAATGTCATAAACACCCGCAGCGATGGCAAATGCGGCCTGACGAATCGCGTG
>SMTZ1_10004674_pt1 | contig 13755 bp, 15 predicted proteins | sample DeeMarSWOR136_30_FD_25667 | JGI IMG/M metagenome (IMG submission 25667) | reverse complement strand
ACCCGTGCAGGCCATCTCCAGTGATCGTGTGGACGGGTTTGAGCACCGCTCCCAACTGGTCGGGAACATATTCATCAAATATACTGGTGCCCTCGATGAAATCCTCGGCCACAGTCACAAAGCTCTCGATGTCGCGGCGCGGATCAACACCAGCATCATCGTAGGCCTTGACCGCTGCCTCATACATCAGTTCTTTGTATGACACATCTGGCGTCAGAGCCCGGAAACCGGTGTAGCCAACGCCGATTATGGCTACTTCTCTGTACATACCTCAACCTCCTTACTTGATGATTGGTAGACAAAACGACGTTGTTTCATCTGCGGATAGGCTTCACTCCTTTCTTGCGGTTTCGACCTATGTGACAACAGGTAGCATAGCCCCTTATAGGCGTCCGACTGGCTGATGGTGCGAATTTCTGCTGCGCGTCTGTAGAATAGCACTAACTGCAGCCGGGATATGCTACTTCCTAATGTCATGGCACTCCTATGCAAATGCTGACTCGAGCACGTCTTGGAGCGTGGGACGGCCGATTTCTTGCAACTCGTAGCGCACACGCTGCGAGGGGCGGTTGATCTTCACCACGCGACGCAGGTCAATCGGAGTAGCGACGATGACCAGATCACACGGAGTGGCGTTAATCGTCTCCTCCAGCTCCTGAATCTGCCTGGCACCATAGCCCATCGCCGGAAGAATAGGGCCTGTGTTTGGATACTTCCGGAAGGTCTCCGCGATCGAACCCACTGCATAAGGACGCGGGTCTACAATCTCCGCCGCACCAAAACGCTGCGCGGCCACAAACCCTGCTCCATAGGCCATCTCGCCGTGGGTCAAGGTGGGGCCATCCTCAATAATCAGCACGTTAGAGCCTTTGATCGCCTGCGGGTCATCAACGAATATCGGTGAAGCTGCATCCACTATTGTCGCTTCGGGGTTGAGGGCAGAGATGTTGCGCCTGACTATCGCTACTTCATCCGGGTCCGCCGTCTCGATCTTGTTGATGACGACTACGTCGGCCATTCTCAGATTCGCTTCGCCAGGGTGATAGCGCAGTTCATGCCCAGCCCGGAGCGGGTCGGTAACGACGATGTGTAAGTCAGGCACATAAAACGGCAGATCGTTGTTGCCGCCATCCCACAATATGACCTCAGCTTCCTGTTCTGCCTGATGCAGGATTCGTTCATAATCCACGCCCGCATAAACGATGGTGCCTCGGTCCAAGTGGGGCTCGTACTCCTCACGCTCCTCAATGCTGCAGTCATGCTTGTCCAGGTCCTCGTAGCTGGCGAAACGCTGACAAGCTTGTCTGACCAGATCGCCGTAAGGCATGGGATGCCGAACGACCACCAACTTCTTACCCATCTGGCGCAAGATGTCCGAAGTACGACGAGACGTTTGGCTCTTGCCACTCCCGGTTCGCACGGCACAGACGGAAACCACGGGCACTTTGGCTTTGAGCATGGTCTCTTTGGTGCCCATTAAACGAAAATCGGCACCTGCAGCCAGGACTTGAGACGCCTTGTGCATCACGTACTCGTGTGACACATCGCTGTAAGCAAAGACCACTTGATCCACATCCAACTCGCGGATCAGTGAGTTTATCTCACTCTCAGGATAGATGGGAATGCCAGCGGGATAGAGTTTGCCGGTCAGCTCTGGGGGATACGTGCGCCCTTCGATGTTCGGGATTTGCGTGGCAGTATAAGCCACGACCTCATAGGCCAGGTTGTCTCGGAAGTAGACGTTAAAGTTGTGAAAATCGCGCCCCGCTGCGCCCATAATCAGTACTCGACTCTTCTTCATTGAAGGATTTCCTCATAGATGTAATGTTGTAATCTAACCTCGCTTCTCCGTCTCGGAAGCAAGCCCCGCAGCGAGCAAAGCTCCTGCGGCAATGCATACCAGGACTGTCTCGGGCGGATCAGCACGCGAACCGACCACCAGTGGGGCTTTTCCACCGACCACCAGGCCAGCCATGCGTCCCCCAGCAAAGTAGGTAATGCCCTTGGCCATGATGTTCCCAGACTCTACGTCCGGCGCCACGAGCACCTCGGCATGTCCGGCTACCGCGCCACCTCGACCGCGTTCCCGGGCAATTTGCGGCGATACTGCTGTGTCCAGCAGAAAAGGCCCGTCCACCAATGCACCTTCAGACAACCACCGTTCCCGCATGGCGATGATCTCTGCGATTTCGACGGTGACAGGCAGTTCGGGCACAACCTCGTCAGCAGCAGCCAGCATGGCCACCTTGGGCTGCTGGATTCCCAGCCCTTTGGCCACCGCTATGCCATTGCTCACGATTTCGACCTTTTGCTCTTTTGTGGGATAGAGGACGACACCTCCATCGGTGATGAACAGCAGACGATCAAAACCGGGCACCTCGAACACGCCCACATGAGAGATAAGACGCCCAGTACGCAGGCCTGCTTCACGCCTCAATGCAGCACGAAGGAATACCCCTGTCTGCAGTTGGCCTTTGATGGCTGCCTTGGCTTCGCCTTGGACGACGATGTGCATCGTCTTGTCAGCGGCCGTCACACTGTCAGGCTCATCCACAATCCGCATTGTACTGAGATCGAGGCCGTGCTCATCTGCAATCTGGTGGATACCCCTGGCGTCCCCGACTAGGATAGCTTGAATGATCCCACGACTCTGGGCTTCACTAGTGGCTACCAAGACTTCATGCTCCTGCGCGGCAGCAATGGCCACCGGGATGGGCCCTGCGGTGGCGGCTGCTTTGAGCATGTGGTCGTAGTTTGTGATAGGGGGCACTCCAAAGGCTCCTTTGCCTGCACCTGTGCATGGGCACTCGGTACAGGCACAGGTGACTTTGGATGCAGTTATCTTCACATCAGTCGATAGGCCAGCTTAGCAAGCAGAATCCCAATTTCGTACATGAGCAACAAGGGAAGCATCAAAGCCCACATTGAAGGGATCCAGGGTAGGAGTAATCACCGCACCAATAACAGCGATGATAAGGACAGCATATTTGCGGTTCTGAAATAGAACAAGAAAACCGGCTTGATGCCCGCTGGCGCAATGAGGAGGCACAGGATCTGACACGTGAAAGTTAGGGAGAAAACAGTGGTAATGACCAACGCGATCAGGCAGTTGATGCGCGTTCACGCAGCTCCTCGAGATGTTCAATGATAGTCATCTGGATAGTCATCTGCTTGTCGTGAGTCACAGGGTGTTATCCTTTCAGTTCCTGTGCTCCCTCAACAGATTCCCTGCCCCCTTCTGTCTTCTCGCCTTTGAGAGCCTCCGAGGCCCCCTGCAATTCATCAGAAGCTGCCTGTAACTCTTCCCTGAACTGCTCCGTCAATTCCTCAGAGGCCTGGCGGAATTCTCGAATGCTCTTGCCCAACGCTCGGCCAATCTCTGGCAGACGTCGTGGACCGAAGATGATTAAGGCAAGAATGAGGATAAGAAGCAGTTCTCCTGGACCTATCCCTAAGAAGTTCAAGCTATCCGCCCCCAAAGAACCCATCTTCTCATGCTTCAGGACACCTTGCTTGATTCGGCCGGCACCAAATCCTGGCGTGAAACCAGCGTGCCCAGAACACCGTTGACAAAACGCCGCGAGCTGTCACTTCCAAAAAGCTTGGCTAACTCCACTGCTTCATTAATGGCCACCTTGACAGGTGTCTGCTTATCTACAGTTATCTCATAGATGGCAATGCGCAATATGTTACGATCAATGATGGCCATCTGCTCGAGGGGCCAATCAGTAGCGATGTCCTCTATGATACGATCCAAGTCTTGAAGGTGCTCTAACACACCTTTCACCAATCGCCCGACAAAATCCTCACCCTCTGCGGGCAAGGGCTTCTCTTCCAGTCGTTGAGCCAAAACTAGCTCAGTGGGGTGTTTGACACTATCTACTTCAAACAAAGTTTGTAGAGCCAGAACTCGAGCTTGACGTCTGGTTTTCACGCCCCCACCTTATTGCTCGCAAACCCCTCTTAGGCCTGGGATGCTCCTACATCAACCACATCAACGATATGTACGTTGACTTCGCGTACAGGCATGCCTACAATCTCATGGATGGCCCGAGTCACCTTGCCTTGTATCTCTCGACTCAATTGCAACATATTGACGTCGGCTGCAGCAACGACGTAGAGGTCCAGGACCACCGTCTCGTCAACGACCTGCAGCTTGACACCATCACAGCCGCGAGGGCCAAAGAGACGACGCACGCCCGAAGAACTCATACGGGCTACGCCTGGCACGGTGAGCGTCGTAAGGCGGGCAATCATTGACAAAACCGCCGGGGAGATGATCACAGTCCCCAACTTGTTTCCCATACCTGCACTTTCTCCTTCCCCATTGCCTGCACCAGTGTGGATATAGCCGCCCACAGCATGTCCCAAGGCAAATCGGGAACCCCGATGCGTCTCTCTTCTATAGCAGAGACAACATCATTACATCGACATCGCCAAGCCACCATCCACCGCCAACACCTGTCCCGTTATGTAATTGCCTTCGTCTGAGACCAGGAAAGCCACGGCGTTGGCGATGTCTTCGGGAATCCCGGGGCGGCCTAGCGGCATCAGCTCCATGCCCTTGGCGAGCAAGTCGGGAGGTATGGTGGCGCTCAAATCAGTAGGGATATATCCAGGTGCAATTGCATTGACAGTGATGTTGCGCGACCCCACTTCCTTGGCAAGGGCCTTGGTGAAGCCAATTTGGCCAGCCTTGGCAGCAGAGTAATTTGTCTGCCCTGCATTGCCAGCCAAGGCCGCGATCGAGGTGATGTTGACGATGCGACCATAGCGCTGCTTCAGCATTGATCGCTGAGCGGCCTTACAGCAGTTGAAAACGCCTTTTAGGTTCGTGTCAACAACAATGTCCCACTCCTCCTCTGACATGCGTACCAACAGCGTGTCACGAGTGGTGCCTGCATTATTGACCAGTATGTCCAGCCGTCCAAAATGGTCCAAGGCACCTTGGATCAGTCTTTGCGCGTCGTCAAAGACGCTGACGTCCGCCTGGATCACAATTGCTTCGCCACCTGCCTGCTGGATCAAGCGCAGTGTTTCCTCAGCCGCTGCTTTATCACTACGGTAATTGACCACGACCTTGGCCCCCAGACTGGCTAGTTTCACTGCGATGGCCCGACCGAGTCCGCGGGATGAGCCAGTAACAACAGCGACCCTACCATTCAGATCCTTCATCTCTACTCTACACCTCCAGCGTCTCAATGTCTGTCACGCTCGTGACACTCAAAACTTGCACGCCGCGATCAATCCGCTTGATCAGACCGTCCAGAACGTTCTTGGGACCAATCTCTAGGAAGGTTTGGATCCCGTTAGCGATCATGTAGCGCACGGATTCCACCCACCGCACCCGTGAGGTGAGATGCTGCACCAATTCCACACGGATGTCCGAAGGTTCGACGATGGGCAAGGCAGAAACATTAGCTACAATCGGAACCGAAGCTTTGGACAGAGTCAGCCTTTCCACGGTCGCAGCGAAGGACTCTGCGGCAGGAGCCATCAGCGGACAATGAGAAGCGATGTTCACTGCCAACCGAATGGCCCGCCTGGCGCCACGCTCAGTAGCAAGTTGCAGGGCTTGTTCCAATGCGACGTTCCTGCCAGACAGGACAATCTGCCCTGGGGCATTGTCGTTGGAAAGCCAGACGTCGCCCACTTCATCACAGATAGCCTGCAGTGATGCAGCGTCCAGGCCAAGCACTGCGGCCATAGCTCCCGGCTGTTTCTGGCCGGCCTCTTTCATCAAGCGTCCCCGTTCGTGCACCACACGCAACGTCGAAGGAAAGTCAAGTACCCCAGCAGCCAGCAAAGCCGTAAGCTCACCCGTGCTATGGCCGGCAACAAAGATAGGGGCCAGCTTGTCACCGATTCTTTCCCTCAGGACAGCAAGAAGAGCTGCGCTCGTGATCAGGCCAGCCGGCTGTGCATTGACCGTGTCATTGAGTTCATCCTCTGGACCCTCAAAACACAGTCTGGAGAGAGAGAAAGCAAGGACAGCGTCAGCCTCTCCGAAAACGCGCCTTGCTGCCGGGTAGCGGTCATATGCATCCTGCCCCATGCCTACATATTGGGAACCCCCTCCAGGAAAGACAAGAGCAATGCTGCCCTGCACCTGGCCTGCCAACACCCCGCTACTCACTGGGTATCGCCCCGCCTAGAAGATGACGGGGGATTACCCGTGTTGACATAGCGAGGCAAACGATGCAAAAGCCCCTCAGCCTCTGAAATGATGCGCTGGATGACCTCAGCCACTGGCACAGTATCCTTGACCAGGCCACAGCTTTGCCCTGCCATGAAAGACCCGGCAGTCATGTCCCCTTCTACTGCAGCCAGGCGCAATTTGCCTGTTCCAAATTCGATAAGCTCATCCTCTGTGAGTCCCTGTACCTCCATCTCCTCGAACTTGCGGGCCATCGGGTTGCGCAAGGCACGTACAGGGTGCCCCAGGCTGTGACCCGTAGTAATCGTTGCCCGATCTCCGGCCCTGACAATCATATGCTTATAGTTCTCATGGACTATGCACTCTGTTGTGGAGATGAAGCGCGTGCCCATCTGTACGCCAACTGCCCCCAGCGCAAGGGCTGCCACTAGCCCGCGCCCATCGGCGATGCCTCCGGCAGCCACAACGGGGATCTTGACAGCGTCCACAACCTGGGGTACCAGGGGAAGTGTACTTACATCGCCGATATGCCCTCCTGATTCGCTTCCTTCGGCGATCAACGCATCCACCCCGCCCCGTTCCAGCCGCTTGGCAAGGGCTACAGAGGCAATCACAGGCATCACGAATGCCCCGGCCTGCTTCAACGCAGGAATGTACGGACCGGGATTCCCCGCCCCTGTAGTGACCACAGGCACTCGCTCGCCGACGCAAATGTCTACTATGTCCGGAATACAAGGTGAAATCAAGGCGAGGTTTACCCCAAAAGGTCTGTTGGTCCTTGCCTTGATCTGACGCACTTGGGCTTCAACCAGCTCAGGTGGAGCATTCCCTGCCCCCAGGATGCCCAACGCTCCAGCCTCCGAGACAGCCACCACTAACTCAGGAGTCGCAACCCACGCCATCCCTCCCTGCACGATCGGATGGTCAATGCCTAATAGGTCACAGAGAGGCGTCTTGATCATCTCAGTCTGTCCAGCTCCTTTCCCAAGCTCTCATCTTGGGTCATCTCCCATTAGTGAATGAGGCCGTGTTGGACAAGTTGCTGCCGCACACGGCCTTTACCATAGGGCTGCCCCGTTATTCCTTCTTCTTGGTCTTGATTTCGATAACCTCGACGCCTTTGTAACTGCCACAAGATGGGCAGACGTGATGCGGGAGGCGCAACTCATGACACTGTGGGCAAGGTACCAGCCGGATCCTTTTCAAAGCCAGATGGCTGCGTCTACGATCACGACGGCCCTTGGATATTTTCCTTTTGGGTAGTGCTCCCACGACGTAAGTACTCCTTTCCAGATGAATTACAACAACTCGCGCAGAACTGCCAACCTGGGATCGCCCTCCTCACGTTGGCAGCTGCACGGCTCTTCATTCAGATTTGCTCCACAATCTGGGCATAGGCCCCGGCAGTGAGGACTGCACAAAGGCGATATCGGTATGGCTAACAGCAGATTTTGACGAATCACCTCTGTAAGGTCCAGAATGTGATGCCCGTCCGTCCTGGTGACTTCATCTTCACCATCTTCAACAGGTATGGCTGCCCCGGTGAATATGTCCACGGAAGGGCGAAACTGCTCCTCCAAATCGAATTCGACGAGTGCGGTTACCGGTGCCAAACATCGCCTACAAGGCACGCGAACCTCAGCCTGTAAATGCCCCGTCACGAGGATACCCTTATCGGTACGGAGAAACCGGATCTTGCCAGTCAATGGCTTGATAACGTCCAGGTCTCTGTCAATACCGGCGATGTCTTCGTTGAGATCGTATTCCCTGCTAGCACCAGCTGGAGATTTCAGTAATTGAGCTACATTGAATCTCACAGAACCATACCCAGTCCAAACAAGCTATGCCCAGACGCCCATGGCAGGCCGCATTATAGGACACCGAGAGTATTGTGTCAAACATCGAGGCACGCGTAAGCCTTCTAGGGAGTCTCTTCTGGATTCTCAGAACCCGTTTGCGTATACCTTCTTTTCAGTGCAGAAAGGCCGTTGGAAGTCTGCTTGAGCAAAGACGAGAGGCGTGCCTCCAATTCGCTGAGGGCATCCATAGCATATTCATCTGCGTCCTTGCGGAACTCTTCCGCTTCTCGCTGTGCCTGCGCTTTGATGCTCTCGGCCTCTGCCCGCGCCGCGGCAGTAATCTCATGCTCATCCAATAGGCGGGCTGCTTTTTCCCGCGCTTCCTCGATGAGGCGCTCGGCATCCTCTGCCGCTGCCGCCAACACTCTGTCCCTTTCTTCCAAGAGTTCATTCGCCTGCTTCAACTCTTGCGGGATCGAGACACGCATCTGGTCAATGATGTCAAAAAACACGTTCTCGTCAATGACTGTTCTCACCGTGAAGGGGACGCGCCATCCCCCATTGACAAGAGACTCAAGACGGTCCACTAGTGCCAGGATATCCATGGCGATCACCACCTTTCATCGGAGACGTGGGCCACGCAACTCAATTGAATACGGGCAGCTAATCTCGCAGAGATACAATCTGCACTTTCTTACCTGCTTCTGATCCTAATCGATGAAACTTCTCTTTCAAAGCCGTAGCCACATGTGGTGGAACCATCTGATCCACACACTCCCCCACCATAGCGATTTCTTTCGCGATACTAGAACTGAGGAAAGCATATTCCTGTCTGGTAATCAAGCAAACCGTGTCAATCTCAGGGGCCAACTTGCGGTTGGTCAGGGCCATCTGAAACTCCAACTCGAAATCGGATAGCACTCTCAAGCCCCGCACGATCACACGAGCCCCTATACTTCGAGCGAAGTTCACCGTCAGCCCACTGTAAGCCTTCACCGTGACACCAGACAGCTCTTTCAGAGCCTCCTGAATCATTGCTACCCTTTCCGAGGTTGGGAACAACAGATCTTTAAGCGGACGGTCATATACAGCTACAATCAAGTCGTCGAACAGAGACGTCGCGCGAGTAGCTATGTCCACGTGTCCATTGGTGATAGGGTCAAAGGTACCTGGGTAGATAGCCGTTGTCATCGCTCCCCCTGGCCCCGCAGCACAGATGGCGGGAAAGTTTTCAACTCAAGTCTGTTTGTGTTCCCCAGAACTCCCGTACTCTCTGAGCCAGCAACTGGTGTTCGGGTTGCGACAAGGTAGGATCCTCTCGAAACAGATCCAGTGCTGCTCGACGCGCCTGCTCCAGAACACGGACGTCTCCAAGTTTCGCCACTCTCAAGTCGGGCAGACCGCTTTGGCGCGTTCCAAAGAACTCCCCTGGTCCGCGCATCTTGAGATCCTCCTCAGCCAGCAAGAAACCATCCTGTGTCGTTTCGATGATCTTCAGACGCTGTTCCCCTTCAAAAGAAGGGGACTCGGCCAACAACAAGCAGTACGATTGATGTTCTCCACGTCCTACACGCCCCCGGAACTGATGCAGTTGAGCAAGGCCAAAGCGATCAGCACCCTCAACTAACATCACTGTGGCGTTAGGCACATCAATCCCCACCTCAACCACTGGCGTCGTGACTAAGACGTTATACTCTCCCTGCCGAAAGCGCATCATGACTTCATCTTTATCGGCGCTATTCATCCGCCCGTGTAAAAGGCCTAATCTCAAGTCCGGGAACACCCCATCTTGGAGACGTTTGTATTCGCTTACGGCGGCTTTTGCTTCGATCCTCTCCGATTCTTCAATCAATGGGCAGATAATGAAAGCCTGTCGCTCTTTCTCGACCTGTCCACGTAAGAATGCATATGCCCGTTCTCGCTCCAGCGGCGCGAGCCACTTTGTGATGACTTTCTGCCGATGAGGGGGTAGTTCATCAATCGTAGATAAATCCAGATCACCGTATATAGTCAACGCTAAGGTTCGCGGGATTGGGGTTGCACTCATGACCAGCACGTGTGGATTGTGCCCTTTCTGGCGCAAGGCTGCGCGCTGGGCAACGCCGAAACGATGCTGTTCATCAATGATTGCAAGCCCAAGATCTTTGAAGGTCACCCCCTCTTGAATCAACGCGTGAGTGCCAACAATGATTTCAAGTTCCCCCGCTGCAATTTGGCGACGCCGCTCCTCCTTTTCGATCTGGCTTAGGCTACCCGTCAGCAATCCTACTTGTATTCGGGATAGCAGGCGCGCAGCCCCTGCATCCCGCTCATGTGCCTCGTCCGCCACTCCGTGCAGTATCGTCGTCAACGTTCGGTGATGCTGCTCAGCCAGAATCTCTGTTGGAGCCATGATCACTGCTTGCATGCCATTCGCCACGGCCACAAGCATGGCGGCGAGAGCTACAACCGTCTTCCCAGAGCCTACGTCTCCCTGTAGAAGGCGGCTCATAGGGCGGCGTTGCTGCAGATCGTTGGCGATCTCCTGTAGAACACGTTGCTGCGCCGATGTCAGCGTGAACGGCAAAGCATTAACAAAGGCGTTCAAAGTCGTGTGATCCACAACCATTGGCCGCCCCGGCCGCTGCTGCCATGAAAGACGCTGGTTCAAAACTCCTAGCTGAATGAGGAGAAACTCCTCAAAACACAGACGGTGGCGTGCACGAGCGAGGGAATTCCAATCATCTGGAAAGTGAATCTGCTGGATAGCGGTGGTCACATCTAGCAAATTGTAGCTCTGCCTCAGGGACGCAGGCAAGCCATCCACCATTTGGGGAGCCCAACGCTCGACGGTAGACTGGGTAAGGGTGCGCAGACGCCGCGCGCTCAGGCCTTCCGTTAAAGGATACACGGGCACCAGACGGCCGGTGTGCACAAGCTTGTCCTTCCAAGGTTCCCATTGAGGAGACTGCAAAGTAAGGCGGCCAAGATATTGATCTACTCGACCGCTCAGCACAACCCGTCGCCCGCGTCGCAGCTGTCGCAGCAGATAAGGCTGATTGAACCAGACTGCCTCCACAGTACCGGTGCTGTCAGAGATGATAGCTCTCGTAAGATGAATACCCCTGCGCGTCTTTTGATTTTTCGCTTCCCGGACAGCGCCGATAATGGTTACTTCCTCACCGTAATGCAGCTGGCTGATCGTTTTCAAACGGCTATAATCATCATAACGGCGTGGGAAGAGGTGGATCAGATCTTCGACCGTGTGCACACCAAGGCGTTCCAGGCGGCGGGCCTGCGCAGACCCCACACCCTTTACCGCACTCAGCGGCGACTTTAGATCGAGCGCAGGTTGCCCCGGCCGCGTGCCCTTTTCCTCCCGTGCTTCTCCTTGCCTCAGCTTATGCTCTTTCTCTGCAACCTGCTGCTGCCTATCGGTTTGCAGAGTTTTCAAAGTCTCCCGAATGGCAATAACTCGCTCTGTGATAGGCTTCTGTGCATATCCCTGAAGCCGAGTAGTTACCTCAGCTACCAGACTTTGGCTCGCTGAGCCAGTTTCTGTCCCGGCCTCACGAACCCAGGCAGCCAGGAATTTGTCCAGACCACCAATTACAATACGGTCCTGGCAACCGTCTTCGCGTTCCGCCACCAGTATCTTGATCAGTTTGTCGAAATCAGGGCTCATGCGAGTTCCCTAGCAGTGCCCAGTATGCTCTCAGGCATATTAATGTAACTACTCCCTTGCCAGGACGCCAGAGTCACTGCCGACCATAACAATGTGAACCTGGGACACATTAGATACCTTCATAGACCCCTACGCCCAGAGCATCAGGCCCCAAGTAGCTAGCAAGCGCCAGGCCATAGGGCTTGATGTCCAGTCTCTTCTCAGGGAAAGCCTCAATCAGATGCTCGAACAACGACTGCGCCCCGTCCGAAAGGCGCCCTTGTAAAATCGTGGCTCGATCAAAGCGTGCGAACTCGGTAACGAACTCGAAAAGGCGCTCAGTTGGCTTGCCCCGGCTGCGAATCCTCTCCATCGGCATGATTCCACCGTCCTCCATTATCAGGAGCGGTCTGAAGCCGGGAAGATTGTCGGTAAACCTGCGCTTTCTGCCAAAACGTCCATAGCCTTCCACATAGTCCAAATTCTCTACAAAGAAAACCATGTAAATGTGAGGAATCACCCCACGAATCAGCCGCACAAGGTCCTCAACGGACGCCGCTCGCTGGGCTGCTTCGGCAGCAACAGTGACCAGAAGCTCAAGCCCCCAGGAGATCATTCGTGAATCAACAACCGTGATCTTGCTCCGCCCCAGAAACGCTTTTGTTGCCTCTTCAGCAACCTGTACGGTTTGATTCAGTTTTGAGGAAACATGGATGGATAGGATCTGATCTGTACCTTTGAGCAAGCGCTTGTAGACATTTTGGAATTCCTCTAGTAGTGGCGGTTCAACAGTCGGCCGACCCATACCCTTTACTAGGTAACGGTAAAAGCCATTCCGATCAATATCAACACCATCATAGTAGGCTTTTGTCCCCAAGCTGATCCTCATAGGCATGACAGTTATGCCTAATTCAGCGGCGAGATGTGGTGATATATCTGCTGAACTGTCGGTCACTATCCGGATCATCCCATATCTCCTTCACACATTCTGCTATTCTGCTGAGATGATATAATAGTAGTGTGGTTGCTTGCCCTCGACCAACTCAATCTCTTGATCTGGATAGCGTCCAGCTATCCAGGAGGCCAGACTCTCTGCTTGTTCCCGCGTGACGCCATCGCCCCAATACAAAGTTATCACCTCATAACGATGAATGTCTATCCTCTGCAGCACTGCCTGTGTCACCTGCTGCAACTCATTGTCGGCCTCAACAAGCTCGCCATTGAGCAGCCCGATGAACTGCCCCTCGCGGATCTTTAGGCCATTGATCTCTACCGAGCGAACAGCACTCGTGATCTCTATGGTTTGAATCTGTGACGCTGCCCGCTCCATCAAGTCAACATTCGTCTTCAAATCACTCTGATAGTTGAAAGCCAGCAGTGCACTGATACCCTGCGGTATCGTGTTTGTTGGAATGACGACCACTTCTTTGTCCGACATTCGCTCCGCTTGCTGAGCAGCCAAAATGATATTCGGGTTATTCGGCAGCACGATCACCTGATCAGTTGGCAAGGCAGATATGGCTGCCAGCAACTCTTCCGTACTGGGATTCATGGTCTGCCCACCCGGCACAACAGCGGCAGCCCCCAAGCTTTCGAAGACGCGCTCAAGCCCCTCACCATTCGCCACCACTGCGATGGCAGTGTCACCCAAGGGTTGTCCGGTGGGTGCGGCGGCAGCTGGCTTCGCTCTTTGCTTGGCCAGGAACTGCCGGTATTGTTCCTGCATGTTCTCCACAAGTACATCGCGCAAAGCCCCTTTGCTCGTCGCGTAGCTGATGATTCGCCCTGGCTCTTCAGAATGTACATGGACTTTTACGGTGTTTTCATCTCCGACCACCAGAACACTATCGCCCATGCCCATAACCATCTCACGAATCTCGTCAATTGGTAAATTCTGCCCATCAATAAGAAACTGGACGTCGTAACCGTATTCATTGTGGGGCACATGTTCGGGTTCCATTCTGGCTCCCATTCTTACGGCAGGTGCCAAAGACATCTGCTCTCCTCGCCAATAGCGCAAGATTCCTTCGAGTATGGCATACAAGCCTTGCCCACCAGCATCAACTACGCCCGCTTCTTTGAGCACGGGTAACAAGTCAGGCGTCCGTTCCAGGGCGTCCCCAGCCTGCTTCACCACTCGATCGAGAACGTACTCC
>SMTZ1_10004672_pt1 | contig 13760 bp, 7 predicted proteins | sample DeeMarSWOR136_30_FD_25667 | JGI IMG/M metagenome (IMG submission 25667) | reverse complement strand
CCGGAGGAGCAGACGAGTGTATATGACGGATTTGCCATAGATATATACAACGATATGGATGTAGTGATAGATAAGGATTTGACGGATTGGGTGAGTGGCAGCAGTAATTATATTGTTCAGGTAGGCTTTGATTCGCGATATGCGGGTGCCTATAATGCCAAGCGGGTATATTATCCGGCTGATTTTGAGATAGAATTTGTGGGAAAAGGTGCAGGCGATACCTCTCTTCCAGCTACGAGTTTCAGTAAGCCGATAGCCAGCGATATCCGGATAAGGAATCTTACGGAGGAGATCGAGCCATTTCAATTTATATTTCGTGATAACAACAGCGATTCGCTGTTTAATTTAGATGATGCGATATTTTTTGTAAGCGGAGATTCAGCGGGGAAGGCGGCTACATCATATCGCGACTGGCGCGTTGCCTGGTCGGTATCGTTTTTTGAGGATACGACGATAGCGCCGGAGGAACAGCGCGGTCCTGAGGTAGGGGATGTGTATCGCGTATGTACCAAGAAGCCGTTTCGCAGTGGCGAGTATTTTGAGTTCATGACCAGGGGTCCGGATTTTGATCCTAATCAGGCTGAGACGGACATGGATAAGATAGCGGTAGTTCCGAATCCTTATGTAGGTGCGGCATCATGGGAGCCTGTTACGAACACGGTTGGTCGTGGGGAACGGCGGATATATTTTGTACATCTTCCGCGTCGCTGTACCATACGTATATATACCATCAGTGGTCAGTTGGTCCAGATGCTGGAACATGATAGCAGCATTGCCGATGGTCAGGAAGCCTGGAACCTGGTATCACGGGACGGCATGAATGTGGCGTATGGTGTATATGTCTACCATGTGGATGCACCTGGAATCGGGACAAAAACAGACAAATTTGCCTTGATTAAGTGAGGTATAATGGAGTTATACTATAAATTATGTAGGAAAAATAGTTTTTACCTCTCTCCATAAATACATACCTTTATAGAATTTTTGAGCTTTATAAAGCATAGCCTTAACTGTCGTTCCGAATCCCACTTTTATAGTGTTGAATGATTCTCTTAAGATCAGTTTGGCATACATATTGCATTCTAAAAATATATACTAATAGTTATAAAATTTCATTTACTTGTTATCATGATGGAGAGTTTATATGACTCTTATGGACAAAAGGGATGTCGAAGAATCCTAGCCGGTGTGTGAGTAACGGATACCGTACTATGAAAATATGAAAGGAGGTGTTTCCCAAAAAATCCTTGACATAGCTCTAAAACATCAATATTATTTAATTGTGAGATTTCCGTGAACTAAAACTTAAAGGAAATATCATGAAGATTAAAGTAATGCTTATTTTTTGTGCATTTCTAACAAATATTTTTGCCCAAACGACATCTCTCGATCTGGATCTTTACATACAATTTCTTCAACATCATAAGGAGATGACCAGTAGTGAACTGATGGATATGCATAATGCCGGTTTATTCAATAAAAATGCACAAGCAAACTGGGAATATGTCTTATATAGCGATTCTATTCAAATAAAATATAAACTGACTCAGTCAGAAGTAGACCTGATTAAAAAACATGGATTTGTAGTTACGGAAAGATTGAAAGATGAATCTTTTGGCAGACAATTCTTGGATATATATCATAAAGATCTTCCTGTTTTCATATCTACTGATGCAATTTTGCACGCCTTTCATTCCTCCTATGACCGCATTTTAAAAAACGTCGAATTAGCGGTGCTGATCGATCAGGTTAAAACGTTATTAAATCAACTGCATGGCAGTCTCCCGCAATTAGCCAGCAGCTATTCTTCGCATCAGGCGATGGATCAAATGCTTAAAGACGTAGATATATATTTAACTGTGCCCAGGAAATTATTGGATGCGGCTGCAATGCCGTATTATCCGGAAAATATTTCTAACATTGAAACCTTGATAGGATATATTGAGGCTTTACAACCATGTGAGATTCCATTTTTCTCCAGTGTAGGCCGAAAAATAGACTTCAGTCAATTCAAACCACGCGGTCATTATACAGATAGCAATTATCCGCAGCTGGCAGATTATTTTAAAGCAATGATGTGGTTGGGTCGCATCGAAATTTATTTAATTCCCCCAAAATCTTTTGATTTACCCCCGATGTTTAAAGATATGCAGCGGCAGATTATTGATGCACTGTTAATAACAGAACTGGTTGAACTTTCCGGAGCGCAGACACGCTATGATGAAATCGAAGATTTAATTTCATTTTTCGTAGGAGATCAGGATAATGTTACACTGCAAAATTTATTCTCATTGAGGCAGGCTTTAAAGCTGGTTTCCTGCGATCGATTGCTTGATTCTTTAACAGTAATTCAGTTTCAAGATACCCTGAAAGTACAACCTTATGCCGATCAGAAAATACTATCGCAAATTTTGTTTCATGATCCTTTTTCCACAGACAGCATTGTTCCTGCTTCTGCATTTATGCTCTTCGGTCAAAGGTTTGTCATTGATTCCTATGTGACCGGAAGCGTTGTCTATGATCGCATAAAATATCGGGGTTCGTTTGTAAAGAGGATGTTGCCTTCTACACTCGATATTTTATTTGCCCTTGGAAACGACGCCGCAGCACACTTGCTCAAGCCGGAATTAGATAACTATCACTATGCCCATAATTTGGCAGCATTGCGCTATCTCGTTGATTCTTATGAAACAGAATTTTGGGAAAATACCATGTACAATGCCTGGTTGCATGCTATTCGTACTTTAAATCCAGCACAGGATAGAGATCATTTACCATCGTTTATGCAGACGGCAGCCTGGTGGCAGCAAAAGATAAACTCGCAACTCTCTACCTGGACAGAACTAAGACACGATAACCTTTTATATGCAAAACAGTCTTACACAGGTGGTGTGGTATGTTCATATCCCTTCAGCTACGTCGAACCTGTACCACAATTCTATTACAGTATGAAAAAAATGGCAGAAATAGCGATACAAAAATTCCAGTCCTCATCATTTAGCAATGAGTATTTAAAAAATCAGATTGTAGACTATTTTTCCACGTTAATGGTAGTCTGTGACACGCTAGAGAGTATTGCGCAAAAGGAATTGGATCAAATCACTTTATCTCAGGAAGAGATATTATTTTTAAAAAGGATGATCTCAATTGAGGCAATTTGTGGTGCGCAATATTATGGTTGGTATCCTAAATTGTACTACGAAAGTTATATGTATGAAGAAGGACTTTTAAAGAAGGATTACCTGGTCGCTGATTATCATACCGCTCCTACCGATGAATTTGGTTCAGCGGTAGGCTGGGTAGCGCATGCCGGCACTGGTCCTGTTGATATGGCCATCATGGTTGCGGAGCTCTCCGACGGACAACCTGTAGCGTTCATTGGTCCGGTGCTAAGTTATTATGAGTATACAAGCACAAATTTTTTCAGATTAACGGATGAAGAATGGAAAGAAACCTATTTGCAAACCGCACTACGACCCTCATGGGTAAATCTATACATGGCTGATGCTTCTGGTGAATTACGGGGCGATGGGCCGGTTTTACTCACCTCCATTGACGATGATCGCAGGAGTGACACACAATTACCGACCACGCATCTTATGGCTAAAAACTATCCTAATCCCTTTAATGCCACGACAATTATTAGCTTTGTCATACCTTATCACCTATCCAATTCTGAAACCAGATTAACAGTCTATGATATTCAGGGGAAAATAATAACACATCTTTTACGAGAGACACTCCCTGCCGGTAGTTATCTAACTAAATGGAATGGTAGCAATGAGCAGGGTGCATTGGTATCCAGTGGTATTTATTTCTACGAGTTACGCGTGGGCGAGCATCGCATCGTGGGCAAGATGAATCTGATGAAATAACTTTCCCCAAAACTTCCCCCTCCTCACCAGGGAGGGGGAGATTTAGTTACCGGCAAACACACCTACCACCGCATTTAACATACCATTGATAACCAGGATATACCATGAAAGTATTATTATAAATAATGCACAGAGTATCAGAGTATATCCTGCGATAGTAAGTGTAGTGCATTTTACGTTCGAGCAATTCTTGCATAATCCAATTTTTACTACGAATGACTCGCAATGCATTTTAATCAACGAGGTAGTGATCAATTTAAGTGTTGTATTTAATATGAGGTATATCAATGCAATGCTAATACTCAAAAGAACCACTGGAGAAACAGCTTGAAAGAGTAAACCAAGAAAGTGACTCAGCGGTAATACAATACGCGGAGTAATGAAAACCGTTATCATTATGATCGCTAATGATATTAGTAGTGAAGAATGAGATAACCTTGATACCAGAGAACTCATTTCACACCTCCTGTGAAAGGACAAATACACATTGGTGTTTCTAATTAAAACGATTTTATTCAGCTCAATGAATTATATAAAACCAAGCACAAGATATTTCTATAGATAAAATTCGGCCATGATTCACAGATGATAATATTTCATTTACAAACGATTAATTTCTGATCATATGTATATATTAAATCATTTGTATTTTAATCACAGAAATAATATAATTTATTGCGATTATCTCCTGTTGTATTTACCTTTAAATACAGCACTGAAAAGTTCTGTGGACTATGGATACAATATTAACAATAATCATTATCAGAATAGGTACATATCTCCAATGTTACGTTCCTTTTATAATGATATTGTTAATCTTGTCATCTTCTTGTGATGCCCCACGTAATAATCCGTTAGATCCAAAAAATCCAGATAATACGTATTACATTATACAGGGGAAAATAAAAACATTAAGTCTTCCAGCACATCCGCTAGAAAATGTGACTATTTTTTACGTACAGCAGGCTCTTCAAACCACGTCCAATACTGCAGGGGATTTTTCTCTTGAGACAACGAAAGCTCAGGATGGATGGTTGCGTTTTCATAAATCTGGATACATAACAGACTCAACCTTCATTGTATGGGGGCAATCAAGAAGGATCGAAATTGAAAAATATCTTAATTCAGAACCTCAACTGGATAGCCTGCAGATATACAGTGTTATTTTGAATAGATACCCCATGTTACAAACAGAGCAAATTGTTGTACAGGCGAAACTCTCGGACAGAGATAATGATATTGATTCAGTCAAAGTCAATATTGATGTCGTTTCAAAAGAACAGCTATTACAATACAATGTTATAGATAAACGCTACGAACATACTTTTTCGGTTTTTGATTTAGGCGTTACCAAGATAGAGGCGCTGCTGGGATATTCTTTTAAAATCATGGTAATAGATATTTTTAAGCATCGCTTTAATATTGGTGCAGGGATAGTCGAGCGAATTATCCGGGACGAACCACTGTTTTATTCCCCATCCGGAAATGAAATTACATCACCCACACCTACATTAACTTGGGAACGCTTTAATCCCGGTTTTGATTTTAGCTATTCGTTACAGATTTATAGCGCTGAAATAACGCCCCAATTGGTATGGGAAAAACATAAACTCAGTGATGATCAAAGCAGCTATACCGTTGATTTAATGCTACCCCCAGATGAATATTTCTGGGTTGTATGGGTAATCGATGAATTTGGCAACAGGGCACGATCAAAGCCGGCGTCGTTTAAAGTTGAATAATAGGTTTCAGTAGTATGGTAATTTTATTAACATAGAACTTGAATAAGTATTTGAGGTAAGTTTGGATATAGACAGTATATCACGCCTGAGAGAAATTGGCAAAGATCAGTTGGAATTGCTATATCGCATCGCGGAGATGCTTAATGTAGCTACCGTACAGGACATGCTTATCGAACAGGCATTGGATTTAGTCATTCAGTTTCTTAAAGCAGAGCGCGGCTTATTCGTTAAATATAATAAAGATCAAAATTCATTTAGCATAATTGCTGGAAGAAATGTGCAGCAGGATCGTATTAATGATTTAGAATCTTTTTCTTCAGGTATTTTACATAAAGTTGTATCACAAAAAGAGCCATGTCTTTACCATGATGCACAAGGCGATCCGGCTGTATCGCAATTTAAAAGTATTCAGATTCATGATATTAAATCGGTAATAGGTGTGCCGTTATTTTACCAGGATGAAGTTTGGGGTGTTATTCTGGTGGACAGCCGGAGTAACAGAAGGGAATTTACACCCGATAACCTGTTTTTCTTGGAGTTTTTCGCCAGGCTTGTATCGCTTGTTTTGCATAAGATCATGCATCTGGAAGCGTTGCAGAATGAAAACATAATGCTGCGCAAACAAGTAGAAGCTTCTCCTTCCATACCTGAAATGCTCGGTGAAAGTCCAGCAATGCAGGAGCTGGCCAATCTTATAAACCGGGTGGCCAAGACCGATGCCTCAGTTCTGCTCTTAGGGGAGAGTGGAACCGGTAAAGAACTGGCAGCCAGGGCCATCCATATTTTGAGCAACCGAAAAGATAAACCATTTATCGCCCAATTCTGTGGCTCCATACCTGATACGCTTCTTGAGAGTGAATTATTTGGTTACAAGAAAGGTGCTTTTACGGGAGCTTACAACGATAAAAAAGGGCTGTTTGAGGTCGCACATCAAGGTACATTCCTTCTTGACGAAATCGCCGACATATCACCGGCACTGCAAGCAAAACTTCTGAGAGTTTTAGAAAATCAAGAAATTATCCGTCTGGGTGACACCCAGGTAAAAAAAGTGCAATTAAGAATAATTGCTGCGACGAATAAGGATCTGGCTAAATATGTAAATGAAGGGAAATTCCGTGAGGATCTGTATTACCGTTTAAATGTTTTTCCAGTAACTTTACCCCCTTTGCGTGATAGAAAAGGAGACATACCGCTGTTAGTAATGCATTTTATTAAAAGGAATACCGATGCCCCAATTACAATTGATAAAGATGCTATGAAGAAGTTAGAAACATACAACTGGCCGGGTAATGTGCGCCAATTGGACAATGTAATAAAAAGGGCGCTGATTCTTTGCGATGGCAACAAAATAAAGGCTGAACATATTATACTAGAAGATGAAGAAGATATTACCCATTTTAAAGGATTACTGAGAGATTATGAAATGCTTTTGTTAAAGAAGAGACTAAAGGATTTTGATGGAAATCGGACGCTGACAGCAAAATCATTGGGTGTATCCGTACGCTGGGTGCAGTTAAAGCTTAAGCAGATGGGATTGTGAGGGCGGATCTAAATTGATTATAATAGGAGTATTTATGAAATTTATGGAGTGTTGGAGTAGTGGAGTAATGGAGTAATGCAAGACGATCGAAATAATAGTGCAGTATACTTCGAAAAATATAAAATAATTGATTGTCTGAAAAAGGATGAATACAGCTGTGTTTATATCGCGGATCATGTCTATCTGGGTAAAAAAATTCTTTTAAAAACCCTCAAGACAGAAGGTATACCCGATACGCTCTGGCTAGATCGTTTTAAGAGAGAAGCAAAAATATTAGCCAGATTGGATCATCCTAATATAATTAAGGTGCTCGATTTCGGCAGAGACAAGAACACGTTTTATATCTCTTTTGAGTATTTTCAAAGCCGTAATCTGCGTGATGTAATGATTGGAAACAGTCTGAATACAGATCAAAAACGTGAAATTCTGATTCAATTACTCCAGGGGGTGGCGGCAGCGCATCTGGCTGGCGTGGTGCATCGAGATATCAAACCGGAGAATATTTTAATAGACGATACCTACCATTTAAAAATTGCTGATTTCGGATTAGCGATAATTATGAACGAAAGCGTGCTTACAAGTAAATCATCTATTGTAGGTACACCTTGTTATATGTCCCCAGAACAAATAAAAGGTGAAAGTCTTTCCCAGCAATCAGATGTTTTCTCTCTGGGTATTGTGGCTTATGAGCTGTTCTGCGGCGAAAATCCTTTTTTAGGTAATGACATTAACGCCACGATAAATAATATATTGAATTATAATGAAAGCAAAATTTTTCATTCCTTGTCTGATATACCATCAGATATAGCTCATGCTATTGAGAAAATGCTGCAAAAAAATATTGTTAATCGTCCAGAGTCTGCCAGGGAAATACTACAGCTTTTAAAGGTAGCAAGCGAAGAGCAAAAGCCATGGCGGATGCAAAAAAAAATTGCTTCGAAATTAACATTATTGGCGACATCTTTGGCTGTTCTGGTGTTCATTTATTTTGCCCTGATAACTCTGCAAAAAAAAGACAGTGCAGACATAGTTAAATCCAATCAATCGAGCCAGGATATTATTCCACCAAAACCGGATTATAATAGAGCCGCTAGTATAGACACGCAGATTTCTGAGTATGAAGTAGCGCAAAAAGAAGTTAGTAACGAAAATATGGTAATTCCACAGGTAAAAAAAAGCCAATTACCAGGAAAGGTATTGGTTAAGAGTGTACCTCAGGCAAAAATTCTCATCGACTCTCAATTTGTAGGTATAACACCTTTGAGCGATCCCTTCGAATTATCAGCAGGGGACCATATTCTTGAGTGGGTCCATAAGGACTATCCAACTTACCAACGCTCGATTCAAATTCAATCGGGCCAGGTAACTTTTGTGCGGCTTAATCCGGACTCATTATTTGGGTATTTGAATTGTTACATCTATCCCTGGGGAGAGGTTTATATTGATGAGAGTCGTGTAGGACAGAGTCCGTTTCATCAGCCGCTAATTATTCCTGCGGGTATGCATAAGTTGGTACTATATAATCCAGGATTTACAACTTTTATAGATACTGTGACAATTGTCAGTAATGAAACGACAAATTACAGGATCAATCTGGAGCAGGTAAGCAAAATGGTACATTTGGATTCTATTAAGTAATGCAAATAATTAAGTGGTACAAATTTTGCATTTCAAAATATGGATAATTATATAAAGACTTAAAGTATGAAACGAGTTAATTTTTTATTACTTTTTTTATTACCGGTTTTCTTGGTTAATCTTGCGCAGAGTGAGGATTGGGAGATTGTAGGTAAGATGCCCCATGCGGTATATGGCGGTCAGGTAGTAGTAATGGATTCGCTAATATACGTTTTGGGTGGCTATTCTGACTCATTAAACAGTCCTATCAATCTAATTCAGGCATATAATCCGGAAACTAATGCATGGCGTGTTGCGGGAAAAATGATTGAAAACCGCTACAACTTTGTCGCCGCTGTTTATGAAGACAGCTTGATAATCTCCTGTGGGGGTATCCATGAAAACTCAGCAAATATTTTTAGTGTAGAGATCTGGAATAATAGATCATGGGCAGTCGATAATGCCCGGATTATATCTTACAATCAGAATTTTAATCGTGTCTATTTTACGGGCCATATATATAAAAACCGCCTGTATCTGTTTGGTGGTTTACCTTCACTGGCCACTACCGACACCGTCATACTCCCCTTTATTATTAATTTTGATCCATCTTCAGAAACGGTTGATTTGGTTGAAGATAGTATGTACCAGAGCAGTAATATCATACCTTATCACCATATGTCGGTGCGAATTGATTCACTGGTATATATTATAGGTGGTGTTTTGTATGGTGTATCCAATCGTGTTATGGTTTTTAATTTAAATACGCATCAACTTAACCTAGCAGGACAATTACAGACCGCCCGTGCCGGTGGTTATGCCGTGGTATATGATGGTCAAATATATGTGATCGGCGGATATAATGAGCTGTCGAATGCACTTGGATCTGTAGAAGTGTACAATGAGCGTATAGATAGAATATATAATGTTACTTTTCTAAATTATGCTCGTCACGAATTAATGGCTGCTGTATATAACGATGCTATTTATGTTTTGGGAGGTAAAGACAGAGATAATCGCGTTATACCATGGATTGAAAGATATGTAAGTTCTGAGACAACGTCTACTACTGCAAAGACAATTCACAACGCTGATGTGTTTCGCTTATATGATAACTATCCCAATCCTTTTAACAGCGAAACGATTATTAATTTTGACATCGATCGTCCTATGGACCTGCGTCTTGAAATTTTCTCTATTTCAGGTGAATATATTCAAACATTGGCGCGAAGGCATTTTGTGCCGGGTCATTATGAGTTCCGTTGGAATGGGAAAGACAGCAATAATAATTTCGTTGCCAGTGGTATATATGTGTATCGCTTGTATAATGGTTTTATTTACGAATCGAGGAAGATGATCCTCATTAAATAATAGCCGCCCCCATTGTAGATAGGGGGTGAGGAAATATTTTTTTTGATCAAGCCTTATAATGTATAAAATCATACTCATTAGCACCGTGAATTTATTGTTTCTAACCTTATTATATTCACAAACTTATGATAGTCGTTTGACTCCTTTGCTCGAGCGCTATAAATCATTCGATTATCACAGTGTGATTGAGTATGCGGAAAATCTACTCAAAGATAGCACAAGTCTAAGCGCAAGCGATCTTTGTGAAATTTATCGCTTAAAGGCCATCTCTCACTATTCACTTCTGGAAATGCCAGAGGCTTTAAATAATTTTATTGCGTTGTTGAAAATAAATCCAGATTATACGTTGGATCCGGTTCACAATTCACCAAAGATTATTGCCTATTTTAATGAGATTCAACGAACCTTTCTGGAAAAAACTGAACGGAATAAATCCATATTACACACGATTAATGATATGAAGGAGCAGCAGGACACCCTTAAACTTCAGCCTACTGGAGCTAAGAAATCAATGGTCTATTCCCTACTTGTACCAGGCCTTGGCCATATTACAAGCAAACCTTCAACGAAAGGCTGGTTGCTTGTTAGTGCTGGAATGGTAAGTATTGCCTTCTCAACTTATTATGTTATTGACACTCAGCAAAAAGAAAGAGACTACCTGAATGCCACAGATAAGGTTGAAATTGAACAGAAGTACAGTGCGTATAATGCAGCCTATAAAAAGCGTAACATTGCTCTTTTTACCTTTGCCAGCATATGGCTCTATTCACAAATAGATTATATATTTTTTTCACAGTCTCAAAGCAAAAGAAATAATACCTTATCATTCCGCATAAATATGACACCCAATTGTGATAACATGCTCACTCTGCGTGTTCAATTTTAGACAATCCCCCCTTGTGAACAGGAATTGAAATACGCATATTTTACGCCAGCTGCGAAAAATATTCATACTTATTACAATAATTTCTGCCTTTTACAAAGCTAATTTTAAAAAAATGTGAAAAAAATGTGTGTAAATGATATTATTTTTCAAATTTATCTTCCATAATCTGCACTACAACCTCTTTATGCTCAAAATTGGCATTTAAATTGAAGAGATAAAAAGAGAGAAGTCACATCTATTAATCCAGGAGGCTATATGAAAACAACGCTAAAAAGTGTTACAGTATTATTATTAATGTTAAGCTTATTATCAGCAGTTAATGCCGACAATTACCAAAACATTGTATCGGGCCATGTTTACAGTACGCCGCCCATGTTACCTGCGTTTATTCCTTTAGCCAATGCCAATGTGTATTTGATTGGAAGTGGGATCACCTTACATGCTATAAGCGATGAGGAAGGATCATATGAGTTTCTCGATATTGCACCGGGAAAGTACCTAATATCTGCTGAAGCCGAACATCATGTGCCTGCCTATGATATCGATACACTTGTTGTTGAAGAAGGGACTCAGATAACGGACCTCAATATCTATTTGACACCTTATGATGATCTGGGAGTTGCGACCCTCTCCGGTTTTATAGGGGAAAAAGATAGCGATACGCCGGTTTATCCTGCATACATTGCGCTTTTTCCAGCCACAGAAGTGTTAAGTAATGTAGCTATCCCAATAGATTACATGGGTATTAGTGTTGTCAATAATCCCGATGGTACCTATAAAATCGAGAATCTACCAGCAGGTATCTATCATGTTATGTGCAGCGCAAGGGGGTATGTGTCTCAATATGTTACTAACGTGGAGCTGCATTCTGGTGAAGTAACACTGGATTTTTATCTGGAACCACTGGAACCCGGTACTACGAATCTTCTAGCTGGAACGGTTTTAAATGAAAAAAATAATAATCCTGTACCCAATGCCATTGTGACGCTTACAAATCTGGATGGTCCTGAAATCCTTTATCGTACCAAGACCAACAGAGAAGGATATTATCAATTCAGGCATATCTATCCGGGAAATTATGAAATCCAGGTACTGGCCCGTGGTTTTCAGGTCTTTTCAGAAACTTTACAAATAGAGGAGGATACCTGGTTAACCGATTTTGATATCTATCTTAAACCTATTATTAATGATATTCTGGTTACATTATATGGATATGTTTGGGAAGACTGTACGGATTTAAAACCTGTATATCCAGCACAGATTATACTTATCGGATATACTGGCAGTGGAGAATCGATTGTATATCATACCGAAAATAATCCCGATGGCAGTTACAGGATAGATAATATTATTCCCGCAACTTACATGGTCATATGTTATGCGCCGGGCTTTCAAACAAAAATAATCCATGATTTACCGTTGTTCCAGCCAACACATCGACTGGACTTCCATTTGTCACCCATAACATATAAATGGGGTTATATAACCGGTAGAGTATACTTTGATAAAATTAATACACCGGTACATGGTGCTAAAATCAGATTTATTTCGGCAAATGCAGTTTATCATCATACGGTAAGCGATATCAATGGTAATTATATTGTACGTCTCCCGGTAGGTAAATATTATGTGTTATGTTCTTATCATGATCCAGATGGCAATTACTATTATCAGGAATATTATGATGATGTGCATTCGATAGCTGAGGCAACGCCTGTTCCGGTTGAGCCAAATCAGATCACGCCTGATATTGATTTTGGTATTCCACATCCCCAATATACGTTTAGCGTTACCATCAGCGGTCGTGTGACGGATAATGAAGGTAATGCATTGGAAAAGGCCTTAATAACAGTATGGCAAATCAATGTACCCAGTTTTAGTAGTGCAAATCACAGATATTTTACCTGGACAGATGAATATGGCGACTATAAGATTACCATTGACCTTAATCTGAATACCTGGATGGGGCCTTTACCAATGTATGGATTCATTGTATCTGCAGAAAAAGAGGATTTTAAGACCGTCTTTTATAACCAGAAACCAGCACCCTATTTAGCCGATGTTCTATGGGCTTTTCATGAGACCGTGTTCACAGACATCAATTTTAAGCTGGATCCCATTAGCGCACCTAATTCGATTAGCGGCACTCTAACCAGTGATACTGGAGACCCACTTCCCCAAGCTTTTATTTTAGGTGTCAATGCTGCTAGCGGAGAAATCGTATTTACCTATAGCAATGATATGGGTGAATATACGCTAAAAGCGCTAAATCCGGATTATTATTATCTGCTTTTCACTGCTCCGGGGTATGTACCAGAATTCTTTAATGATGTTTACGAATGGGAAAAAGCAACATCCGTATTGGCGGTCGGAAGCGTTGGCGGTATTGATGCAGACCTGACACCGATTTATTGGGATTCATACAACGGAATTGTGGCAGGGAAGGTATATGATAATTCGGAGAAACCGTTGGCAGGGGTACTGGTTATAGTAAAAAATGACCAGGGATTTGTGATAGGCTATGCCATTACCGACAATAGCGGTGGTTACGAGATAAAAGGTATCAGCGATGGGAATTATCAGGTCTTCGCCACCAAGGTTAATTATAATACAAAGAGTTCCATGATTAATTTTAATCTAACTGAGAGCGAAATGTTGTTGCTCGATTTCACACTAGATCAGAGTCTTACAAATTTACCCCATCATGGTGATGAACATGCCAATCTACC
>SMTZ1_10015827_pt1 | contig 13762 bp, 13 predicted proteins | sample DeeMarSWOR136_30_FD_25667 | JGI IMG/M metagenome (IMG submission 25667) | reverse complement strand
ATGACATAGCTTATCTCAGAAATAAAGACGGTATGGTTCGCGCAGTCAATGTGGAAAATGGAATTTTTGGCATAATTCAGAACGTGAATTCAGTAGACGACCCTATATTATGGGGAGCACTGAACAGTCCGGGCCAGATAATATTCTCCAACGTTTTGGTTACTGAAGAAGGTGACACTTACTGGATTGGCAAGGATGGAGAAGTTCCCCCACGGGGGATTAATTACTCGGGAGAATGGAGACCGGGTAAAAAAGATGCCAAAGGTAGTGAGATACCGCCATCGCATCCCAATGCCCGTTTTACCGTTGAATTGAAGCTCCTTAAGAATATGGATGCACAAATCGACAATCGGGAAGGAGTAGTTATAGAAGGAATTGTATACGGAGGCAGGGACCATGATACATGGGTCCCTGTGGAAGAATCCTTCGACTGGGTACACGGCATAATAACCAAGGGCGCAGGTCTGGAATCAGAAACTACAGCGGCAACCTTAGGTAAAGAAGGCGTCCGGATACATAATCCCATGGCCAACTTAGATTTTCTTTCTATACCTATTGCCAGGTACGTACAGGATAATTTGAACTTTGGCAAGGGGTTAAAAAATCCCCCTACTATCTTTTCCGTGAACTATTTTCTTAAAGATGCAGAGGGGAACTTTTTGAATAGCAAGTGTGACAAGAAGGTCTGGCTTAAGTGGATGGAGCTACGTGTCCATAAGGAAGTAGAAGCCGAGGAAACTCCCACTGGTCTAATACCAAAGTATGAGGACCTCAAAAGACTATTTAAGGAGGTCCTTAACAAGGATTACGCTCAAGAAAGTTACAGGGAACAGTTCGCTTTGCGGGTTGAAGAAAACCTGGCTAAGATTGATAGGTTAACTAATATTTATAAGAGGAAGGTTCCTAATACGCCGGATATAGTATTTAAAGTACTGGAAAAACAGAGACAAAGACTAAACATAGTAAAAAATAAGAAATAGAAGAATTTATCCTCCAGCGTATCTTTATCCCAGGGGCACAACTGTCAATATCTTCCTCGCCTGTTCCGGATATTTGGCTATAAAGCGAAGCTCCCCGGCGGTGAGAGGCTTCTGGGTGTGCACATTGGCGTAACGGACAAGTTCCAGGATTTTTCTTGCCTCTTTATCGTCCTTAAACTTTACCTCTAATTTTCCGTAGACATTTCTGAATCCCTTAATTCCGCTATATTCCCCGGCAGTAATCTGTCTTCCTGTCTCTATTATTTCTGGTTCTCCCCGGCCCAGTTCCTCAAAGTCATAAAGTTCGTAATTTCTTCGGTCCTTTAATGCGCCGTCAGCATGTATTCCAGACTCATGAGCAAAGGCATTTGAGCCCACTGCTGGCTGGTTGATGGGAATGGGAACGCCAAATGCATATGAGGCATATTTAGCAATCTTCCAGGCACAAGAGAGGTCTACTCTCTCGTCCAGAATATATTTATTCTCCGTGCTTCGCGACTTCTTAATAGCCAAAATTACAGAGATAAGGTCAGCATTTCCACACCTTTCTCCCATTCCATTAATCGTGGTATTGATGTAGGCATCTACTCCACCGTCAATGGCAGCTTTTGCCCCGGCGACCGAACAAGCTACTGCCATTCCCAGGTCGTTATGGCAGTGTAGTTCTATTGGTAATTTGACTTCTTTTGCCAAGAGTTTGACTTTTTCATATATACTGAAGGGGTCATCGTACCCCAACGTGTCACAATAACGGATGCGACAGGCGCCGTGTTCCTTTGCTGCCTGAGCGAACCTTATTAAATATTCATCGTCGGTGCGGGACGCGTCCTCGGCATTGACGCCAAATGTTTCGATTCCCTTTTCTTTAGCCTTATCGCAGGCTTCAGTCATCATTTTAAGGATGTCTTCTCTACCCTTCCTGCCTTCAAATTTACCCTGCACCATCTGCTGGGAAGTGGAGATGGAAAGATTCAGATGTTTTATTCTGGTCAGTCGAGTAGCGTCTTCCACATCTTTCTTGATTGCTCTAATCCAACCGGAAAGGATGATCGGTTTGAGGACTCCCGTTTCCGCCAGTTCCAGATTGGCATTGAGGTAGCTGGTCTCGTGGCGAGTTACAGGAAAGCCGAACTCGCTCTGATAGATACCCATATCATTGAGATACATATTAATCATCGTCTTCTCTAACTTGGCCAAACCGAGCATGGCGGTCTGCACTCCGTCTCTATTAGTTACATCGATAATGTAAATTTTATTTTTAGTCAATTGATTTCCTTTCTTACCCAAAACTCAAAACTACTTCTTCCATACTCTCTTCTTAGCGTTCTTAACAGTTATCTCCTCAACGGAGTACAGGGGGTATATTATTTCATCCGGTTCGAACCAGAGCTTTATTTCCCTTTCAGCTTCTGCTTCGTTCGTAGAGGTATGGATTACATTTTCGTAGATGCCACTGGTGGTGATGCGTCCGTAAGCACCTCTTATGGAGACAGGATCAGCCTCCTCAGGATTGGTGGCACCAGCAATCTGTCTAACCTTTTTTATTGCGCCTTCACCGTGGTATACCATAGCCATAACTTTTCGCCTCTTGTGGAGTTCTCCCCGGATATATTTGATAAGTTCTTCGAAGAATGGCTTCTCTTTCATGTAGCAGTAATGTGCCTCAGCCAGGTCTCGGCTGACGCGGACAATCTTAGTTGCCGCGATTTCTAACTTTGTTTCCGAGAGACGAGTTAGAATATTACCGGTTAGAGACTTCTTTAAGCCATCCGGTTTTATGAGAACTAAAGTCTGCTGAATCAATCCGTTTTCTCCATTTTCCTGTATAAATTGTACCTGTTTTATACTAAAAAATGAGGCAAAATGTCAAGAAATTTCTTGACTTTAAACCTTAATTTATTATATTTTATGTAGATATGTAAGATTTGTCAATTTTTATAAGTTATTAATTCTCTATTCCTGAAGGATGGGGTCTTTTTAATTTTAAGCCAAATAAAATGGTCACTCCAGCAATTAAGAAAATAAAAGAAGTGGAAAAGGATTGTCAAAAGAAGCTGAACGAGGCTCACCTTCAGGCAGAAGCTATGATTCAGGCCGCGTTGAAGAGAAAAACAGAACTAATCGCGCAAGCCAGGAAAGAGACACAGAAGAGGATAGAAGAGCTGGCTATGCGAGCGGAAGAAGATGCTCGGAGAGAGAGCAAGAAAATTTCTGATAAAGAAAGGGAAGAGATAAATAAACTGACAGAAAAGGTGAAGCCCCGCTTCCATAAGTCATTGAGTCGAATACTCCGGGAGATAGGAATTCAACTGAAATAGAATGGCAATTTCTGAAATCAAAAAAATTCAGATAATCGGACATAATTCAATACGGGAGAACGTGCTTGCACTCCTCCATAAATTGGGAGTTGTGGAGATTAATGACCTCAGGAAAGAGCTTACCCAGGACTATTTTGTGGAATCGAGAGAAGAGTCGGTTTTTGAAGATAGATTGAGAGAAGTTCAATACCTCCTCGAGTTTCTCTCCAGCTTCCAGGAGAAATCCACATTTCTGGAAGGGTTAACTCAGGAAAAGTTAGTTCTTGAGCGAGTTGAATTGGATAATATTTTAGAGACTTTCAGAGTGGATGAAGTCTACTCCCGGTGTAAGAATCTGGAAGAGGCATTTCGCCAATTGGAGACGGAAAGAAAAAGACTTAATGAGGAAAAGGCCGTCTTAATTCCCTGGAGAGATTTATTGTTAAACTTGTCCGACCTTGTGGATACAGATAAGGCTCGAGTTGTTCCGGGAATCATTCCTTTTAAAAATTATAAAAAGTTCTCAAGTGAACTGGAGAAGAGTTCATCGGCGAGCTACTGGTGTGAAGTTAGAAGAAATAAGATCTCTGTATACATAGTGGTTATTTTTCTAAAAGAAGAGAGTGATAATATTATCCCTCTTCTAAAGAAGTACGAATTTTACGAAACTCTCCTGCCTCATGTGAGCCATTCACCGGAGCAGTTTCTCGTCGAGATTGAGAGGGAGATAGGGAAAGCGAAAAACAAGGAAGAGAAACTGAACAGGGAAGCCTCTTCTCTATTACGTTACAAGATGCAGCTTATGGCTCTCCATGACTACTATTACAATCTCGAGAAAAAGGAAGAAGCAGGAGATTTTTTAGCCCGCACGAGTGACTCTTTTTTCCTTTCCGGATGGATTCAGGAGAGCCGGGTGGGACAGGTAAAGAAAACTTTAGAAGAGAAATATCCCGAGACAGAAATAACGGTTTCTCCTCCCGGCAAGGGGGAGAAAGTGCCTGTGGTCCTGGAAAATAGTAGAGCAGTTCAGCCCTTTGAAGTTGTTACAGACCTTTTTGGTCGCCCCGTATACGGAAGCATCGATCCCACCCCTTATCTGGCGCCATTCTTTGCGCTCTTCTTCGGTCTCTGTCTTACTGATGCGGGATATGGTATAGTCCTGGTTGTACTTTCCTGGCTTGCTCTGAAGAAATTGAAGATGGGATTAGGTGGAAAGCGTTTTTTCCGTTTAATCGGTTACGGAGGGCTGGCTTCTATTTTTTGGGGCGCGATTACTGGTGGCTGGTTTGGGAATATGATAGACAGATTACCGGAGAGTTTCAATTTCCTGAAAAGTGTGAAGGGAGCAGTCATTGTTTTCGACCCTATAAAAAATTCGCTTCTTTTCCTGATATTGGCGGTAGCTCTGGGCTTTGTTCAGGTGTGGACGGGAGTGACTATAAGATTGCTCAGAGAGATAAAGGATAAGGACTGGAAGAATACTTTCTTTAGAGAGATGCCTGCCCTGGGGATACAGGTTTCTCTTCCTCTCCTTATAGCCATCTACCTATTCAAGGTTCTCCCTCCCATCCCGGTTCTGGTGATAATCAGCGCGGGAATATTTTCTCTAAGCAGCCTGGCAATATTTTATAATCAGTGGACTACAAACAAGGGAGTGCTGTTCAAACTCTTCTGGTGCTGGTTTGGCTGGTACGGGGTAGTAACCGGCAATTCCTTAGCCGATGTGCTTTCTTATCTGAGGCTCTTCGCCTTGGGTTTAACCACGGGTCTTCTGGCTTCTGCAATTAATGAGATTTTCTCTCTTATTTCGGGAATCCCCTACGTCGGACTTCTATTAGCAATTGTTCTCTTTGTTCCGGCACATCTATTTAATCTGGCAATGAATGCATTTGGGGCATATGTTCACACTTCCCGGTTACAGTATCTTGAATTTTTTATGAAGTTTTTTCAAGGCGGAGGGGATGTCTTCAGACCTTTTGCCGAGGAGAGAAGATATACGGTAATTAGATAGTGTGTAAAAAGATAGTTTGTTCATCGTTAAGTAATTTCTTAACGCCAAAAAATTTCGGACTCTGCAAGGCGCAAATCAAAACTCCTCCGATAAATCGGAGTCAGACAATGATTTGCTTGAAAGAGAATGTGTCGTCCTCATTTTTTGGCTAAAATTCCGAAAACTTTTCACAAACTATCTTTTAAATGCGAGAATAGGGGGTGGAGATGGAAGGATTAGTAGTAGCCATTATTGGCGGAGCGATGGCAGTATTTATGGCTGGTATCGGTTCCAGTATAGGCGTAGGGTTGGCTGGTCAGGCGGCAAACGGTGTCCTTTCTGAGAGTCCGGAAAAATTCGGCAGGATGTTTCTACTGGTAGCGCTGCCAGGAACTCAAGGGTTCTATGGTTTCGTGGTTGGATTTTTAGTCATTATCAAATTGGGTCTTCTGGTTGGGGAAATTCCGGTTATTAGCTTATATCAAGGCCTGCAAATTTTTGGCGCTTGTATGCCCATTGCTTTTTCCGGGCTGATTTCGGCTATTCATCAGGGAAAAGTCTGTGCTGCGGGAATAGGGGTAGCAGCAAAACAGCCGGGAGCAGAAATGAGGGCATTAATTTACGGAGCTTTGGTAGAAACATACGCCCTTTTGGGATTGGTAGCTTCTTTCTTTCTCCTTACAGGTATTCGCCTGGGAAGTTGATCGCCATTATGAATGGTGAACAATAGAAAGCTCCCCTATAATTTTGTGAGGAAATCTTATGTCTCTGGAAAAAATTCTTGAGAAGATTGTCCAGGATAGTGACAAAGAGATAAGAAAAATTATCGACGAAGCAGAGTCCCGAGCCTCCCGGATAATTGAGGAAGCGGGAAGAGAAGCAGAAAAGGTAGTTCAGGAGCTCACCCGGGAAGGGATAGAGAATGCCCGGAAAGTGAGGGAAAGAATTGTCACCTTAGCCTCTTTAGAGTCACGCAAGCGCATACTGGGAGAGAAGCAGAGAATTTTGGCAGAGGTTTACCGGGAAGTAGAAAAGAGAATGAGGAATTTGAACGGCAGAGATTATCGAGAGTTGGTAAAGAAAATTATGCTACAGAGCTGCCAGACGGGTGAAGAGTTGGTAGTTGTTGGCAAAAATGATAGCAAGAGAATCGATGAGAAGTTGATTGACAGCGTAAATGGTGAATTGGTGAAAGCTGGTAAAAAGGGAAAACTTAAGTTATCTTCTGAGCCAGCGTCTATTGCTGATGGATTTATTCTGAAATGGGGAAAGATAGAGATAAGTAACTCCTGGGAGAACATCTTGAGGTCTTTACGGGAGAGGACAGAAGACGAAGTTATAAAACTCCTGTTTACATAACGTATTTTGGCGTTAAGGTAGTCGCAGGCTTCAGCCTGCGGATTAACGCAACCTGAAGGTTGCGACTACCAATTCTCATTTACTGGTGAAGTTCATATGGATAATCGTTATGCTTATGCGGTGGGGAAGATAAGGGCAAGAGAAGTAAGACTGCTCGATCTTCATAAGCTTTCAAGTATTCTTGAGGCGGAAAATGTTGCAGAGGCGCTCAAGGGTTTGAGCGATACGGATTATCGGGAGGGACTGGCATTGGTTAAAGGAGAGGAGGATTTCGACTTGCATCTCTCTCGCCAGATGGAGAGTGTCTATGGCTTGATTTCCGAACTGACACTTGATCCCGAGTTAACGGACTTATTCATTTTACGAAACGACTTCCATAATATCAAGGTTGCTATTAAAAAGAAGTACGTAGCTCTCGCAGCGGAGGAATACTACCTGGCTCCCTCCATAGTTGATCGCGAAGAGCTTATAGAAGCAGTGGGAACTGGTAATTTTTTCAGACTCCCTCCACTTTTGGCAGGAGCTCTCGAGAAGATAGAAGGAATCTACAGTGCTGAAAAGAACATCCAACTGATCGATATTACTCTCGATGAGATATACCTTTCTCACTCTCTTCAGGTAGCGTGCCAGGCAAAGTGTGAATTTCTGGAGAGACTCTTTTTAATCCAGATTGACCTTACCAATATTAGAAGTTTCTTGAGACTGAAGGAGATGGCTAAGGAGAGAGATTATCTGGAGGATTCTCTGGAGAGCTTTGTCGATAGTCTGAGGTTCAAGGATTATTACGAAATATTAAAGAGCGGGATTGAACACTGGAAGAAAAGCGGAAGCTTCTCTTTTTTGGAAAAGTTATTTGATGATTACCTGTTAAATTTCGCGAAAAGGGCAAAATATATAAGCTTTGGTATTGAACCATTGATTGGCTATCTTGTGGCTAAGGAAATGGAGGTTAAAAACCTCAGGACGGTCATAGTAGGCAAGTCTAATCGATTGTCTCCGGAATTAATCAAGGAAAGACTGAGAGAGTCTTATATCGGTAGTCGCAGCCATTAGGTTGCGGCAAGAGGGGAGAGAAATGAAAGTCGCAATAATCGGGGAGAGAGATTTCGTCTGGGGTTTTAAGGGAGTAGGTTTATCCACCTTCCCTGTCGGCGACACTTCCCAGGCAGCCGGAGCGCTCGATGAGATTGGCAAAGGAGACTATTCACTGGTCTACATTACGGAGACTTTTGCCGAAGCTCTTCTGGAGAAGATTGACGAAGTCTCCCGCATGGTAAAAGTAGATATTACTATTATTCCCGGGATTGAAGAGAAAAAGTTAGGGCTGGAGAAGTTAAGAAAGATAGCTATCAGGGCTGTGGGAGCAGATATATTTAAATAGCAACAGGGTGAGACTTGAGAGTGACGACTCCTTTGGAGATAGAAGATGGTTAAAGGTAAGATTGTAAAAGTATCGGGTCCTCTGGTGGTTGCTGAAGGACTGCCGGGAGTGAAAATGTATGAGGTTATGCGGGTGGGCAGTCCCGGGTTGATTGGTGAAGTGATTGAGTTGAAGGAGAACAGGGTCTCTATACAGGTGTACGAAGAGACTGCTGGACTGGGTCCCGGAGAGCCTGTTGTATCCACGGGCGGGCCGCTATCAGTGGAGTTGGGTCCCGGGTTAATGTCTTCTATTTATGATGGAATTCAAAGGCCTCTGGACAAAATAAGAGAGAAAGCGGGAAATTATATTACCAGAGGACTCCACATGCTTGGAATTGACCGGGAAAAGCGATGGGATTTCAAACCTACGGTTAAAAAGGGAGATAAGGTTGTCTCAGGTGATATAATCGGAGAAGTTCAGGAGACCACGCTGATAACACACAGGATAATGGTACCTCCGGAAGTTGCGGGCGAAGTTGTGGAGATTCTTAAGGGAGAATTTAATGTGGAAGAGACCATCGCCCGTATTCGGCCTCCCCATTCTCGCTCCACAGTCTCTTTGAGTATGCTTCAGAGGTGGCCTGTCAGACGGGAAAGGCCCTATAAAGAGAAACTCCCTCCCACTACCCCTCTTTACACAGGAACAAGGGTGATAGATACCTTCTTTCCCATAACTAAGGGTGGCACTGCCTGTATTCCTGGTCCTTTCGGAAGTGGGAAGACTGTAGTTCTCCACCAGCTCGCTAAGTGGTCAGACGCAGATATCATTATTTACGTTGGCTGTGGCGAGAGGGGAAATGAGATGTGCGATGTGTTAACGGAAATGCCGAGGTTAAAGGACCCTCGCACGGGAGAGCCTTTGATGAAGAGGACGGTTCTGATTGCCAATACTTCCAATATGCCGGTAGCTGCCCGGGAAGCGTCTGTTTATACCGGGGCTACAATTGGGGAATATTTCCGGGATATGGGATACAAGGTGGCTATTATGGCAGATTCGACTTCCCGCTGGGCAGAAGCGATGAGGGAGATGTCGGGAAGGCTGGAGGAGATGCCGGGAGAGGAAGGTTATCCTGCCTATCTGGCTGCCCGGGTAGCCGGGTTTTATGAACGTTCTGGCAGGGTTGTCTGTCAAGGCCAGCATCAGAGAGAAGGTTCACTTTCTATAATCGGTGCTGTTTCTCCCCCTGGCGGTGACCTTTCCGATCCGGTGGTTCAGGCAACTTTGCGCATGGTGAAGGTATTCTGGAGTCTGGAAGATAAGCTTGCCTATCAGCGCCACTTTCCCGCAATCAACTGGCTGAACAGTTATTCGCTCTATCTGGATAATATTGAGGAATACTTATCTAAAGAAGTGGCTAAAGATTATCTCCAGCTGCGCTCAGAGGCGATGCGCATCCTTCAAGAGGAAGCATCTCTGGAAGAGCTGGTGAGGCTGGTGGGATTGGAAGCGCTCTCTCCTGAGGATAGATTAATTTTAGAGACGGCAAAGTCGATAAGGGAAGACTTCCTCCATCAGCATGCCTTCGACCCGCAGGATACTTATACGGGAGTAAAGAAGCAGTACCGAATGCTTAAAGTCATAATCAAACTTTTCCATCTCTCCCAGAAGTTATTGGAGGAGGGGAGGGAGTTTGCCGAACTGGCGAAGCTCAAAGTGAAAGAAAAAATATCCCGGATGAAATTCATCGATGAAAAAGAAGAGGAAAAATTTGACCTGATAGAAGAAGGGATGGAAAAGGAACTTAAAAGATAGTTTGTTCATCGCTTAGGAAATATGCTCGGGATTTGGTTCGCTCGCTGAGAATTTTTTGCTCTTTGAGCACCGCCAAAAATCTCAGGAGTTTTCCGAAATTCCCTTCGGTCAGTTTCGGATAAACTCTAATCTTCGATTTTTGGCTAAAAATCCTAATGCTCGCTACACTAAATCTCCTCGCATCAAGAGTACTCTTCACAAACTATCTTTTAATCTTAGGTAGTGTAGGGGCTCGTCCCCGTCCCGATAAATCGGGACGCCCATAAAGGGCTACACTACATAAAGGAATAGAGGGTTATATGCAGAAGGAGTATCTTACAGTTTCCAGTATTGCCGGACCTTTGATTCTCGTGGAAGATACTGCGGGAGTTAAATACGACGAGATAGCGGAGATTACTCTTGCCAGCGGAGAGGTGAGAAGGGGAAGAGTGCTGGAGGTAGATGGAGGCAAGGTTCTCGTCCAGCTCTTTGAGGGCACCACGGGTCTAAATCTTGCAGAGTCCCGTGTGAGGTTCCTGGAGAGGAGGGTAGAGCTTGCTGTCTCCATTGATATACTGGGAAGAATTTTTGACGGATTGGGACGTCCCATCGATGGAGGGCCAGATATACTTGCCGAGAGTAGAGAGGATATAAATGGCAGGCCAATCAATCCCGATGCCCGGAACTACCCTTCGGAATTTATTCAAACCGGTATTTGCGCAATAGATGGAATGAATACGCTGGTAAGGGGTCAGAAACTACCAATCTTCTCCGGTTCCGGGCTTCCGCACAATGAGCTTGCCGCACAGATTGCCCGGCAGGCAAAAGTTATTTCTCCTGAGAAAGGTACTGATGTCGGGGAGAAGTTTGCCGTTGTCTTTGGAGCAATGGGGATTACCTTTGAAGAAGCCAATTTTTTCATTACAGATTTCAAGAAAACAGGAGCAATCGAAAGAGCAGTGCTGTTCATCAATCTTGCCGATGACCCGGCGATAGAGAGGTTGGCTACTCCCCGCGTGGCTTTGACTGCTGCCGAATATCTGGCTTTTCGCAGGGATATGCATGTGGTGGTAATCCTGAGCGATATGACCAACTATTGCGATGCTCTTCGGGAAGTATCGGCTGCCAGAAAAGAGGTTCCGGGACGGAGAGGTTATCCTGGTTATATGTATACTGACCTGGCAACAATCTATGAGAGAGCGGGAAGAATAAAGGACAAAAAAGGCTCAATTACCCTAATGCCCATCTTAACCATGCCCGAAGACGATAAGACCCATCCCATTCCCGATTTGACAGGCTATATCACCGAGGGTCAGATAATTTTATCGAGGGAGCTGCACAGGAAGTCCATTTCACCGCCAATAGATGTTCTTCCCTCCCTTTCCCGGTTAAAAGAGAAAGGGATTGGAGAAGGAAAAACAAGGGAAGACCATGGAGATGTAACTTCTCAGCTCTTTGCTGCCTACGCCCGGGGAAAAGAGGCAAAGGAACTGGCAATAATTTTGGGAGAGGCTGCTCTCTCGGAAACAGATAAGACATTCTCTCGCTTTGCGGATGAATATGAAAGAAAATTTGTTGCTCAAGGAGAATATGAGGAGAGGAGTCTGGAGAAGACCCTGGATATTGGCTGGGAGCTTCTCAAAATGTTGCCCAGGGAAGAGCTTAAGAGAGTGAAGGAAGACCAGATACGAAAGTATATGAATAGAGTTGAAAGGACTTAACTATGAGGCTTGCTGTTAATCCCACAAGGATGGAGCTTTTAAAATTGAAGAAGAGGTTAATACTTGCCCATCGAGGACACAGGTTGCTTAAGGATAAACAGGATGAACTGATGCGTAATTTCTTATCCCTGATAGAGGAGATTAAAGTTCTTCGCCTCTTGGTTGAGAACTGGAGACTAATCTTGAAGTCACTTATGTTCCTCTTCTAAATCTCAGGGTTCCCAGTTATGAGCTCAGGATGGTGGGTGACTATTTTTCTTATGGACTGTTCACTACCTCTATGGAGCTGGACGGGGCATTAAAGAGGTACAGGGAACTGATACCCAGGATGGTGGAACTTGCGGAAAAGGGAAAAAGGCTGGAGATGCTCTCTTATGAGATTGAGCGGACCAGACGGAGAGTTAATGCCCTGGAGCATATATTGATTCCCAACATACTTGAGACTATCAGTTATATTAGTATGAAACTGGAGGAACTGGAAAGAAGTAATCTTATCAGACTGATGAAAATCAAGGATATAGTGAGAAGACATTAAGAATAGGCGGGGGGCATGGAATTTTTCCTGACACTGGCAACAATTCTGGTTTTGGTTGCGGCCATAGTCTTTATAGTGGCAAAATATGGCAAAGAAAGAAATTTGCGAATCATATTGAAGGAGGCAGAAGACGAAATAGAAGAACATGTAAAAGACCTGGAAATCCTCCTGTCGTTCCTGTTGGGAATTCATGAATTCGGTGTAGCCACCAGTGGAATAGTGGAGATAGACCGCTTAGCGAAATTGATTGTCATCAACGCAACACGACTTTTGAGAACGGAAATAGGCTCTCTAATGTTAATAGACAAGGAGACAAACATGCTGGAGATTGTTGCAGCAAGAGGTCTGCCTGAGGAATTGGTGAAGAACGTCCATATTCCCATCGGAAAAGGCATTGCCGGGAAAGTAGTTGAGGAAGGAGAGCCGATTCTTTGTGAAAATATAGAAACCGATAAGCGTTTTTCCAGGCAGAGCAATGACAGATATACATCCAAGTCCTTTGTTTCCGCTCCTCTCAAAGTTCAAAACAGGGTAATTGGCGTTTTAAATATAAACAACAAAGAGTCGAAACAGAAGTTTGATGAAAAAGACTTAAGGTTACTAACCATTTTAGCGGAACAATCAGCAAGGACTATTGAGAATGCAGAGCTCTATAAACATATGCAGGACACGTATCTGGGAACAATTCAGACTCTGGCGCGAGCTATTGATGCCAAAGACCCTTATACTAAAGGCCATTCGGATAGAGTGACAAAGTATGCGGTGAAGATTGCCAGAGAGATGAACCTCTCCGAGAGCGCAATTAGAAATATTGAGTATTCTGCTCTCATTCATGACATTGGAAAGATTGGTATTCAGGAATCAATCCTGACGAAAAAAGGTGGACTCTCGGGGACAGAATACGAGATTGTCAAAATGCATCCTTTAATTGGGGAAAGCATCATAACTCCTGTTAAGTTCTTAAACGGAATTGCTCCGTTAATTCTTTACCATCATGAACGTTTTGACGGCAAGGGCTATCTGGAGGGACTGAGAGGCGAAGCGATTCCCTTGGGTGCGAGAATTATTAGTGTCGCTGATGCTTTCGATGCTATGACCTCCGACCGTCCCTACCGCAAAGCGTTGACCAGGAAAAAGGCCAGAGAAGAATTGGAGAAAGAGAGTGGAAAAAGATTCGATCCCCAGGTAATCGAAGCTTTCTTGAGACTACTGGACAGAGGAGAACTGGAAAAGGAAGGTCTATAAGTGGAAAACCCAGCAATTGACTGCAACCGCGTAAAGAAAATTCTGGTAGAATTTATTAGAAGGGGAATGGAGAATAGTGGATTCCAGCGAGCAGTCTTAGGCCTTTCTGGTGGAATCGATTCAACAGTCGTTGCCTACCTGGCGGTGGAGGCACTGGGAGACCCCCATAATGTGTATGCTTTGATTCTGCCTTATAAATCTTATCAGTCGGAGAGTGTAAAGGATGCCCGGCTCATTGCTAAAAAGCTCAGGATAAATTCACAGATAATCAGGATTGACCCCATGATTGAAGAATATTTCAGGAAATTTTCTTATAAAAGAATTCCCCATCACGCCGTCCCGGGAAGTGAGGGTTCACAGGGTAAGACCTTGGAATATTTGAGGAAGGGAAACAAGATGGCGCGGGAGAGGATGTCTATCCTTTACGACTGGTCATTATCCTTAAGGGCTTTGGTACTGGGGACGAGTAATAAGACGGAGC
>SMTZ1_10004859_pt1 | contig 13764 bp, 12 predicted proteins | sample DeeMarSWOR136_30_FD_25667 | JGI IMG/M metagenome (IMG submission 25667) | reverse complement strand
TCATGGCTGGGCGAAGGGGCCTGCGGGCAAAATGCTTAGCTAAGAAAATGAGTACGTATCACAAAAAAATGTTGACCGGCTCCGGTTCATAGGATTACCCAGATAGAATGGAAAAACTTGAAACCTAATCCATGGTTGAAAAGCCATGCGCTAAATGCTATACACTAAACGCTATGGATAGGTTGTATGGTCTGATATTCGATGTCGACGGTGTGATTGCCGACACGGAGGCGGTCAATTCGAGAGCGTCCATCAAGGTGTTCGAGGATTTGTTCGGCGTAAAGGGGGTCAAGCGTGAGGATTTTGAGGCCGGTCTCGGACGTGGGGCGGAGGAGTATGTCAAGGCAGCCGCGAGAGTTCATGGCCTGGTACTAACCGCAGAGCAAATCGAAAAGGCGACGCAATTACGCCAGGAGTATTTTCTTAGAATCCTGAGCGAAGAACCGCTGCCTGCCTTCGGCGGCGTATTGGAATTGATGGAAAAAGCGATACGAAGCCCAGATTTTGGAGTGGCGATTGCCACGTCCGGGACGCTTGAAAAATCGCGGGCTGTTCTGGAGGCCGCAAAGGTCCCCTACCGTAAAATGGTTTATATAAATGGCAGTGACGTCAAAAATAAAAAGCCGGACCCCGAGCTTTTCCTGCTTGCTGTTGAGCGTATGGGTATTGAGCCGGCAAACTGCGTTGTAATAGAGGATGCCCCGAACGGCCTGCAGGCTGCCAAGGCCGCGGGGGCCAAGTGTATCGCTGTCACAAATTCCGCGAGTGCTGAGAACCTTGCCGAGGCTGATTTGGTTTGTGATTCTCTTGAAGAGATTGACCTTGAGACAATTGTCCGGTTGATCGAGACAAAGATGCCGGGATCAAGAAAATAGGCTTCTCCCAGAGACCGGCCTTTCAGTAGTCCTTAAAGTTTCTCATCCATTTTGGCCAGTCTTCGGGCTTGACGCCGCCGGCTTTCGTCCAGGGGCCGCGCGTGTTGTACTTGCGATGCGACTTCAAGGTCCATAACTGCTTTAGGCCGACTTTTCTAACCGACCAGTCGAAAAAAAGCCCGTTTACGTACCCATCGTGCCGATTGATGCACGAAGGAGTGTCCCCATATTCCCCATATTCATGATCTGGCTCTGGCTGTCGCGGACCAGAGGGATGATATGTCGGTCGGACACTTTCGGTAGGTATGGCGTCACATACTGGAGGCTCGGCCCCGTCCCGGGGCCACCCGCTCCCCCACAGGGAGCTATCCAGTTGCAGCGGCACGTTACTTGCACCCTTCACATGAACGGTTCTCCAGTAGTAAGGAACTATGTCTTGCCTCCAATACTCTGTGTGATCATCAATGCGCGGGCGGGGGTACACACCGTCCCCCTGGTGGGGCACCAAAGGCAACGTAGTGTAGTCGTTAATGCCATAGCTGCCGTACAGGTCCCACGGACACTCGTCCCTCGACCAGAACCTGCCCCACGCTAAGAAGGTCCCGCCATCCTGGTACCATCTGCGGCCTGGATTTGGATTTCTAAGTTTTGTGGCCATGGGACAACACCATATACCCTCACTGCTTTGGTACCAATCCGGGTCGTGATACGGAGAGCCGTACCAGCCCAGGCCCCAACCCACGCCGCAAGTAATAGGCAAAGGCTCAGCTTCCCTATCCCGGTGCCACTGCCACCGCCACCAGTAGTCCGCTTCCGGGCCCCAGCCTGGAAAATACCCATCGTTCTCGCCCGTACGCATCGCCCAGTGAGTGCCCCATTGTTTCAAGTTGGCCTGACATTTAACCGCCTTGGCCTGTCTCTTGACCCGCTGCAGCGCCGGCGTCAATATCGCCATCAACAAGGCGATGATCGCAATCACCACGAGAAGCTCTATTAGTGTAAAACCCGCCCCGTCACAGAGCTTTTCTCTAACCGGGCCCGTTAGAGATCTTCTATCTCGCTCATCGGCAATCCTAATTTCTAACGGGATAAATGCCTTTCTTCTGCGCATGGCAGTTATCCTTCCCTTTTAAGGAAGGTTCTCTGAACGATATTCACCATCGAGATGCGTTGTCTCCGCGGTTGCTCTTATCTGCTACTATTGTAAGCTGTCGCTTGTGTTAATACAATCCTCTTGCAAGAATTTGTATGGCTGGAGCTAATTAGAGTAGCCTGAGCACACGGGCAAGTCTGGTTTAGCAGTCTTGGCTACTTGATGGGCAAATCGGAGCTAAAATTGCGGCCGGGCGAATGAGCTATTCTTCAACGCGTCTAAACAAGCCTTCGAGGTCGCTCAGCGACTGTCTTGAGAATCAAGTGATTTTTGTGAGATTAGGGTTCCACATTTGATTGTTCTTAGTCATGGCATTCAGGATACAAATGACCTTTCTCATCACAGCAACCAGCGCAACCATCTTGCATTTTCCCCTGCTAATCAGCCGGATGTAATATGCCTTCAGTATCGGATTATGCCGAACCGCTACGAGCGTCGGCATAAACAATCGACTGCGTATTTCTTTTCGACCCCTTCCGGTCATACGTTTGCCGCGGAAGGCTCCGCTGTCACGTGCCATAGGTGCAACACCAACCAATGCGGCGATTTGCCTGTGGTTGAGTCTGCCCAGTTCAGGCAGCTCCGTCACCAGCATGTGGGCGGTAGTCGGACCAATGCCGGGAACCGAATCAATGGTTTCAGCACGCCGTTGCAACTCGGGCGAGTTCCGGATGTGTTCATTAATTTGTCGATCGATGGTTTTCAGTTGAGCTTCGATGACCTTCAGAACAGCAGCAATGCTCCGTTGAATCTCCTTGCCATCGGCGTGTTCCAGTCGGTTGGATTCGGCGGTATGCAGTCCAACCAATTGGCTTCGGCGAGCAACCAATGCCTTGAGTTTTTGCGTGTTTTCGTTGATTCGCTCGGTTGGCATTGGTTCCAGCGTGGCGGCAAAGTGAGCGATGATACGGGCATCCAGCTTGTCGGGTTTGGCGATTTGCCCTGCGGCCCTCGCGAAGTCTCGAATGCGTCTGGCAGTAGTTTTCGCCGGGCCTGTGAAGATCTGGCTCGCGTGGGCCAAATCCATGTTACGCACGAGACAATGCGAATGATCGTCGAAGCAGAAGGCCGCCAGGCTCTGCAGCAACAACGTACAGGTACGCTGGGGCCTGGCTGGAACGTAGCAGATTGCACACCGCGGCGGGATGGTCGCTCATGTGTGATTACCGGCGCTGATGGGGTGAAGGCCCCGTTGGTCACGGAACAGGAAAAGGCCAAACGCCGCAAGCGTCGTCGAGGTACTCGCCGCAGACAGGCCAGTCGAACTCGCATTCGCCGTGGCAGTGATGAACGCTACAAGGAGTTCAAGATACTGACGTTTTATGATAAGGACTGACGATTACGACTCTCGCTCGTCGTTCCATCTGCTATTGGGATCGCCTAACAAAGTCAACGGTTTCGATTTTCTCCAATTGCGTGTCAACCGACAAAAATGCTGGTGGCGCGAATGCCTGCGCCTAACGTATCCTACCTTTATTCGAAAATGAGAGTGCCGAACTTGTCAAACTCATGAAAACTGGGTCCGACCCGGGCCCAGTCCCAGCTTGTTTTTTTACCGTCATCGTAGTCAACGCGATAGAAATTGGCTCGCCACCGCTTTCCAGACTGCGGAGGAATGTTCTGCAACGGTTTGAGCAGATCGTAGGGTACGAACACCTCAGCCTTCCAACCCGTTACGCGGGCACCAGATCGCTTGGAGCCACCCATGACCATGGTGGCCTTTCGCGTCTTCCGTTTCCCCTCGTAGTGCCAGGGCCGCCAGCCGAGGAACTCACCGCCGAAATTGGGGATGAGGATCGGCAGCTCGAAACCCAACGGAGAAATCTCGTATTCGAAATAAACCGGGTACCGCTCGTCTGGCCAAAAGAAGAACTCAAACACGTCTTCATTCCATAGGTCAAGAAAGTCCTCGTTCATCGTAGCGGTGATCCTGCGGTCTTCGGCCTCCATTAGTACGTACAGTCCGGTCTGGGAGTAGAGCATCTTGATGAGAGTCTCATATTGATGACCATCAGCGTTGCGCAGGTCAAGCCGCTCCCACGCAGCCTTCGTCCAGGCGGATGAGTCGCCACGACCGCTTATTACAAAATCTTCTGTCCACCGGACCAGCAGCACCTTGTCTGCCGGTTTCTCTCGCAGCGACTGCCGTGTCCTTGCCGATGAACACCCGCCGACCACCACTACCAGAACCAGCCCCACAAGTACAAAAACCTTCATGATGATTCCTATTCCTATTTCCGAGGAGCCTGCTCGAAAGCTTGTCATAGTAGAAATCCTTAGACGAGGCCACTTCTGCAACTATGAAACAAGCTTCAACTCAATTGGATCACTCTTCTATTATTACAGGCGGAATCTGAGCTGCCGGGCCGTCAAGCGTCAGCTTGATTATAGTGTCAATCTCCTGCTGATCGTTCTTGACCACAGTCAAATAGAGAGCCGCCTCGGTTTGCGCCAACTGCACGACACCACCGGTCAGAACATTACTCTGGACAATCTTTCGTGGCAATGCCGGCAGCGTGATTGTATCACCGTCGTATGCCAGCGCATGTATATAAACAACATTTCCCTTATTGGTGCTGACCAGAAATCTGCCGGGCTTGAACGGGCCGCCACGTGTGCCGTAGACGCTCTCGCCGAACCGGTCCAGCCATTTGCCAACCCCCTTGAGCACCTCCACCTGACGAGGCTCAATCTTGCCGTTGGGCATCGGCCCGACGTTCAGCAGCAAGTTCCCGTCTCCGCCGATACATTTGATAAGGGTGTGCAGGCATTCCTTGAGAGACTTTATGTTGTCGTTCGGTTTCCACGACCACTGCGTTCCCAAGGTCATGCACGTTTCCCACGGTCGTTGATTGTCAAATTCCCCGATTCGCTGCTCCGGGGTGTAATAGTCGGCATTTGGTCCAATCTGCTGCGCCTCGTAGTCCGCCATGCTGCCCATGTCCAAGCGGTTGTTGATTATGATGTGCGGCTTAAGTTGCTTGACTAAGCCGTAGGTCTTCTCGTGGTCCCATGGGGCTGGCCTGCCGTCAGTATCAAACCAGAGAAGATCGATTCGCCCGTAGTTGCTCAACAACTCGCGCAATTGCCCCTGCATCGACGCCACATAGCTGGCATTGCGCTCTGTCCGACAATCCGGATCACGCCAATCCATCGGTGAATAATACCACCCGATCCTGATTCCCGCTGTTTGCGCCGCTTTAGCCAACTCCGCGCACACATCCCGCACGAAGGGAGTCTTGGAAATGTCGTAATCCGTCACCTTTGAATGCCAGAGACAGAACCCATCACAGTGCTTCGCCGTCAAAACTATGTATTTCATGCCCGATGCCTGCGCGATGGCGATCCATTCTTTAGCGTCGAATTCAACCGGGTTGAATTCCTTATAGAGGTTATCATACACTTCGACAGGAATAGGCCCTTGGTTAGGACACGCACGATTTGAGTTTGCACGCGACCAGCTGATTTCCGTGCCCTTGAGGCTCACTGGCCCCCAGTGGATAAACATTCCAAAACGTGCCTCGCGCCACCAAGCCATCCGGGCATCGCGATGCCCTTTGGTTTCTGTCGTGGTCTGTGCCGATTCAGCCCAACGGATACAGCGCAGCAGGACCACAACTGCCAAAAGACAGGCAATCAACAGGTTCTTGGTTTTGAGTTTCATGAGGCCATCGCTTGCTGCTCAACCATATAATCAAGTCTTCTGATTCTCTTTCAATATCAAAATCTCCTTCGCATTGCAACACATCCAAGGCTTTTCTCTATGACTTAACCGTTCCCAGCTCCCTGCCATAACAATTCCATCGCGCTGCAGCCATTCTCTGCATCGTACTGTGAGTAAATATGAGACTGAAGCAATTTCTTTGTGGAGTCATCTCCAAGAACGCCATTTGAGAGACTGAAGTCTCAGAACACCGCATGTACTGACCATCCCACCCGTATGTCATATCTGCCGAGATTTGTACGAGCAAAAACACATCCGTTGCGTATAATGAGTTTTACAAAAGATGAAATCAACCAGGAGATAGTAACATGTATCAAAATCGATCTAATATCGCCCGTCCGGCTCTAGTTGCTCTTATAGGTTTGGTTGCGCTTGCTGTGTCACTACCCGTCCGGGCGGAGCAACAGGGTAAGGGACCTGTGAAGGTCTTTATTCTGGCCGGCCAGTCCAACATGCAGGGTAAGGGCTCTATCGAACATCTCGCCCAGTTGGTCACAGAAAACCCGGTAGAGTACGGCCACCTCAGAAAGAACGGGAAGTGGATAAAACGCGATGATGTGTGGATCAAGTACTGGGATAAGAACGGGGAGTTGACTGTCGGTTATGGGTCACCGGACAATCGCATAGGGCCTGAACTTGGATTTGGCCATATAATGGGTGAAGCGATCGACAACCAGATATTGATCATTAAGGTGGCCTGGGGTGGGCAGAGCCTGGCCCTCGACTTCCGCCCCCCGAGCTCCGGCCGGCCGACGTTTCCAGTCAATGAGAAGATTCAGGAACGGATCGACAGCGGTGAGTATCAAGTTGGCAGGCGCTTCCAGGAGATGGTCTGGGAGGTCAAAACGACTTTAGCGAATCTGCGGGATCTTTTTCCTGATTACAACGACAGTGGGTACGAAATCGCGGGGCTGGTCTGGTTTCAGGGCTTCAATGACGTGATCAATGATGACTATCGAGAGGAGTACGGCAAAAACATGATCAATTTCATCCGCGATGTGCGTAAGGAGTTGGGAACGCCCCAGTTGCCCGTGGTGATTGGCGAACTGGGTATGGACGGCGTGGAAGTCAATCCGCGCTATGCCCACAAGCACTATGCGATACGCAGAGCCCAGGAGGCCCCGTCCCAGATGCCCGAATTTGCGGACACGGTTGGATACGCCAGGACCAGCCCGTTCGTAGTCAAAGAAGGCAAAGCATATGATGGCGGCTATCACTATCGCGGGCGTGCCGACACCTTCTACAAGATCGGCATCAGTTTCGCTCAGGCCATGCAGGAGCTTTTCAAGCAACAGGAGACAGAGTCAAATTCCCACGCTAAGCCAGCACCGGCAAAGGCCGAGGCCGTCCGTTTTGATCCGGTTGTACAGCAGATCGAGGGCTGGACCGTCTACGTCGATCCGCAATTGCTTGAAGGAGAGTACAGCGAGGATGGAGCCCGTGCTCTGAAGATGCTGGCCAATCACCTGCAGCGGATTGCCATCTTGCTCCCAGAAGAACAGCTCGCCAGGATGCAGAAACTGGAAATCTGGATCGAGCGTCACCATCCCATGCTGGGTGCCATGCAATATCATCCGAATCTCGGTTGGCTAAAATCCCACGGCCATGATCCGCGGCTAGCCAAGAAGGTGCATATTCCGCGCGCGAAGAATCTCCTTTCTCGGCACCAAATGATCAAGCATCCGGCGGTCGTCCTACATGAATTGGCGCACGCATATCATGATCAGTACCTGGGCTTCGACAACCCGCGCGTCATCGAGGTGTACAAGAAAGCGAAGGCAACTGGTATTTACGAAAAGGTGCTTCTTTATAACGGCAAGAAAGTCCGCCATTATGGCCTAACAGACCACAAGGAGTATTTCGCTGAAGGAAGCGAGGCATACTTTTACCGCAACGACTTCTATCCGTTTGTTCGGGCGGAATTGCGGGGGCACACAGGCTATATCACTCGGATTGCGTGGTCGCCGGATGGGCGAAGACTGGCATCCGGATCTTACGACCAAACAGTTAGGCTTTGGGACGCCGAGACAGGTAGGGCGGTGGCGGGGAAGGGGGGATTACTTCACTCAAATTGGCTTTCCAATTGTGCCAGATTCTTCCTGTTGTACGTGGTAGACTGTCCATGAACGTAGGGTCAGGAGACTTTGTGAGTCTGACATGGCATATTCGCTTAAATCTTCCTGAATCCAACAGTCTTAGTATTATCTATCGAGGAGGAAGGCCAGTGAAAATCACGAACGCAATCTTTGAAGCATGTTTGACATGTAGGTATAAGGCATGGAAGATTCTCCGAGGAGAGCGAGGAGTACCGAGTCTTTATGAGGAGATGATGGCCCCCTTGAAAGAAAAGCATCAATCGCTTGCAACGAGTGCCCTTTTGAAGAAGCTCAAGATATCCTCAGCTCCAAGCTATCCCAGACTGACTGAAGTGTCACTCAGTAAACGGCATTCCTTGATTTTGAACACAATAGTAGAGCAAGGACAATTGCGGATAAATGTGATGCTCTCCAACGTGTTCATGATAAGGCCACTCTTGGAAACACCTTGTATGAGCCCGTCCTATTCCATCCCTCGGAAGGGATTAGGAAGAATGAGAAACTCTGCCTGTCGTTGGCTGGCTACGCACTCAGCAAAGTGCAAGGCATATACCCGACGAGAGGCAAGGTCATTTTTGGGAAGAATTGCTCAAGCACGACTATCCAATTGGTGAATCTTAGCAAGAAGACGCTCGAAGTCATAAATGTTCTCTTGCCGATGCTCAGAGGAAAAGGCAAACCGAGATTATTCCTGAGTCAATACTGCAACATCTGCGAATTCTGTGACAAATGCCACGAGGAAGCAACTGAAACTGATTCACTGAGTCTCCTAAAGGGCATTACCGAGAGGGAGGTCGAGCGACAGAACAACAAAGGAATATTCACAGTCACGCAATACTCCTACACCTACCGTCCACGCAAAAGGCGTGCAAAACATGAGTCCCCGATAAGAAAACACCAGTGGGCCTTGAATGCCTTGGCTGTACGCACAGACACGGTCTACGTCGAGAAAGTGCCAGAACTACCGCTTGCGAATACCAACCTATATCTCGATATTGAAGGCATCCCAGACCGTGACTTTTACTATCTAGTGGGTGTCATCGTGACCAAACGACAAGAGCGAGAGGAGCACGTATTCTGGGCTGATGATGAGTCTTCTGAAGGCAATTTATGGCGGTCCTTTGTGACTCTCATAAAACGCTTTGACGATTTCGTCATTTTCCACTATGGCAAATATGATGCCCATGCACTGATTCAGTTGTGTCAACGGTACGGTGGCAGTCAGTCGCTACAAGACCTGCTTACATCGACTGCCTACAACGTGCTATCCGCGATATATGGGCACATCTATTTTCCATGTTATGGGAACGACCTCAAAAGCGTTGCCTCCTGCCTTGGATTCAGATGGCGTGACCCCAATTCGACTGGGGTCAAAAGCATAGCACAACGACTGGCGTGGGAGCGTAGCCGCTGCAGCGAACCAAGAGATTGGCTGGTGCGTTACAATAAGGACGACTGCAGAGCTTTACATTTGGTCACAAACGTAATTCACGGCCTATGTCGGAATAATCAGATTAGACGTGGTGGCATGTGTAAGAGTGTTGTTCACGCTGATACCCTGAAGAATAGCAAAGAATATGAATTGATAAAGAATCGCTCTTTCTTTCCGGAATTGGAAATCATAAATCGATGTTCCTATTTCGACTATCAACGCGACCGAGTCTATGTCCGCACAGATACTAATTTGAAGAAACGAATGCGTCGAGCTGTTGCTAAGTCACATTCAAGTCGACCAATTGACAAGACGACCACACTCGAACCGCCTGTACGGTGTGCCTACTGCAAGGCCACAAACCTTGTTCACCATGCTCGATTGGAGACGGTCGTGGAAGACCTGAAGTTCAGCCGCAAGGGGGTGAAGAGATGGAATGTCAAGTACAGGTCATACAGGTATATGTGCAATACGTGAAGAGAGGTGTTTTCACCGAAACGCTTTCGGAAGTACTCGGCTAAGAGGCATGGACATGGTTTGATGGCATGGTCAGTTTACCACCAGATTGAGTCACGTCAATCTGCTTGGACAATAGTGGAAGATTTGCTGCAGATTTTTGGGCATAATTATGACCGACTGCTCCCGTATCGTCTCAAGCGAAAAGCGGCAGCATTCTATGCAAAAACATACAAATCTTTGAAGGATAAGGTTAGATTGGCACGTGTCGTTCACGCAGACGAGACCCCAATACCCATAAAAGGGGGGCGTGGTTACGTGTGGGCATTTGCCACTCTTGACGAATTGGTCTACGTCTATTCGGACACGCGAGAAGGCACCGTAGTAAACCAGTTCTTGGAGGGCTTTGACGGCGTGCTCGTATCCGACTTCTATGCCGCATACGATGGAGTACCATGTCGCCAACAGAAATGCCTTATTCACCTTATCAGAGACCTCAACGATGACCTTTTTAAGAATCACTTCGACGAAGAGCTGAAGGAAATCACAAGGGGATTAACACAAGTATTAGTCCCGGTTGTGGCGGTCATAGACAGGTTCGGACTCAAAAAGCGACACCTTGGAAAATTCAGAAAACCTGCCGACAGATTCATAGGTTCGATAACTGAGCAGATATTTGTTTCCAAAATAGCTAAGAACTATCAGCAACGTATAGCGAAGTATCATGACAGACTATTCGAGTTTCTCAAGCACGACAATGTCGCGTGGAATAACAACAATGCAGAGTACGCCATTAAGCGATTCGCAATGCTGAGAAAGAACATTGGGAACTTATCGACAGCCAACGGAATTCACGATTACCTTATACTACTGAGCATCTGTGAGACCCTTAGACGAAAGAATCTTAGTTTCTTAGGATTCCTGCTGTCCCAATCAGTCGATTTGGATAGATTTGCAGAAGAAAGGTAATCCGGGTAACAAAGACCGTTGAACACATGGAGCCTCGATTTGATGTGGACAGTACCTATTCGGGCCAACAGATGTCTTTTGGATTGTCAATAGATAAATACTATGGATGCTACTTCAGCGACGTCCAGTCCGTAGTCTGGCATGGCCCGGTGGAGGTTGTTGATTGTCAGCAGTCTTTCTATAACAAGTTGGCCGTTTTCGGTTTTTCATAATTTCGCATAAAATTTCAGACGCCATACCACCCTCGCCGCTACTTCTACAAATCCGACCTACCACCTCCTCCCTCCAGGTGTTGTAAGTCAACAAGGACGTCGTTACTCTTTTGAGCCAGTGACGTTTGCTCGCCCTTTAACTACTGGCTACTGCTCATTAGAGCTTCTCACAATCGCCACAATCGCCGAACGGATAGCGGAGGGTAGTGTGGGCCATGCTGCTGCGATTTCAGCTAAATCATCGGGGATGGTCTGAGTGTCAGTTTTATTCTCTTTTCGGGAATCGGGTGTCAACTGTAGTGTCAACTTGCTTTTCGTGGATTTGTAACTGCTTGCGTCTTCAATAGTTGACTCTTCATCGCTAAGGATTTCTAATCCGTAGGTCGCGGGTTCGATCCTGTCTGAAGCAGCCAATGAACTCCGAGCCGTTGTCGGTCTGGAACTTCGTGTTCTTAAGATCAAGGCCGCAGTTTCTGAGATGTTCGCACAGAAGCCGAGCGAACAAACACGCGCTGGCTGCACTCTTTTCATTACTGAAGCCTAAGAACATCAGGCCACTTCGCACCTCTCGTGCGGTAAACTGGTACCTGGGCAGTTTAAGCGTTTTCATCTGAGGCCAGTAATGTGGGATGTCCTTCAAATCCTTGGTATCAACGGTAAATTGCCCGAAGAGCTTCCATTTCCTTTTTATCTTGGCCAGGTCTCTCTTGCGTTTATGTTTCTTGCGACGCTTTCGGATCAGGCCATGCTCGTGGAGGATGCGTCGAATCGCTTCATGGGAACAAGGCAGGCTGTGCATTCGCTCTAATCGTTTGGCCCCCATGAAGGGATAGCGTTTACGCAAATGCACGACTTTTCGTTCCATGGCCGGCGAGGTCTTATGAGGGCAGGTAAGCGGGATTCTCGGCAACTCGTTCAAACCAGCCAGACGTTCCTGCTGATAACGCCTAAGCCATTTGCGATCGGTCCACGCCGCAACGGCGTTAGCCTGCTTCAGTTGGGACGGGGCCATATTGATTGAGACATCCGACGATGGGGGTGCTCGTGCTTGGCGGCTTCCCACGGCACCTACAGATCTGCATGAAATACAGCTTCGCACTTGGATTACCTTAGGCTCACAGCTCAATGCGCAGGGAGGGATTACGTCAATTCCCTGGGAGCAACACCGCAAGCTGCGGAACGAATTGCACAACCTGGTGCGTAAGGCAGAATCAATCAGTCAACGCATCGCAGCGTGTGTATTCGACAAATCGAAATCGACTGGTTTCTTGATGCCGCACATGGTTAACCCTGAAATCCAACACGGTGTCTCACGCCGGATATTGCAGAGAAGACAGGCCAAACTCGCAAGGCTGAGGTTACAGCCAGTCACCAGCTGGTATTTGATCCACTGCGTGGCGTAATACCAACCATAAAAACTAATGGCGCCATCGGGCCTACAACGATTATGACCACTTGCGGTCGGCTGCTTGTCAGGCATGGCAAGCAGTTTGTCTTGCACCGTCCCTTATCCGCAGCATATGCCACTGCACTTATGTCGAGCGCAAAAACTCATTATGATTGGTATAAAACAGGATCAACATTCGTATGTACCTTGTTGGTCAGAGTTGATGAAGAATGTTCCAGCAGCTTCTGCGTGAGAGCAGTGGATATGCCGTTCTGAGCAAGAATGGAGCCAAAGGTCTTGCGAAGATCGTGAAATTTGAAATCACCCAACCTAAGCTTCTGACAAACTCTAAATTCGTAATCCACTATAATACATGTATTTGTGATTATTATATGGAATGAAATCGAAACGTCCATTGAATCCGGGAACGATGAGAAATTTCCCATAAATCTTCGCTTTTCGACGAAAAACGAATGTCCATCTGTGCTCAATTTGGGCAAAATCAAGTTCTGTAGTGACATTTTGGTGACACGCCTTTCCAAGAAATTCAGACAGTTTGTAAGCCAAAGAATCGGGGTTGTTTTGGGGCTATGTCACTTACTCATGTTCTCTGTTTGCGGCAGTTTTTCTCGCCACTCTTCTATAATTTTCGATTTTGTTTTCTAAGAAGTGACATACATATCAGTCACCCCGTGTTCGATATACTCGCTCCCCTCGCTTTTTGTAATGGGATAATGCGCTCTCACGGCTATCAAGATCCTCGTCTATGTACAACAGCGTCGTATTACCCATAAGAATCTCGTCCCCATCGATCAGAACAGGACTGTCGATTCTATACTCATTGATGAAAATGAAGATTGTGGTTGGCGGTTCGCAGCGTCGCCTGGCTGGTCAAGACCTGCCCGCAGAACAGTCAGACAAACTTCGTTTTTCCCGGCATGGCCATGGGCCTGATGGGCAAGTCCATGTTCCAGGTTAAGTTGTCGGGGACGAGTTGTTCCTCGGAATTAAGGGCTTCGGTCCACCATCATTAATGGGTTGGCCGCTGCGGATGGAGTCGAACAATTCGTTGTGCTCGACCTGGTACATGTCGGATTTGGGACCGCGATAGCGCCAAGACTCCTTGCCAGTGATGGTGGGATCGCTCCAGCCCTTGATGGTGCCCAGACCCTCGGCGCCTATGAGGTAGTCCGAGTTGTCACTGTAGCAATTGCTGATCTGACGTTGGGCCATGAACGCGCGGACTCCGTCTGGGAATTCGTAGAAGACATCGATGTGGTCGAAGATATTGCCTTCGTTGTTTGGGAATTGGCGACCGCCGGTTGCCACCGCTTTGAGAGGGAGGACTCCATTCATCGCCCAGGCGATCTTGTCCACGCTGTGACAGGCTTGTTCCACCAGCCCATCCCCGGATAACCAGACGAAGTTATACCAGTTGCGGAGTTGCCATTCAACGTCAC